>MDTG01199803.1_pt1 | contig 11327 bp, 8 predicted proteins | sample 811421 | NCBI WGS metagenome assembly MDTG01 (sample SAMN05326645, study PRJNA326480) | marine metagenome | isolation source: seawater | place: Pacific Ocean: South East | collected 2011
GGCGGTAAAGGACTCGAACCTATGACCCTCTCGGTGTAAACGAGATGCTCTACCAACTGAGCTAACCGCCCCTAAATAAGCAGTTCCGACATATACAACATTAAATTTGTAATGTAAAAACTAAAAAAATATTAATATAAATTAATCTGTAATAAATGTATTATTAAAAGATGATTATTCAATGCACTTCATGCGAAAAGAAGTTCAATGTACCAGATTCAGCTATTACAGCTGCTGGAAGGCTTGTACAATGTAGCTCATGTGGAAACAAATGGACACAATATCCAATAGAAAAAAAGGCTCAAATATCAAGCACACAGGTTAATAAACCACCCATTGCTAAATCTAAAAAAATTAGTAAGAAAAAAAATCCAATTCCATATTCAGAAGAGTACATGAAGCAAAAATGGGGAAGTTCGATCAAAAACTATGTTGACAAAAAAGGTTTAAATAAAAAAATATCAAAATCTAAAAAACAATCTACAAATAAAGAGGTGTCATTTGGATTTTTTAATTATATTATTATGTTTTTTGTTAGTTCAACTTTTTTGATAGGGATACTAAGTTTTGAAAGATCGAGAATTTCAAGAAAATTTCCTTTTTTAGATCCTTATATTAATAGTTTTTTTGAATCGATTGAAATTTTTAAATTTATCATCTTAGATTTTTTTAGATAACAATGAAAAAAAAAGAAGGGTCTTCATTATGGTCTCCAAATGAAGAAATAAAAAATAATTCACATCTATCAAATTTTTGTAAAAAACTACATGAAAAAAGAATATTAAAATATACCAAAAATTTTCAAAAGATTTGGAATTGGTCTGTAAAGAACCCAGAAATATTTTGGTCTGAACTATGGGACTACAGTAAAATAAAAGGGTTAAAGGGGAAAAAAATTATAAAAAAAAATAAAATATTCTATAAAAATGTTTTTTTCCCTGATTCTAAACTCAATTATGCTGAAAATCTTTTAGTCAAAAAAAACAATGATATTGCTATAAATTTTTTTTCTGAAGATGGTTTCAATAAAAAAATTACTTGGAAAAAACTTAATGAAGATGTTTGTAAGTTTTCAAGTTATTTAAAAAAAATTAAACTTAAAGAGAAAGATAGAGTAGCAGCATATGTACCAAATTCGATAGAATCTATTATATGCTTTTTAGCTTCTTCGAAGAATGGACTAATATGGTCCTCTTGTTCTCCTGACTTTGGATCTGAAGGTGTGGTTAGTAGATTTTTGCAGATAAAACCAAAAATTTTGATAACTTGTGACTACTATTTTTATAATGGTAAAAAAATAAATATATTAAATAAAATTCCTTTAATTCTTAAAAAAATTAAATCAATTAAAAAAGTTATTGTTTTTCCATACAAAAACGATTTTCAAAAGAAAATAAATCTTAAATATTATGATTATAATAAAATAATAAAAAATTCGATAATCGATAACTATTTTAAAAAATTTGATTTTAACCATCCTGTTTATATTCTTTATTCTAGTGGAACTACGGGTGTTCCAAAATGTATTACGCATGGAGCTGGAAATGTCTTAATTGAACATAATAAGGAATTTTTACTTCATTGTAACATTTCTAAAGGTGATAAAATTTTTTATTATACAACAACTGGTTGGATGATGTGGAATTGGCTCGTTGGCGGATTATCTTTAGGTGCAACTTTGTATTTGTACGATGGATCACCTACTTATCCATCTAAAGACGTATTGATTAAATTATGTCACAGTGAAAAATTTAACTTTTTTGGTGTAAGTGCAAAGTATATCGATTTTATTAAGAAAGAAAAACTTAATTTTAATAAACTTAATTTTCCAAATTTAAAAATTATCACTTCAACTGGTTCACCGCTTGTAAAAGAAAGTTTTGACTATGTTTACAAAAATATAAAAAAAAATGTTCATTTAGCATCAATAAGTGGAGGAACAGATGTTGTTGGTTGTTTGGTTTTAGGGAATATTTTTTCAAACGTATACTCTGGAGAAATTCAAGGACCAAGTTTGGGTATTGAAGTTAGTATATTTGACGAAAAAGGCAAAAAAATTAAAAATTATAAAAAAGGGGAGTTAGTTATTACAAAACCATTCCCAACAGTACCTATTAAGTTTTGGAATGATCAAAAAAATAAAAAGTTTAAAAAAACTTATTTTTCGAAATATAAAAACATTTGGTATCACGGTGATTTTATTCAAGAAACTCATAATAAAGGATTTATAATTTATGGCAGATCTGACACTACGTTGAATCCAGGTGGTGTAAGAATAGGTACAGCTGAAATATATAGAGAGGTTGAAAAAATTAAATTTATTCGTGAAAGTATCGTAGTGGGACAAAACTGGTATAATGATATCAGAATAATATTATTTGTAGTTCTCGATAAAAGTAAAAAACTTAATTCAAAAGACATTGAATTAATTAAAAAAAGAATAAAATTAAATTGTTCTCCAAAGCATGTACCTTTTAAAATAATTCAAACTTACGAAATACCAAGGACTAAAAGTGGAAAAATTGTTGAATTAGCAGTAAAAAAAACTATAAATGGTGAAAAGATAAATAACTTAGAAGCACTAGCTAATCCCAAAAGTTTAGATAACTTTAAAAAAATTAATTTAAATGGCATTATCAAATGAACAAAAAATATAAAATAGATGAAATATTGGAAGCTGTTGATACTTTGTTAAATAGCAATAAAAATGAGATATTAGTTCTTAAAGAAAGTATCATTAAAAAAAATAATTCTAGTGAGATACCAAATGATACGGAAAAGATTATAAAAGATGCTGAAACCTATTTGAAAAAATAATTTATTTTTCTAAGTCTTTAATACTTACAAAATTATCACTTAATTCTTTATTATTATCCATTATATCTTTGAAAAAATTCCAAGCTAAAACAAGAATTACGTTATTTTTATCTATTATTTTGTTTTTATTTACTATGGGAATCTGAACACCAGGTATAAATTTACCATGTTTAAGTTTATTATCCTCAACAATATATTCAATCTCACTAGAAATTCCAAAAAAATTTAAGGCTGTTGTTGCTTTTGCGGGTGAACCATATCCAATTATTTTTTTGCCCTCACCCTTTATTTTTGCAATATTTTTTTTTACATTCTTTTGTATATTATAAATTTTATCAGCAAAATTTTGATAAGTTTTAAAAGATTTAATTCCAAATTTTTCTTCTTTTTTAAGAAAAGTATTTACACTTTTATCAACTTTGGCATTTTTATTTTTTTTTACATATATTCTCAAAGATCCTCCATGAGTATCGATTTTAATTGCCTTTGTTATTTTGGCATTAAACTGTTTGAAGAAGTTATTTAAAGAAGTTAATGACCAATAATTATAGTGTTCGTGATATATATTATCAAAAGTTAGGTCCTGTAAAGTATTGAGTAAATATTGAATTTCAATAATTATCGTGCCATCTTTTTTTAATAGTTTTAACATACATTCAGCCATTTCTTTTAACTTGTCTGAATGTGCAAAAACATTTGAAGCTAAAATAATATCTGCATTTTTTTTGAATTTTTTTAAATTTTTAGCTTCAAGAAAGCAATTAATAGTTTTAATTTTATTTTTATTTGCGAGTTTTGCTAAATTCTTTGCAGGCTCTATTCCTACTATTTTTTTAAAACCTAGATTTTTAAAAGGTTTTAAAGCCACACCGTCATTACTTCCAACATCAATAATGTAGGAATTTTTTGATGATAACTTAAATTCCTTTACATATTTTTTTGCTGAGTCCTCAAAATGTTTTGTAAATGACCGAGAAGTAGATGAAGTATATAAATAATTTGAAAACATTTTTTTTGGATCAACTGAAACTGATAATTGACAATTATGACACTTTGGACAGTAATTTAATTCAAGAGGGTACGAGTCGAATTTTTCTTCTTTATTATTTAACAAATTATTTGCTAGTGGTTGGTATCCAAGTGAAATAACTCTTTTTAAATTTGTATTACCGCAACATCTGCAGTCAAATTTATAGCATGATAATAATAAGTCTTTTTCACTTTTACTTACAAGCTCGTATTTAATCGTATGAGTCGTCCCGTAATTTTTATGCTCTCTTTCACCTCTAACTAAATTTAAAAAGACTGTATCTTTTGAGAAAACCATTGTGTGAGCTACATTTGGTTTAATTATTGAAAGTTGACCTTCATTAACAACTTGGGTTATTTTTGGTGAGTTTGGATTAAGTAAATCTTTGAATACCTCAATTATTTGTCCCTTTGTGAACAAACATTTTTGCTCTTGTTGTGGATGAAAATGATTTGCTCTCATTGTGCCCTTTTTAGAATTAATTAAACCAATTAAATTTATTGGCTCAGTTAATTCATGATTACTTATTCTTCCTCTTGCGTCAGCAAATATATTTTCACCATCTTTTACATACTCTAGATCTTTAACTAAATCTTTTTTTGACCAATTGTAGATCATTTCTTTTATACTTTGATCAATATTGTATAGAAATTTAAAACCAGTTTTTAAAAGTTTATTATTTGAAAGTGAATATCCTGGATTTGGCACTTTATCATTTGTTCTTATTATTTTTGTATTTGGATTAAATTTTTTACATATATTAGCAACTTCTTCGACGGTTAAACTATCTTTCGTAACATTTATAATTTCTTTACTAATATCCTGCCTATCCTCAAAAAATTTAAAACTTCTAGCAACATCTATTAGAGGTACCAAGCTTTTCAGTTGTTTGCCTCCTCCAAATAACCTTATAGTTCCGTTTTGTGAAGAAATCATAGAAAATAAATTAGGCATAATATTTAATCTAGTCGAGTCATTTGAATACCCATAAACTGAACCGAGTCTTAAAATTATATAGTCTTTTCCAGAACTCCTGATTTGTTCTTCATTTTTATCCTTACCTTTTGCATAAGGTAGAACCGGAAGTTTTTCATATTCTTCATCTAAATCTTTTATTAAATCTGACTTTCCCTCAAAAACAACATGGGTTGATGGAAAAATAATTTTACATTTTTTTGGAGTTTCAGATAAAACAATTGAAGTTCCGTTTTCAGCTACACTTGACATCTCTTCATCTCTTTCAGGATCTTTTTCATCTTCGATTCTAGCTACATCCGTAATGCCAGCAAGATGATGAACTATGTCAGCTTCATTAAGGTACTGCTTTACAATTTCAACATTTCTAATATCTGAATGGACAAAATTTATATTCCAGTTTCTTAGTTGGTTAACTCTTTGCGAGATAAATCTATTGTCTATTACAGTTATTTTATTATTCCAACTTTCACCAGAATAAATTTTACATAACTCCGAGCCGATGTAACCTAAGCCGCCCGTAATAACTATTTTTTTCATAGTAAACTAAATCTATTAAGATATTTTATAGTATTTAACAATTATGTTATTAATGTGTGCTTGTAACTTCAGATTTTTCTTTATTTTTGTTTGTTGCCTGGTCAATTTCAGCCCACTTAACTGGTTTTAACTCTTTTGTTAAGGCATTCTTTAAAACGTCTTCTACGTTTTTTACACAAACAATTTCCATATTTTTTTTTATATTTTCAGGTATTTCTACTAGGTCTTTTTTATTGTCAATTGGTATTATAACTTTTTTTATACCAGCTCTGTGGGCCGCTAATAATTTTTCTTTCAAACCCCCTATTTGTAAAACATTTCCTCTCAAAGTTACCTCCCCCGTCATAGCTATATCTTTATTAACAGGCACTCCAGTAATTGAAGATATAATAGATGTAACCATTGCTATTCCTGCAGATGGTCCATCTTTAGGTGTTGCACCCTCCGGAACATGTATGTGAAAATCTTTTTTCTCAAAAAGTGGCGGTATAATACCAAAATCAATAGACTTTGATCTAACATATGATTTAGCTGCCTTTATTGACTCTTGCATAACCTCTCCTAATTTACCTGTGCTTTGCATTTTTCCTTTTCCTGGCATATTAACAGTTTCAATTTTAAGTATTTCGCCTCCAACTTCTGTCCACGCTAATCCAGTAGCTACACCAACTTGATTTTCATTTTCAATTTCACCAAAATTATATTTTTTTACACCTAGATATTTTGGAAGATCGGTTTCCGATAACACATTATTCACTTTTTCGTTAGAATCTATTTTTTTTACAAACTTACGAGCAATTTTTGAGAATTCTCTTTCTAGATTTCTTACACCAGACTCTCTTGTGTAATCTCTTATAATTTTTTTACAAACAGTGTCAGAAATATTCCACTCATTTTTTTTGAGACCGTTATCTTCACTTTGTTTAGGAATTAGAAATTTCTGTGAAATATTTATTTTTTCATCCTCTGTATATCCAGGCAATCTTATAATTTCCATTCTATCTAAAAGTGGAGGTAAAATATTTAAAGTGTTAGCAGTAGTGACGAACATAACATCTGATAGATCATAGTCTACTTCAAGATAATGATCGTTGAACTGTTTATTTTGCTCAGGATCAAGGGCTTCTAGCAAAGCCGAAGACGGATCACCTCTATAATCGCTTCCAACTTTATCAATCTCATCTAAAAGAAACAAAGGATTTTTTGTTCCAGCTTTTTTCATCATTTGAATAATTTTTCCAGGCAAAGATCCAATATACGTTCTTCTGTGACCTCTTATTTCAGCTTCATCTCTAATTCCACCAAGTGAAATTCTTACAAACTTTCTGCCAGTAGCTCTTGCTATTGATTTACCTAAAGAAGTCTTTCCAACACCTGGGGGTCCTACCAGACAAAGTATTGGTCCCTTTAATTTTTCTATTCTTTTTTGGACTGCTAAGAACTCAATAATTCTTTCCTTAACTTTATCTAAACCATAATGATCTTCATCTAAAATTTTTTGTGCAGAATTTAAATCTTTAATAATTTTACTTTTCGCTGACCACGGCAAATCTATCATCCAGTCTAAATAATTTCTAACTACAGTTGCTTCTGCAGACATTGGGCTCATTGATTTTAACTTTCTTAGTTCCGACAAACATTTAGATTGAGCTTCTTTAGGCATCTTTGCCTTCATAATTGACTTGGTAAGATTTGAAACTTCATCTTTTCCTTCTTCAATTTCCCCCAATTCTTTTTGAATAGCTTTGAGCTGCTCATTTAAATAATACTCTCTCTGGGTTTTTTCCATTTGATTTTTTACTCTGCCTCTAATTCTTTTCTCCATACTAATAACGCTAGTTTCTTTTTCTATTATTTCGTAAATTCTTTCTAATCTTCTTTTTATATTGTTTAATTCAAGGAGTTCTTGCTTATCTTGGATTGATATATTCAAGTTAGAACAAATATTATCAGCTATTTGATTGGTGTTGCTTAAAGACTTAAGGTTTTTAACAAAATCTAGAGCATCTTTTTTATTTAAATTTGAAAGTTTTTCAAATTTTTTTATTAAATTCGTAGCGTATAACTTATTTTCTTCGCTTTCCTTTTCTGGATTAATGGTTTCAATCTTGCAATTTAAAAATTTTTTATTTTCTTGATCAATCTCTAATATTTTTGCCCTGCTAAGTCCCTCTACTAAGACTTTTACTGTGCCATCTGGTAGTTTAAGAAGCTGTAAAATTTTACTCAGACATCCATGTGAATAAATATCTTTTTCCTGAGGGTCGTCTACCTCTGAATTTTTTTGTGTGACTAAAACAATTGACTTATCACTCTTCATAACCTCCTCTAATGCCTTTATAGATTTTTTTCTTCCTACAAAAAGTGGAACAACAATTGAAGGAAAAATAACTATATCTCTAAGTGGCAATAAAGGTTTTTTATTTTCAGTTGACATAAATCTAATATGGCTAGTTAACTTGATTATTTCAAGTGAAATTTATATCGCACTAATAATATATTCTTAGGAAGTATTTATGCAACAGATGAAGTTTTCTTTTTCGAATATGTAATAATTGGTTGGTTTTTGCCCTTTACAACACTTCTATCGACCGTGATGGATTCTACGTTCTCCATGTCAGGTAGCGAAAACATGGTTTTCAATAAAATTGATTCTAAAATTGACCTCAACCCTCTAGCCCCAGTTTTCTTGTTAATTGCTTTTTTAGCAATTTCAGATAAAGCTTCCTCTCTAAACTCTAAGTTTACATCTTCAAATTCAAATAGACGTTTATATTGTTTTATTAATGAGTTTTTAGGCTCTTTCAAAATTTTAATTAGTGACTTCTCATCAAGATCTCTGAGTGTTGCAATTATTGGCATTCTTCCAACGAACTCGGGTATTAAGCCAAACTTTATTAGATCCTCAGGCTCCAATTTAGTTATAACGTCTGAAATGGATCTGTCCTCAGCGACTTTAACTTTTGCACCAAAACCGATTGAAGTTCCCTTGCCTCTGCTCTCGATTACTTTATCTAAACCTGCAAATGCACCACCACAAATGAATAGTATATTTGTTGTATCAACTTGCAAAAATTCCTGTTGAGGATGTTTTCTTCCGCCTTGGGGAGGAACACTGGCTATAGTACCTTCCATAATTTTTAGCAAAGCTTGTTGGACTCCCTCTCCAGAAACATCTCTTGTAATTGATGGATTTTCAGATTTTCTACTAATTTTATCTACTTCGTCTATATAAACAATTCCTCTTTGAGCCTTTTCCACGTTATAGTCTGCAGCCTGAAGTAATTTGAGTATTATATTTTCAACGTCCTCTCCAACATACCCTGCTTCTGTTAAAGTAGTTGCATCTGCCATTGTAAAAGGTACATCTAAGATTCTGGCTAATGTTTGGGCCAATAAAGTTTTTCCACAACCAGTTGGTCCAACCAACAAGATATTTGATTTTGATAATTCAATATCTTTATTGTTTTTAGACTCATGGTTTAATCTCTTGTAATGATTGTGTACTGCAACTGAAAGTACTTCTTTTGCATAAGTTTGACCAATTACATAATCATCTAGTATTTTGCAAATTTCCTTTGGAGTTGGGACACCTTCCTGATGTTTGATTAATGAAGTTTTGTTTTCTTCTTTAATGATATCCATACATAGTTCAACGCATTCATCGCAAATGAAAACTGTAGGACCAGCTATTAATTTTTTTACTTCATGCTGACTTTTTCCACAAAATGAGCAGTAAAGAATATTTTTGTTAGTTTTTTCAGTCATATCGAATCAGTGATATCAATTTAAATCTTGATAGTATTGAAGGCAAGTATAAGTTGTGAAGCAACCTATATATTGTGTATCAAATTCTTTTTTCAACAACTTTATCAATTAGTCCAAAACTTTTAGCCTCTTCTGCAGTCATAAAATTATCTCTTTCTAAAGCAGATGAGATTTCCTTCAAAGATTTTCCTGTGTGTTTTGAATAAATTTTATTAAGTCTCTCTTTTAAAGAAAGAATTTCTTTTGCATGTATTTGTATATCAGTAGCTTGACCTTGAAATCCAGCAGATGGCTGGTGAACCATAATTCTTGAATTAGGTAATGAGAATCTTTTACCCTCCTCACCAGCAGCTAAAAGAAAAGAGCCCATTGAAGAAGCTTGACCTATACAAAGAGTCGAGACTGGGGATTTAATATATTGCATAGTATCGTAGATACCAAGACCAGATGTAACTAATCCACCCGGACTATTTATGTAGAAATAAATTTCTTTTTTTGGGTTTTCAGATTCCAAGAATAATAATTGTGCTGTAACAAGTGAAGCTACGCTGTCATTAACAGGTCCAACCAAAAAAACTATTCTTTCTTTTAGGAGCCTAGAATAAATATCAAAAGCTCTCTCACCTTTAGTAGTTTGTTCAACCACCATTGGTATTAAATTATTTAAATGTTCCTCAAATTTACGACTCATCGTAATATCGCTTATACAATTTTAGACGACTTTTTGCTAACTCTTTCTATTTTTTTTTTTTAATTTTTGCTTTTTTCTGGTTTTTCTTAGTGTTGTCTTGTTTATTTTGAATACCTGTTTTTTTTGTGTAAGATTTTAATATTTCCTCAGCCTCTTTAAGGGAAACACTTTTTTTAGTTAAATTTATTTTACTCTTAATGAGTTTTAATATTTTTTCTTCATACAATGCACCTCTTAGACTTGAAATGGCAGATGGGTTTTTTTGATAATAGTCCATAATCATTTTTTCTTGTCCAGGCATACCTTTAACTTGCTTCTCTATTTCTGTTTTAATTTCTGTTTCATCTATTTTTAAATTATTCTTTAAAGCTATCTCATTTAAAATCAAACTTGTTTTTATTCTTGATTTAGCTAAATTTTTATTTGGTTCTTTATTTTTTTCAAAATCTTCTTTTTTTTGTCCTTGAGTAATTAATTTTATCTCTTGCTCAACTAAGTTTGGGGGTAAATCTAAAGAATGAGATTTTTCTAATTGATCCAGAATATCTTTTTTTGTTATTGAAGACATTCCAGATTTGTATTCGTTTGATATTTGTTTTTTAATTAAATTGATTAAATCTTGCATATTTTTAGCACCAATTTTTTTTGCAAACTCATCGTCTAGTTTTGTTTTAATTGGTTTTTTAAGATTAATTATTTTACAATCGAAAACTGTTTTTTTATTAGCTATTTCTTTTTTTGGGTAATTCTCAGGAATATTTACAGAAACTTTCTTACTTTCATTTTTTTTTATTCCTATTAATTGTGCGTCAAAACCTTTTATAAAAAGATCTCTTCCAAGAATTAATTGTATATTTTTTCCCTGGTTACCATCAAAACTTTTTTTATCAACTGTAGCAGTATAATCAAAAATAATCATGTCACCTTTTTCTGATTTCTCGCTATCTAATTTATTTTCAAAATTTTGTTGTGAGTTAGCTATTTGTTGAATTCTTTGGTCTACTATTTTTTTATCTACAATAATCTCATAATCAACCGATTTTATTTTATCTAATGGTTTAAGTTTAATTTCGGGAATAGTTTCTAATTCAATCGTATAATCAAGATCTTTTCCTTCTCCGAAAGTTTTAAGATCAATTTTAGGTTGACCTGCAACTTTTATTTTTTGCTCCTCTATAGCTTTTGAAGAAGTTTCCTTTAATATATTGTCAATGACCTCTCCGTATACTGCTTTGCCGAATTGATTTTTTATTATTTTTGGAGGTACTTTTCCTGGTCTAAAACCCTTTAATTGAACTTGGTCCTGGAGTTGCAACAGTTTTTCTTCCATTTTTTTTTGGATAGCTTTCTTATCAACTAAAATTGAGAGTATTATTTTAAGGCCTTTTTTTGATGATATTTTTACTTTCATAAATTTAAATTGGTGGGCAAGAAGAGACTCGAACTCTTAAGCCTTGCGGCACTAGTTCCTAAGACTAGCGCGTATACCAATTCCGCCACTTGCCC
>MDTG01050741.1_pt1 | contig 11326 bp, 13 predicted proteins | sample 811421 | NCBI WGS metagenome assembly MDTG01 (sample SAMN05326645, study PRJNA326480) | marine metagenome | isolation source: seawater | place: Pacific Ocean: South East | collected 2011
AAATCATATACCTTTGATAACTTTTTTAAAACCTGGAATTATAAAGGTTTCTGGTAATTCAGAAAAAAAATATTTTGTGGAAGACGGAACTGTAGAATTTTCTAATAATAATTTAACTATTTTATCATCAACAATTGTTGATCTGAAAGATCTATCTAAAAACAAAATTTCTGAAATGATTGAAAACACAAAAAATCAATTAAAAGAAGAAAACTTAGATGATAAGAAACGTTATATTTTTTCACATAAGTTAGATTGCTTATCAGGAATTAATCAATAAAAGGTTTAATTTTAGTCAATAATTCTTCATATAATTTTCTTTTAAAATCTACAATGATATTTGGAATAATTTCTGGGTTTACCCATTTCCAATCAATAAATTCAGGATACTTAGTTTTAAGATTAATTTCATTATCTGAACCAGTAAATTTGAGCAAAAACCATTTTTGCTTTTGTCCTCTGAATTTACCTTTCCAAATTTTTCCTTTTAAATAATCTGGAAGTTCATATTGAGTCCAATCATCAAACTCTTTTAAGATTTCAAAACTTTTGACACTTGTTTCTTCTTGCAACTCTCTCTTCATAGCAGCAACATAATCTTCCCCTGCATTCACACCACCTTGTGGCATTTGCCATTTATTATTATTTGGGTGATCTTTTCTTTTTCCAACAAAAATTTTATTTTTTTTATTTATTAGTATGATTCCAACACCGATTCTAAAAGGTAGACTTGTATCTTTCATTAGGTTGTAAATAAATTTAATGCATAATCTAATTGATTATCAGAATTACTATTTATTTCAAATTCACTTCCCTGCTCCTCTACGAAAATATCTGGTTCTACACCGACCTCTGAAATTGATTCTCCTGAAGGTAAATAATATTTTGAGACAGTTAATCTCATACCTCCGCCATCACTAAGAGGAATAATTGATTGAACAGAACCTTTGCCATAAGTTTTTTCTCCTAAAATGATTGCTCTCTTATGATCTTTAAGTGCCCCTGCCACTATTTCTGATGCGGATGCAGACCCATTATTTATTATCACAATTAAAGGTTTTCCATTAACTTTATCCCCTTTTTTTGCAAAAAAACGTCTGTTCTCAATAAATCTTCTGCCTTTAGTTGAGACTATTTCACCTCTGTCTAAAAAGAAATCCGTTATATTAATTGCCTGGGTCAATAGTCCACCAGGATTATTTCTTAAATCAAGAATATATCCATTTGGCTTTTGTTTTTTTTCAAAATCTTCTATTTTTTTTTTTAATTGATTGCTACTATTATTATTAAAAGATTTTAATCTTAAATAAGCAATTTTTTCTTTTAAAATTTTACCTTCTACAGATTTAACAACAATAATTTCTCTTGTTACTTTTTTAATAAGGGCTTTTTTTTCACCCCTTCTTCTTATTGTTAATTCTACCGAAGACCCAATTGGCCCCCTCATAAGTTTTACTGCTTCCATCAAAGATTTTCCTTGCACTTGAACACCTCCGATTTTGACTATGTAGTCTCCAGCTTTAATTCCTGCTCTAGACGCAGGTGTATCATCTATTGGTGATATTACTTTTACTACACCTGCTTCCATACCTATTTCTATACCTAGCCCACCAAATTTACCTTGGGTATCAGTTTGCATATTTTTAAAAAGTTCTGGACTCATGTACGCAGAGTAAGGATCCAATGACTGCAAGACACCATTTATAGCTGAGTCTATAACTTCAGATTGATCAATATCCTCAACATATTCCTTATTTACTTTTTCTAAAACTTCACCAAATAGATCAATTTTTTCATATAAATTTGGATCATCTTTTCCATGCGCGTAATTAACAAAAAATATGAATAATAAAAACAAACTTAAGACTCTAATCATAAATTAATTCCCTCGTTTAAGATAGGTTCAGACCACATTTTTTCTAAATCATAAAACTTTCTTTTTTCAGGATGAAAAATATGAATTATAATATCAGCAGCATCAATCAATTTCCAACCATCGCTTGTTTGTCCTTCGATTTTAAATTTACCTGCACCTCGCTCTTCAAGTGTTGACAAAATTATTTCAGACAAAGATTGAATATGTCTCGATGATGTTCCTGAAGCTATAATCATATAATCAGCAATATAAGATTTCCCTTTTAAATTAATTGTTACGATTTTTTCAGCCTTATTTAGATTTAGAGTATTTTCGACAAGCTTTTTTAATTTAACTATTTGCATTAATTTTTATACTTTAAATAATTTTCTCTAATTTTTGAAGAAGAAATATTGACCATTTTTGATTTTAGTAACAAGAATTTGCTCTTTTCCTTACCCCTATAAGCTTTTGAGTTTAAAGATTTTTGAATAAATCCTCTTCTCGGAATAACAACAATCTTAGATTGTTTTAAAATTTGCTTCCAACTTTTCCACTTGTGAAAATTTATAAGATTATCAGAACCTATTAAAAAAAAGTATTCGGTTTTTTTATTCTTTTTTTTCAAGTATTTAATTAAATTAATGGTTTTAGAAGATTTAATTTGCGCGTCAAAACTTTTAATTATTATTTTTTTATAATTTTTAACTATATTTTTTGAAAGTTTAATTCTTTTATCTAATGGTATTACTGCTTTTTTTTTAAAAGGACTCTTCTTTGTTATTGCCCACATAACATAGTTCAATTTTAATTTTTTTAATGAAATTTTTGATATTGATAAATGTCCGTAATGTGGAGGATCAAAAGTGCCGCCCAAAATACCAATCTTTTTGTACATATTAATTTTTTTTATATAAGTTAAAGTCTTATAGTTCCTTTTCCTTCTACTATATACTTATAGGAAGTTAGCTGATTAATTCCAACTGGTCCTCTTGGAGGCATTTTATTTGTCGATATTCCTATTTCTCCACCAAAACCAAATTCTCCACCATCAGCAAATTGTGTTGATGCATTATGCATAGCAATAGAACTATTAACTTGTTCCAAGAAAAAGTTGGCTGTCTTTTTATTTTTTGTAATAATAGAATCGGTATGCATTGTTCCATATTTATGTATGTGCGATACCGCCTCTTTGACTCCATTAACTATTTTTATAGATATTTTTGGCTTTAAATATTCTGTTCTCCAATCTTTATCAGTTGCTAAATTAAATTTATTTTTAAAAATTTTATTTAATTTTTTATCTACAACAATCTCACATCCAGCAAAAAGTAAAGTTCTTATAATTTCAAATACATGAGATTTAACACATTTATTATCTATAAGAAGTGTTTCAGCAGCGCCACAAATAGAAGTTCTTCTCATTTTAGCATTCAAAACTACTTTTTTTGCCATCTCTAATTCTGCATCTCGATCAACATAGATATGACAATTTCCCTCTAAGTGTCCAATAACATTTACTCTAGATAAATTTTTGACTTTTTTTACCAAATTTTTTCCACCCCTTGGTACAATTAAGTCTATATAATCTGACATTTTAGATAAAATGTGATCAACGATTTTCCTATTTTTGTTTTCAATAAATTGAACACAATTTTTATCAACATTATTTTTAACGAGTGAGCTTCTAAATAAGTTTGCTAAAATTTTATTTGAATTAAAGGAATCAGAACCTCCTCTCAGTATTACAACATTACCTGATTTTAAACACAATGCTGAAACATCACATGTAACATTAGGTCTACTTTCGTAGATAACACCAATGACCCCAATAGGAACAGTTATTTTTTTAATTAAAAGATTATTTGGTCTTTTCCACTTATGTATTGTTTTACCTATAGGGTCCTTAAATTTAATAATTTGGTCTATCGAATCTCTAATGCTATCTATTCTTTTTTTATTAATTAACAGTCTATCAATTAAATCTTCTCTTTTGCAGTTTTTAACGTCTTTAGAATTTTCTCTTAATATTTTATTTTTATTCTTTAAAAGAAGTTTGCTGTAAGTCTCGAGAACTTTATTTTTTTTATCTATATTTATTTTTGAAAGGTTTTTTTCTGCAACTCTAGATCTAAATCCAATACTACTTAAATATTTATTAATCACAGTTTCACCATATCGTCTCTATGTATAATTTCAGATTTACTAGAGTAACCTAAAATATTTTCTATCTGATCACTTTTCAATCCTTTAATTTTATCAATTTCCTTAGAAGAGAAAGAGGTTAGTCCTCTTGCAAGTGTTTTTTCATTATTGTCTACAATCAAAACATTGTCCCCTTTTAAAAAATCACCTTCAACTTTAGTAATTCCAGCAGGCAGTAAACTTTTTCCATTTTCAAGGGCTTTCGATGCACCCAAATCAATATATATTTTACCGTTAGATCCAATGGAGCTAACTATCCACTTTTTTCTTGCATCAAGGCTGGAAACTTTTGGTATAAACCAAGTACAATGATTTTCTTTAATTAATTTTTCAAGTGGATTTAAATGTTTTCCATTTGCTATTGCCATGTAACAACCTGAGTTCATACAAATTTTTGCAGCTTCTAATTTAGTGGACATTCCACCAGACCCATATGAATTTTTTTTATTTTCAACAAAAGAATAAATTTTTTCATTTATTTTTCTCACTTCTTTTATAATTTTTTTATTTTTAGATGATTCATATAATCCATCTACATCTGAAAAATTGACTAATATATCAGCACTGATTATTTGAGCTACTCTAGCAGCCAAGCGATCATTATCTCCATATTTTATTTCTGATGTAGCAGTTGTATCATTTTCATTAACAATAGGTATAGCTCCTAGTTTAAATAAATTTTCAAATGTTCTTTTTATATTAATCGCTCTTCTTCTTTGCTCAGTATCATCTGGAGAAATTAAAATTTGACCAATTTTAATTTTATTTTTTTCAAACATTTCCCTGTATATATTTGTTAGGTGTATTTGACCAATTGATGCTAAAGCTTGACTCATTTCTATTTTTAATTTTTTTTTCTTCACTTTCAGATAATTTTGACCTAGAGCTATCGCCCCAGAAGATACTATTACAAAGTTTTTTCCATTTTTTTTAAATTTTTTTATATCTTTTACAAAACTTTTAAGCCATTTTTCCTTTAATTTACCCTTACTGTCCACAAGGTTTGAAGAGCCAATTTTTATTACAATAATTTTTGATTTATTTATATACATTTTTTATAAATTTTTTTTTTTAATTTTTCTAAATTTTCATTTGTAAATAAAGATATAATCTCGAAATTCTTATTAATATTTTTTTTAAATTTTTTTAAATTTTTTTCACTGTTCTCTTTATCTACAAGATCCAATTTATTGAATACTATTATTTCTTTTTTTTTTAAAATACTTTTATCATACTTAGACAATTCACTTCTTATTTTCAAATAGTTTTCTAAAATATCTTTCTCAGATATGTCAATTAAATGAATCAATGTTTTACATCTTTCAATGTGTCTTAAAAATTTGTCTCCCAAGCCAACACCTTTATGCGAACCTTCAATTAAACCAGGAATATCTGCTAAAATAATTTCTTTATGATTAATATTTAGAACTCCTAGATTTGGATTAATTGTAGTAAATGGATAATTCGCAATTTTAGGTTTTGCTCTGGTAAATTTAGATAAAAAAGTTGATTTGCCGGCATTAGGCAAACCAATAATTCCTATATCTGCAATTACTTTTAATTGTAACCAAATCCAAAATTCCTCACCTTTTTTCCCATCGGTTTTTTTTCTAGGCGCTCTATTTGTAGAGCTTTTAAATTTTGTATTCCCCAATCCACCGTTTCCTCCTGTAGCAACTACAAATTTATCTTTATTAGTAATAAAATCATAAATCAAAGTATTATTGTCTTCCTCATAAATTTGTGTACCAACAGGTACTTTAAGTATTAAATCTTTTCCACCTGCTCCTGTTTTATTTTTTTTACTTCCAGACCTGCCATTTTCAGCTTTAAAGTGCTGTTTATATCTAAAGTCTATTAGAGTGTTTAAGTTTCTTTCTGATTCAAAAATTATTGAGCCACCATTACCACCGTCTCCACCATCAGGACCTCCATATTCAACATATTTCTCTCTCCTGAAGCTGGACGCACCTGATCCACCATTCCCTGCTTTAATATAAATCTTTGCTTGATCTAAAAATTTCATTTTGAAAAAAGTAATTTTATTAACTACTTAAAATTATTTGGGAACTACAGAAACAAGAGTTCGGTTAGATTTTGACTTTTTAAATTTTACTTTCCCACTAATTAATGAAAAAATAGAGTGATCTTTACCCATACCAACGTTATTTCCTGGATGAATTTTAGTTCCTCTTTGACGAACAATTATATTTCCTGGTTTTACTAGTTGTTCACCATATCTTTTAACTCCCAGACGACGCCCAGCACTATCTCGTCCGTTTTTGGTTGTTCCTCCAGCTTTTTTTGTTGCCATAAATTTTACTTTTTATTTTTTGGTTTTGTTTTAGTTTTCTTAGTTAAGTTTTCTTTTTGAACAGCTATTTTTTTACCTTTTTTTATATCACTTGCCAATTTTATTTTTTCAGCATTTATTTCAGAAACTATTTTTCCGTTTCCTGACAAAATTTTTGTTATTTGAATCTTTGAAAGAAGCTGTCGATGCCCATATCTTTTTCTTGAATTTTGTCTTCTTCTTTTTTTGAAAACAATTACTTTTTTATCTTTTATATTATCTAAAATTAATCCCTCAACCACTGCTCCATTTATAGTTGGATTTCCAACTTCGGTGGTTTTGTCATCATTTAAAAGCAAAACTTTTTTGAATTCCACTTTTTCTCCTTTTTGAATGTCAAGTCTCTCAATCTTAAGGATATTACTAGCAGACACTTTGTATTGCTTTCCACCTGTTTCAATTACTGCAAAAGACATAAAATAATCTCAGTTAAAATTTAGAGCAATATAACGCTGTGCAATACCAAGTCAAGTTCAATGATACTAAAATTCATCTTTTAATTTCCTTAACTTGCTAAAAACTTCTAATTTAGAGCTATTATTCATATCAAGACTATTCTTGATTTTTTTGTTATCACACCTCAAAAATATATTTGTTTCAATTTCGTCTGCTAAAGAAACTGGAATAGTGGGTAGATTTTTATTTAGTTTATCTTTTATTTCTTTAATTCTCTTTTTTAAAATAATATTTTCTTTATCTATACTTAAGCAAAAATTTCCATTACTTAATGTATATTCATGTCCGCAATAAATCATAGTATTTTTCGGTATTTTTTTAATTTTTTCTAAGGAGTCAAACATTTGTTTTAAAGTACCTTCAAAAATTCTTCCACAACCTAGAGAGAATAAAGTATCACCTGTAAATATAATTTTAGAATTTTTAGAAAAAAAAGAAATATGATCAAGTGTGTGTCCAGGTATATGTATTATTTCAAATTTTGTTTTACCCAACAAAAAAATTTCACCATCTCCTTTTTTTATATCAGCTCCAGGAATTTGATTTTTACCATATTTTGAGCAGACAACTTTTGAACCATATTTTTTTTTCAATTCTAAATTTCCACCGACATGATCACCATGATGGTGCGTATTAAGTATAAAATCGAGTTTCTTATAATTTTTATCAATCTCAATATCTATTGGTTCAAACTCAGATGGATCAATAACACCAATAGTGCCTGTATCTTTATCTGCAATTATATAACTATAGTTATCAGAGAGACATTTAATTACTGTAACCTCAATCATTTCAACTCAACTGAAAAATACCGATTTTAGAAAATAAATTTTTAATTTCAAGATTGCTTCGATAAATCTTTGAAATTTTATTTTCATTAATACCGATTATTTTATTAATTTTTATATTTTTACTTAGGCAAAAATCGTACATATCTTTAATTGTACACATATGTAGATTAGGAGTATTGTACCAATTATTTGGTAAATTTTTGGTAATTGGCATTTTACCAAAAAATAATAAACTTGTTCTAACTTTCCAATATCCAAAGTTGGGAATAGATATAATGACTGATTTTCCAATTCTTAATAAATCTTTTAAAACTTTTTCTGGATTATAAAACGCTTGAAGAGTTTGGCTTAAAATAACAAAATCAAAAGATTGGCTTGGGAACTGATGAAGTTCTGTTTCGGCATTTCCCTCAATAACAGAAAGACCTTTGTAAATACATTTTTTAACATTTTCTTCGACAAGCTCTAAGCCACGAACCTTAATATTTTTTTCTTTAATCAATAAATTCATTAATGATCCATCCCCACACCCAACATCTAATACCCTTACATCATTAGGTAATAAATCTGCTATAACTTTAAATTCTTTTTTCATTTTTAAATTTTAAATGCATCGAATCTAAAAATCCTTTCAATGTTTTTAGAAATTCTGTTTCATCTACCAAAAAAGAGTCATGACCTTTGTCAGTTTTAATTTCAGCGAAAGAAACATCAGCTCCTGATGCATTTAGAGCAATTACCGTATCTTTATTTTCTTTGGTTGTATAAAGCCAATCCGATGAAAAAGAGATAACTAAAAATTTAGTTTTTTGATTTTTAAAAGCCTCAACTAGTCCTCCATTGAATTGTTTAGATAAATCAAAATAATCCATAGCTCTTGTAATGTATAGAATAGAATTTGCGTCAAATCTCTCTACAAAAGAATATCCTTGATGTCTTAAATAACTTTCAACTTGGAAATCGGCATCAAAACTGAATTCATAATCTGATTTTTCTTGAAGTTTTCTTCCAAATTTTTCTTGCATACCTTTTTCTGACAAATAACTAATATGACCAACCATTCGTGCAACTGCTAACCCATTTTTTGGCTGAACATTTTTTTTAAAATACCTTCCTTTATCCCATATAGGATCTGCCATAATAGCCTGTCTAGCCAATTCATTAAGTGCAATATTTTGTGCACTATGGCTTGTACTACATGCAATTGGAATCGCAGAAAAAGTTTTATTTGGAAATGTTGCACAAAACTGAAGTAGTTGCATTCCACCCATAGACCCACCAGTAGCACAAAGAAGTTTTTTTATTCCCAAATGATCCAAAAGAGTTTCTTGTGCTTTCACCATATCTCTTATTGTAATAACAGGAAAATTGAGTCCGTAAGCCTCGTTAGTTTTTTTATCAATTTCTTTGGGACCCCAAGAACCCATGCAACCACCAATTACATTAGCACAAACTACAAAATATTTATTTGTATCTATTGCCTTATTCGGACCAACGGCAGATATCCACCAACCCTCTCTTTTAGTGATTGGATTAATTCCACTTACAAATTGATCTCCAGTGAGCGCATGAAAAACTAATACTGCGTTATCTTTATTTTTATTTAATTTTCCATAGGTCTCGTAAGCCAAAGGAAAGTCTTTGATTGTTTGCTTGCAATCTAGCAAAAGAGGTTTTGAAACGTTTAATTTTTTTATATTTTTTAAATTTTCATTCATAATCAAAAAAAAAGCCCAGCTAGACTGGGCAAAAAATCCCTGTTTAGCTGCATTTACTTAGCGCTCGCAATTTTGGTTAAATCAGCGCTAGGCGAATGTATACTAAATCGCCACAAACATGTCAATTTAATCAAATAAAATTTTTTCCATTATACAAATATAGACTCTTTTTATATAAGACATCATAAATATTATGAAATTACCAAGACCTAGAAAAATTATTGCAGAAAAGTATGTTGCTGGATTAAGTCTATTTAAAAGTAGAAGAAGCCCTATAAAACTATCTGCAAATGAATCTGCGTTAGGCCCAAGCCCAAAAGCTGTAAAATCTTATAGTTCAATCGGCAAAGGTTTTGTGAGATATCCAGACTCAGATGGTACTTTTTTCCGAAAAGTCCTTGCTAAAAAATTTAGATTAAAAAGAGATAGAATAATTTTAGGATCAGGGTCTGATCAAATATTTGAGCTAGTATGTAAACTTTTTTTGAATAAAGGAGATGAAGTTATTGTGCCAGAATACAGTTTTATCATTTATAGAATTTACAGCAGAATGTTTGGAGCAAGGGTAAGATATGCCAAAGAAGAAAATTTTAAACCATCAGTTAAATCAATTTTAGATCAAGTTACTAGAAAAACAAAAATAGTTTTTCTGGCTAATCCAAATAATCCAACAGGTACTTATTTAGATAAATTCCAGATACTAAAACTTAGAAAAAAATTAAGAAGTGATATTTTATTGGTTATTGACGACGCGTACTACGAGTATATCAATGACCCAAATTATGCATCTGGAATACGATTATTTTCTAAATCGAAAAATGTTCTAGTAACTAGAACTTTTTCTAAAATCTACGGTTTAGCAGGATTAAGAATAGGTTGGGGTTATGGATCAAAAGAAATAATCAAAAAATTATATGAAATAAAGCCGCCGTTCAATGTAAGTAGACCAGCTCTATTTGCCGCGACACAGGCTGTGCAAGATACTAAATGGTTAAACAAAGCCATAAAACACAATAACTTTTGGGCAGAGAAAATATATGAGACTTTAGATGAAATTGGTATCACCACAAATAAAACAAATGTAAATTTCTTTCTTTTAAATTTTGATTTTGTTAATAAATCAGCATCACAGGTATTTAATAAATTGGCTAATTCAGGGATACTTGTTAGACAAATGGAAGTGTATAATATTAAAAACTCATTGAGAGTAACAATTGGAAATAGCAAAGAAAATAAAAAATTTATTTCTGTATTAAGGAAAATTTTTAATGTTTGATCAGGTTTCAATAATTGGCTGCGGTTTAATTGGCTCTTCAGTTTTGAGGCGCTTAAAAAAAAATAAATCTGCCAAAAAGGTTGTAAGCTATGATAATAGTAAATCTGTAAGTGAAATAGTAAAAAAAGAAAATCTTTCAGATCAATTAGCAGCTAACTTAAGTGAGGCAGTAAAAAATTCAGATTTTATTTTAATTGCAACACCTCTTAGTAGTTTTGAGAATATAATAAATTCTATTAAAGATAATTTAAAGCCAGGATCAATATTAACAGATACATGCTCTGTAAAAACAGCCGTTAATAATGTTGTCAAAAAATTAAAAATAAAAAATTCCACTTGGATTCCAGGCCATCCAGTAGCAGGAACTGAAAATAGTGGACCTAACGCAGGTTTTCCTGATTTATTTCAAGATAGGTGGACAATACTTTCTCCCGATAAAAATGTAAAAGATGCTGAAATTAAAAAAACTGTTCTTTTTTGGGAGTCAATGGGCAGCAAAGTCAAAATTATGTCCGTAGAAGATCATGATAAAATTATATCTCTTACCAGTCACCTTCCGCATGTCATAGCGTACAATATTGTAAAGACAGTAATGGGCAGTGATGAAAAGACCAAAAATGACATTATTAGATATAGCGCTGGAGGATTAAGAGATTTTACCAGAATAGCAGC
>MDTG01067180.1_pt1 | contig 11326 bp, 11 predicted proteins | sample 811421 | NCBI WGS metagenome assembly MDTG01 (sample SAMN05326645, study PRJNA326480) | marine metagenome | isolation source: seawater | place: Pacific Ocean: South East | collected 2011
CTTCCCGTTGCTTTGGCTGATAACTTCTTTACCGACAATCTCTGGAATCCAGTCAGAAATCGGGTCGGTTAATAAAAACCGGCCCTCTTCGTAGAGCATCATGAGTGCTACAGAAACGATCGGTTTCGTCATAGACATGATAACGAAAAGCGTGTCATTTTCCATTTTTTCGTCGTTTTCTTTACTTTTCCAACCCTGTGATTTGAAGTGGATTATTTTGCCATCACGGGCGATTAACGTAACAGTCCCGGCGAGATATTCATTATCAATATAGCGCTGCATAGACTCTTCTAAACGCTCTAAGCGATGCGAAGAGACACCGACGGATTCGGGCGTGGCAAAAGGTAGTCCCTCAAACGCAAAAGTCTGACTCGGAAGGAAGATCAAAAGCGTCAGATGTATGAAGCTGATCGATCTAAGCCAGTTTGTCAGGATCGTAGTTTTATTCATGGTAAGATAACCTTCTTCAAGGATGGTAAAAAATTGTTTTGTTAAAGGACCTGATTACTATATCGATCTTGGTATCGTTTGGAAATAGAACTGTGTAGATGGTGTATTTTTTCACGAAGTTATTCTAAGACGAGGCATTTTTTTCTTCAGGTAGAAAAAAATATGTTTCACTTAAGTACATGAGAGAAATAAAAAGATGAGTAATTTCGACGAGTTAACTCGGCCAGTTTTTTTCCAGCCGGGCCATAATGCGGGGGACTTAGTAGAGTCTACGCAGTGGAAAATATTGAGGGAAGATCGAGGAAAGGTAGAGGTCGAGGCTCATCTACCGTCACATCTGTTAAATCCGCGCGGGCAACTCTTCGGCGGGTTTACCGGTACTTACGTTGACATGATTTCAATTTATACAATGCGAACCCTCTACTCACAAGAAAATAGATTCAAATGGTCTGCAACAGTAAACATGCGTATCGATTACTTCGCCCCAGTTCTAGGGCCAAATTTTCATCTAACAGGAGAGTTGATTAAAGAAGGCCGCAGTACGTGTTTGATTTCAACACTTTTTTGCGATTCAGATGGCAATAAATTAGTGTATGCTTTAACCACGCTGCGTAAAAGCGATTGAATTTGCAAATCGTTGAATCAATGCTTTAAAGCCCGGGAACTCTAAATCGAATAGCCTTTTTCATCGTGATCAACGATATCGAGCCCCTGCTCTTCATCATCCTTGCTGACTCTTATGCCCCCGGTTAAAACAGAAACCAATTTCAACAAAACGATAGTAAGTATGGCTGTGTAAACGGCCACTGCTAAGATACCTACTAGCTGAACTCCAACCTGAGATCCGATACTTGCTCCGTCTGCTAAACCTCTGCCGCCAAAAACTCCGAGGTCTGATGAAACCAATATTCCAGCAAGGAAGGTCCCTACTATCCCGCCGACACCATGAACAGGGAATACATCTAAAGAATCGTCGACGCGTAATTTTTGTTTTAGATAATTAGTTGCAGTGTAACAAATGACGCCTCCAGCGAATCCTGCAATCAGCGCGCCGGCAGGACCGACTGATCCTGAGGCAGGAGTGATGGTCGCTAAGCCTGCTACCATGCCAGTGATTGCACCTAGCCCGCTGGGCTTTCCGTATTTTACCCATTCAATAATCATCCATGTAACTGCCCCGGTGGCAGCAGAGATATGCGTCACAAACATTGCCATACCAGCCGATCCATCAGCTGCAAGCGCACTGCCCGCATTGAATCCAAACCAACCAACCCAGAGCATTCCAGCACCAGTAAAACTCATTGTAAGATTATGCGGCATCATGGGTGAAGAAAGGAATCCTTGTCGCGGTCCGAGCACAACTGCCGTTATAAGGGCTCCAACTCCAGCTGTGATATGAACTACGGTGCCACCAGCAAAGTCTATTAATCCCAATTCAGCTAGCCATCCACCGCCCCACACCCAATTAGCAACCGGGAAATAAATGACCAATGTCCAAAGGGTAGTAAAAAGAAGCATTGAAGAAAATTTTATCCGCTCTACGAAGGCTCCGACCATCAACGCAGGAGTTATTATTGCGAATGTCATTTGAAAAGAGGCAAACACGGTCTCGGGAATGTCACCAGACACTGAGTTAACATTAATTCCAATAAAAAGTGACTTACTTAACCCACCCCAATATAAAGATTCTGACGGACCAAAGGCAATGCTGTAACCAACAACTAGCCAAAGTATGGAGATAACTGCGGCAATAGCGAAACATTGCATAAGAACAGATAAAACATTTTTAGTGCGAACAAGGCCTGCATAAAAAAGGGATAACCCAGGTAAAGTCATGAATAAGACGAGAGCGGTAGAAGTTAAAATCCACGCGGTGTTCGCACCATTTAATTCCTGCGCAGACGCAAGGTTTGGAAGTACCAACAGTGTGGTTAAGAAACATATTTTTGCCGAGAAAATTTGATAAAACAACCGATTCGTGCCTGTGCTCATTTTTATAATGCCTCGTTGTCGGTTTCACCCGTGCGAATGCGGATAGTCTGCTCGAGGTTGCTGATAAAAATTTTTCCGTCCCCGATTTGTCCAGTGTTTGCAGCTTTGCAAATTGCGTCAACGACCTGATCGGTTTTCGTGTCTTCGATCGCAACTTCAATTTTTGCTTTTGGTAAAAAATCAATCACATATTCAGCGCCTCGATAAAGCTCAGTATGTCCCTTTTGTCGCCCAAAGCCTTTAACTTCAGTGAGCGTCATGCCTGTAATGCCAATTTCGGTTAATGCTTCTCTAACATCATCAGTTTTAAAAGGCTTTATAATTGCTGTAATGAGTTTCACTGAGTCTCTCCTTTGATTCTTGTACCTAGCGTAAAGCAGATACCCGTCTTGTCTCTATTTTTTTACGAATGACACAATCGCTTTTTCAGTTTTTTTGATTTGCCGCCGGTTGATAGCGAGCTTAACATGAGAGGTGAAGTTCCATCAATTGACTCGTGCTCTGACGAACTCCTATATTTTCAGTTTGCGTCTTTTATAACCTCGTCAATTGACCCCCTTTTTCGAGCCCAACGACTTGCAAGAAAGGATCCCGAAAGATTATGCCAAATGCTAAATAGTGCACCCGGTAACGCAGCAGTAGCTGAAAAATGTTGCAGTGCAAGCGCGACACCGAGCCCGGAGTTTTGCATTCCCACTTCAATTGCAATGGTTTGGCTCTGGCGTAAATTGAAACCAAAAAGACGACTGACTGCAAAACCAATTCCGATTCCAAGGATGTTGTGAAGGATTACAGCGGTGATCACTAAAAGGCCTACTTGAGTAAGCATTTCTGCATTAAGTGCGACAACGATACCGATAATTATTAAGATTAACAGCATAGATAATGGAGACACTAATTTCTCAATTATTTCTTGCTTGCCACCAATCCAATTACTAACAAGAACTCCTGCTATCACAGGTATTAATACAAGCTGAATCATGCTTAATAGCATGGAAACCGTATCAACTTCGATCGTGTCAGAGAGATAAAACCCGATTAACGCTGGGGTGATGAACACTCCGAGTGTTGTCGATGTAAGTGTCATACAAATTGAAAGAGCGACGTCGCCTCGTGCGATATAACACATCACATTCGACGCAGTGCCTCCGGCACAACTTCCGACGAGGATCATTCCAGCGGTGATTTGTGGCGACAGATGCAAAAGGGTCGAAAGTTCTAAAGCTATAACTGGCATTAATAGAAACTGCAGCGCGACGCCAACAACAACGGGGCCTGGCTCATTTAAAATTCGGAAAATGTCGCTTTTCTTTAGCGTCAACCCCATCATAAACATTATAATCGATAGGCAAGGAACAATGGCCGGCTGAGCGGATGATAATAATTCGTTGGCCCAGAGTGATAGGCCGGTAGTAAACAAGGCAAGAATTGGAAAAATAGTCAATGTACGATTGGTCATGTTCGCGGGCTATTGATACGCTCTAAATGATATAAGATAGGCTAGATATTGATATTACTTAATTGTTACAAGAAAAAAGAGAAATTGGGAGTCTTAATTGATTCGATCCTTGTGATATTGCTGTTACTTTCTTCGAATTTTTTATTTGCCATTGAGAGTGAGGAAGACAAGCTCGGGTTTTTCAACTTTGACACTCTGACTCTTGAGTGGGGCAGGGCGCCCGAGAGTCAGCTTAGCTTGAATAAGTTCGCCCTCAATGCTCTATCAAAGCTTGTCGATTCGGAAGAAGAGAGCGGGTTTCTTTTAAAACTTGAACATGTAAGTATCGCTAAATATGAATTTGAGTTCGATAATTTTTTTGAAATTGATGATGATCTAGTAGAAATCGACCGAGACCTTGCTGTGAACGGTTGGGATCGTGTAGTGATGCGTCGACTAGACAGACAATTTTCTGCGTTGTACCTGAAACTTTCTCAGAGGGTGTCCGTTGCTGGGGTTGTTTTGATCGTGTTGGAGGGCGACACAGCGTTGTTAGTTAATCTTGTGGGTGCGCTTAATCAAGGCGAACTGAATCAAATCGGGCGTTATTTTGAAATAAGTGAATTAGAAACACTGAAATTTAAGCGGTAAAGCTCTTTGGAGATTCAGAGATCGCGTATCTCCATTCGTTCATCACTCGCAACTACTACTTTAATCCCATCTACGGTGGTAAAACTCCTCTCCAAAAGGTCTTGTCGATAAACATGAAAAACAATTTTTTCATCTTGGGCGTCGTTATTGTTCTGCCTGTAAAGCGTCACTAGAACTGTTTCATGATCGTTTTTCCATGAGACGTATCCCATGCCGGCACTGAGGGTCAGCATCATTACTAGGAAGAGGTAAGCTCCGAATCGAATTTCTGCGTTAAGTTCATTTCTTGACTGATCGTCGGTATTAATCTTCCAGCCACTTTTGCTTAATTGCGCCGTATTTGAATTCAAGGTTTGCCGCCGTCTCAATATCAAGTATGCGACAAAAATTACGGTTAGTGTTATCAGGAGCTTTACGACCATCTCGTACTCTAAATTCGTGCGTTGACATCAATAAATGTTGAGAATTTTGATGGAAATGGGACAGATCATAACAGTGGTTCCAGTGAAAAGGGAGTTCATTTTGTTTTGTCGAACAGTGCTAAAAGGTATGCCCTCAATACCAATGCCTTTCAGGCTTGGCTACAAAAGCATATAATCAAAAATAGGCACGTGCGTTTTTGATTTTTTTTAATTAACTTTTTATGGTTCTCGATGTTCAAGCGATTTCTTGTGATGAAAATAATTTCCCTGTGCCAATGGCTTTTAGGCTTAATCTCTTTTATTGGCGGCATTGCGTGCGGAGTTAATATCGTTCTGATAGCGTTTCGTCCGGAAACTATATCAGTCATCAATTCTTTTATTGGATTAGGTGTGATGATGATTGCTTTAATAGCTTTGTCTCGCGTCCTCTTTTTCTCAGGTCTGCGTCGCTGGCGGGGTTCTCGTTAACAATGATCTGACTGAGCTAAGCGAGCGGCTGCCAGTGAAACGGTGTATAATTTGAGACATCAGAACATCTGATTACGCCATTTTGGATAAGCCCTGGAATCATGTACTTTTATGGTTATCTTCGAAGAAACAGAAGCCTTCTCTGCGCTGGAGCGCGGCTGCGTTGCGACTATTGGGAAGTTTGATGGGGTGCATCTCGGACATCAAGTAATTTTGCAACAACTTGAAGAGAAAGCTGCAAAGTGTGATCGTCCAGCCGTGGTGATTCTTATAGAACCACATCCAGAAGAATTTTTTTCTAACAAGCCGGCTGAAAGCCCAGCTAGATTAAGTACATTCGAGGAAAAAATAGGCCTATTGGAGAATTTCGGCATAAAGTACGTTTACAGGATGCGCTTTGATCGTGAGTTAAGCGAATTGAGTCCACAAATTTATATAACCAATATTCTCGTGAATGGGTTGGGTATCAATGATTTTATTGTTGGAAAAGATTTTCGCTTCGGACACCGTAGAGAGGGTGATTTTAAATTATTAAAGGATTATGGCTTGAGGTGTCATTTTGATGTTTCTGAGGCTAAGACATACCAACATGAGGGGAGGCGTGTGAGCAGCACCTATGTGAGGGAACTTATCGCGGCAGGTGATTTCAAAAAAGCCCAAGCGCTGCTAGGGAGAAAATTTTCAATGAAAGGTACAGTTTTGCACGGCAAAAAGCTTGGTCGGCAGCTTGGCTTTCCTACTTGTAATATAGATCCGCAACGTCAAAACTTGCCTTTGAAGGGAGTTTTTGCAGCTAAGGTAAGCTTCAAGGAAGTTGTTTATTCTTCGGTCGTCAATATAGGTTATCGTCCTACCGTAGATTCGGATTCTAAGGCTTTAATAGAAGTTCATATTCTTGATTTTGACTCACAAATATACGGCGAAGAGCTTGAAATTACTTTTGTGCAAAAGGTCAGAGATGAGAAAAAATTTGATGGATTAGAGACTCTGAAGCTGCAAATAAAGAGTGATATTGAAGAGACACGGTTAATTTTCGGTAAGGATAATGCAGCTAAAAATACGGCCGAGCAAAATTTTTAATAAACGTTTACTTAGATTAATCCCTGCTTTTGATTTTGTGAAGAAGTGTTGACAATGACAGATACAAAGAAAGAAAAAAGCGATAGCCTTAAAAACACCTTGAATCTTCCCTACACTGAGTTTCCCATGAAAGCGAATCTCTCTAGTCAGGAACCGAAGATGCTCGCGCGCTGGGCGAAGATCGACATCTATTCGAAAATTCTTGAAAAAAATTTGGGTAAACCAGATTTTATTCTGCATGACGGTCCCCCTTATGCGAATGGAGATTTGCATCTCGGGCATGCCATTAATAAGTCTTTGAAAGACTTTGTAGTTAAATCTAAATCAATGAGTGGTTTTAATAGCCCGTTTGTTCCTGGTTGGGATTGTCACGGTTTGCCGATCGAACATAATGTGGAAAAGAAAAAGGGCAAGGCCGGCCAAAAAATCTCACATGCGGCGTTTAGGGAAGAGTGTCGGAAATATGCTACGACTCAAGTTGAGAAGCAAAAGATTGATTTCGTCCGGTTGGGAGTTTTTGCCGATTGGGAAAAGCCGTATCTAACAATGGATTTCAAGACTGAGGCTAATATTGTTCGATCCTTGGGTGTGATTGTTGATCGTGGACACCTAGTCAAGGGATACAAACCAGTTTATTGGAGCGTGGTTGGTGGTTCGGCATTGGCTGAGGCAGAGGTTGAATACCAAGAGAAAGAATCTTACGCGATAGATGTTCGTTTCAAGCCGACTGAGCTTAGGTCGTTTTTGAGCAAATTTTCTGTCTCGGATGGAGACGCCAAAGATAAAGACGTTAGCGTGGTTATTTGGACAACAACGCCGTGGACATTACCTTCAAATCAAGCCGTTTGCCTTAATAAAGATCTTCGGTATGCGCTTTTGGATGTCCAAGTTGGTTTTAATAGGGAATACATCGTCATATCTAAAGACATGATTAATGAGGTTATGTCTCGCTATAAGTGCAACTCGTTCAAGCTTGTCGGCGAGTGCGTGGGCGCAGAACTTGAGGGTGAGCAATTGTATTCGCCACTAACGCGTTCTGCAGTTCCCGTAATTCTCGGGGAACATGTTACTACTGAGGCGGGGACCGGGTGCGTTCACACAGCGCCCGATCATGGTGTCGACGACTTTAATGTTGCGAAAAAGTATGGGATCGATACCCTTAATTTGATCGATAGCGGAGGTGTTTTTTCTGCAGCAGCCGGAGAGTTTGGTGGGCTGCACGTCTACAAGGTTGACTCTGTTGTTATCGATCGCTTAAAAACAGAGAACCTTCTGATTAAAGAGGAGAAGATAAATCATAGTTACGCCCATTGTTGGCGAACAAAAACACCATTGATATATCGTGCTACTCCTCAGTGGTTTATCAGCATGCAGCAGGAGGGCCTTCTAGATGAGAGTTTAATTGCTGCAGATAATGTTACTTGGGTGCCGGACTGGGGCAAAGCGCGGATAGAGCTAATGCTTAAAGGGAGCCCCGACTGGTGCGTCTCAAGACAGCGTAGTTGGGGGGTGCCTATTACTTTATTTGTCCACAAAGAAACTGGAGACCTACATCCTAATACAGCCAGTCTTATCGAGGAGATTGCTCAACGTATCGAGCGGTCTGGAATTGAAGCATGGTTTGATCTTGATTCTGCAGAGCTGATTGGTGACGATTCAAGTGACTATGAAAAAGTCACTGATACGCTCGATGTTTGGTTTGATTCTGGTGTGAGCCATTATTCCGTTTTGTCGAAAAGAGATAATCTCAAATATCCTGCAGACCTCTACTTAGAAGGTTCGGATCAGCATCGTGGCTGGTTCCAATCATCGTTAAAGACCGCGGTAGCGATGAATGGGACGGCTCCTTACCGACAGGTATTAACCCACGGGTTTTTTGTTGACGCCGAAGGGAAAAAAATGTCTAAGTCGCTTGGAAACACTGTAGCACCTCAGAAAATCTTTAAGGAGCAGGGAGCGGATATACTTCGCTTGTGGGTGGCGGCGACAGATTATCGCGGCGAGATGACGGTGTCGGATGAAATTTTCAAAAGAATAGCGGATTCCTATAGACGGATTCGTAACACGGCTCGGTTTATGCTCTCTAATTTGAATGGGTTTGATCCTGCGAAGGACAGTGTTGAAAGTGCACAGATGCTGTCCTTGGACTCATGGATTCTCCGACAGTGCCGTGAGTTAGAGTCCGAAGTTTGTGATCATTACAGCTCTTATAATTTTCATCATATCTATCAACGAGTACATAATTTTTGCGTGTCAGAATTAGGCGGATTTTATCTCGATGTAATTAAGGACAGGCAATATACTTGTCAGAGCGATAGCTTGGCACGTCGTTCGACGCAGACTGTCTTATTGGCTATGACGGAAATGCTTAGTCGGATGATTGCGCCGATTCTGAGTTTTACTGCAGATGAAATTTGGCAATATATTCCAGGGGAACGGTCGGAGTCTGTGTTTTTGAGTAACTTTGGCGACAGTAAATGTCACGTTGGCGCTGATTCTGATGAGTTTAACGATGCGTATTGGCGGACACTAATTGACATTCGTACAGTCGTAAATAAAGAGTTGGAGCAAAAGCGCGCTGACAAAGAAATAAAGGCTAATCTTAGTGCAGAGGTTGATTTGTACTGTACAGCGGAGTTAGCTGAAAAACTGCGATGGTTGGGCGACGAATTGAGATTTGTATTAATCGTTTCCAAGGCGACGATTCACATTGGTAATGGCAAAGATTCGACTGTGACAGATGTTGAGGGACTTCGCTTATCGGTGCGGCCCTCATCAAAAGAGAAGTGCGAGCGTTGTTGGCACCACAGACAAGATGTTGGGTCGAACATTGATTATCCGAATCTTTGTGGACGCTGTATTTCAAACATTCATGGTGAGGGTGAACTTCGGCGCTTCGCATGACGTTTATTTCTCAACAGCTATCTGAGATAGGTAAACTTATGACTCAAGCCATGGTATCGCCGAAGATTGAGTTGGAGGCAAAAGTGACGTTGCACTTTTCTCTCTCGCTAGAGTCTGGAGACCTCATCGATTCTAATTTTGCCGACGAGCCCGCAACCTTCACTTTAGGTGATGGAAGCATGTTGCCGGGTTTCGAAGAGACTTTAATGGGATGTGAGCCTGGAAGCGAATTTACGCTGTCCTTGCAAGCGGATAAAGCATTTGGCGAGATTAATCCGCGTAATGTACATTGGTTTCCAGCAAAAAAATTCAAAGACATATTTTCGGACCCAGCAATTGCAACGGAGGTGGGAAGCATCGTTTCTTTCAAAGACCCCGGCGGAGGAGAGTTGCCGGGTGTGATAACGAAAATTAATAAAAGGTCGGTTATGGTTGATTTTAACCACCCGCTTGCGGGGAAGGTTATTGTTTTCTCGGCAAAAGTCTTATCGGTTATTCCGCCAAATGTTAATGTGGTTCACATAGGTAATTAAATGGTTAGGGAAAGGCTTTGATTGAAATAGGAACTCCACTATTGGGCGCGAGTATCAGGCTTGCTAATCCTCGTGGGTTTTGCGCAGGTGTTGATCGTGCAATTGATATTGTTAAAAGTGCGCTCGATATATTTGGCGCCCCAGTTTACGTTCGACATGAAGTTGTACACAATAAATTTGTGGTTGATGGTTTGCGCAAGCGTGGCGCTATTTTTGTCGAAAGTCTTGATGATGTTCCGAACATCGATTCTGCTGGGCGAGAGCCTATATTGATATTCAGTGCGCATGGGGTTTCGCAACAAGTGAGAGTGGAAGCTGAGCGAAGAAAACTCAAGGTGTTCGACGCGACTTGCCCACTTGTAACGAAGGTGCATTTAGAAGTCGCGAAGTTTAGTCAGGCGGGGAAAGAGTGTGTTCTCATTGGTCATGCAAAGCACCCTGAAGTAGAAGGAACTATGGGCCAGTATACTAGCGAGTTTGGTGGAGGAATTTATTTAGTGGAGTCTGTCGAGGATGTTCAAACGTTGACTGTGCAAAATCCGCAAAGTCTTTCTTTTGTCACGCAGACAACTCTATCGATGGATGATACCGCGAAGGTAATAGATGCACTCAGGGATAGGTTTCCAGATATTCAAGGGCCGCGTAAAAAAGATATATGTTATGCAACTCAAAACAGACAGGATGCGGTAAAGCAGCTTGCTCTGGAGTGCGATCTTTTGTTAGTTGTTGGTTCTCCAAATAGCTCTAATTCAAACCGATTGAAGGAGCTTGCAGAGCGTCTTGGTTGTGTTTCTTACTTAATCGATAGCGTTGAGGACATAAACCCTCAATGGTTCGTTGGTAAGAGACATTTCGGTATAACCGCGGGAGCATCTGCCCCTGAGATTTTAGTCGAAAAAGTGATTGAACAATTAAAGAGTCTCAGCGGAGCTGATCCGGTTGAGCTAAATGGCGTTGAAGAAAATATTTTCTTCAGCTTACCGAAAGAGCTTAGGCCAGAGCCGACATAGAGATCGCAAGGTCTGTCCTTACACCGAGTCGAGCTCATCTTTCTTTTGCCGTAACATCGCGGAAGCCGATTTTATTTCTTGCAGTTTATTTCGTTCTTTTTCAACAATCTTTTCGGGCGCATTTGAAACGAATTTAGGATTATTCAGTCGGCCCTCGAGGGCTTTTGCATTAATTTCTAGTTTGTTAAGTTCTTTATTAAGTCGCGATTTTTCTGCTTCTATATCAATTAGTCCATCCATCGGCACAAGTATTTCTAAATTACCGTATAGCTGAACCGCGCTCACCGGTGCTTCCTTGGATGCCGGAAGCCAATTGATTTCCTCTAACTTAGCTAACTTCTTGAGCAGGTGCTTGTGTTGCCTGAGGCTGTTCTTATC
>MDTG01155187.1_pt1 | contig 11326 bp, 13 predicted proteins | sample 811421 | NCBI WGS metagenome assembly MDTG01 (sample SAMN05326645, study PRJNA326480) | marine metagenome | isolation source: seawater | place: Pacific Ocean: South East | collected 2011
AGTACTTAATCTTGTCATGCCACCGGCTGTTCCAATATTAATTTTATTTATTTCATTAGTATTTGGCGGATAAAAAAGGGGTATAGCACCTTCTTCTTTGTAAGTTATTTCGTAATTTTTTATTTTTAAATTTTTTTCTATATAGTTCTTTATTTGATTGTCGTAGTCTTTTAGTGAGTTATCAACCATTTTTGATAACCAAGTAGTTTCGACTAATGCACTGTTTTTTTGAAAAGGTAGTGTATAAAAAAAATGTACACTTCCTTTTTGTTCACAGTCAAAATCCATCAAATTGATTATATCTTCATCAAAGATCTTTTCTTTTGTTTGAATTTCTACTCCACAAAAATGTTGCCAAAGACTATTTTTATTATTTTCTAGTGCAGGAACACTATTGAAAATAAAAGAATTATTTTGGTTAATATCTTTAATATCTTTTAAAAAACTTATATTCTTGTTCTCTTTTAATTTATTAATTGTTTTTTTGTAAAACAATCCACTGTCTATACTTTGATAAGGGAAGTCATCACACTGCAAGTGTTGGGTTCCTGATGGTGAATTTATAGAAAAGTTTTTCCAACTTTTTTTAACACAATCATCAAAGTTATGATTTATTACTTTCCAAAAAGACCAAGTTTTATCTTTTTTATATTCATCTCTAGTTTCAATAATTGCTAAAGTTTTATTTTCTAGTTTTTTGTGTAAATCAAGCTCATAAGCTAATGATAATCCCGCGCAACCACCGCCAATAATAACATAGTCAAATTCTTTCATTTAGGTTTACTTCTTCACTAATGAGAAGATGATCTTCTTTTCTAAGATGATCTTCAGTTTTTATAAAAAATAATTTTATTAAATCAAAAATCGATAATATTGTTTGAATAATTTTACCAATATTTGTTACATATATTTTTCCAGATTTTTTATAATTTTCCATTGTCTTTTTTTTCAAAATTTTTCGGCCTATTTGTCTATAAATTCTTCTAGCTACCAAGATAGCAAATCTAAATTTAAAAGGAATTTTTTTAATTGAGCTAAAAGAACTATCATAAAATTGATCGGCCAAATAAATGTTTTTTTTAATTTCCTCAAAATTCGGTTCTATGTATTCTCTACTTTTTTTACCATCTTCCACAACATCTCTTGAAATATTTGTAAGTTGCATAGCTATACCTAAATCTACTGCACCTATGAGCGCTCTTTTATCTTTTACTTGAAGAACTTTTGCCATCATTAACCCAACGGTTCCTGCAACTCTATAACAGTAAATTAACAAATCTTTTTTAGTTTTAATTTTGATTTTTTTTGAAAGATCAGACTCTAAACCATCAAATAAATCTTCAATGATTTTTCTTGAAATATTCTCTTTTTCAAAAAGTTTCCACATATTTTTAGTAATTGGCTCGAAGTCATTTTTAGTTCTCCAGTATGTTTTATATAACCTTAGTATTTCTTTCGGTGTTAGTCCTCTATATTCACGAGAGGGATTATTATAAAAATTAAAATATAAATCTTCATCATTATCAGCAATATCATCTAAAGTTCTACAATAATTGTAGATAATTAAACTTTTTTCATATTCATTACTTGGTAAAAAAAAGCCCGCCCAATTAAATGATTTAGCATATTTTGCAAGAAGATTTTCTGACATTATAAAATTTTATCTAGAACTTTTGCAGAAGACAATACACCAGGAACACCAGCGCCAGGGTGTGTACCAGCACCTACAAAATATAAACCATCACATACTTCAGATTTGTTATGGAATCTAAAGTAAGCCGATTGTGTAAATTTTGGCTGAATAGAAAAACCTGATCCGTATTTAGTATTAAGTTCTTTTTCAAAATAATCCGGTGTCAAATAAAAGTCTTCAACAATATTTTTTTTAAGATCCGGTAGTAGAGTTTTTTCCATTTTATTTATCACAAGTTCTTTTAATTTCTCTCCTTCTATAGACCAATTTATTTTTGACTGATTATTGGGAACTGGTACCAAAACATAAAAACAGTCATGATTTTTTGGTGCCATTGATTTGTCAGTTGCTGTAGGTCGATGTAAATAAAAACTTATATCGTCATTTAATTTTTTTTTTTCAAAAATATCTTCTAGGTGTTCTTTATATTTATCACCAAATTTTATTGTATGATGCGCAACATTTTCATAAACTTTTTTTGTTCCAAAATAATAAACAAATAAACCCATAGAATATTCCATTCTTTTTTTTTTCAAGTTAAATATAAAGCTTGTTTTTTTATTATTTAATAGTGTCTCATAGACTGCAGGTGGGTCTGCGTTACAAATAACATTTTTTGCTTCAATTTCATCTTTATTTTTTAGAAATACACTTTTAATTTTTCCTTTTACTAAATTAATATTTGTGACTTCTGATCCTTTTAGAACTTTTATATTTTCCTCAACCATCAATTTTTCTAAAGCCTTAATAATATTACCAGTTCCGCCCATTGAATAATGAATACCCCATTTTTTTTCTAAAAATAAAATTAAGCCATATATCGATGTTGTAGTGAAAGGATTCCCACCAACAAGAAGTGGATGCATACTTAAAATACGTCTTAATTTTTCACTTTTTATAAAGGATGATACCAACGAATAAACAGATTTATAACTTTTAAGACCAATTAATGATGGAATTTGTTTCATCATAAAAAAAGGTTTATTAAAAGGAACATCAGACAACTCTGAAAATCCTTTATCAAAAATTTTTTCTGTAAATTTTACTAAACTTTCATAACCTTTAACATCATTCTTGTTAATTTTTTCAATTTGATTTTTCATTAACTCTTCATTTCCCGAATAATCAAAAATCATTCCATCCTCAAATACAAATCGATACCAAATATCAAGCGGTTCAATACTAATGTAATCTTCAGGTTTTTTATTAAATAGTTCAAATAATTCGTAGATTAAATATGGCGCAGTAATTACCGTTGGTCCACCATCAAAAATAAATCCATTTTTTTTAAAAACTCTCGCTCTTCCACCAAGTTCTGCTTGTTTTTCAATCAGAGTAACATTATGTTTTTTTGCTTTCAGTCTTAATGCTGCAGCAATTCCACCAATACCTCCACCTATAACTATAGTGTTCATTATTATTAATTTATATTATTTTTATAAAAAGTAACGAAATTATAGCAAAATATTACGAGTTAACTTTTTTTAAAGCAGATTTGGTTTCTTCAAGTTTTTTTTCAAATAGTACATCTAACTTAGATTTATCAACAGATGTGGAAATTATTTTTTTAACAGATTCTACTGTAATTTTAATTGAAGCATCTTTAATCTCTTTTATTGCAGTTTCTTTCATTTGAAGAATTTTTGTTTCTGCTGAATGTTTTTTTATTTCAGAAGATTTATGAAATTTATCATTCATCTGAATAATTAAACTGTCACCATCTTTTTTTGCTTGATCAATAATTTTTTTGCTTTCTAAACTTGCTGAATCCAATTTATTCTGCGCATTATCCAAAAGCGTCTTTGATTCAGCTCTTAGTTTTTCACTTTCTTTTATTTCATTTTTTATATCAACAATTAGTTTTTCAAGAATTTCATTAACCTTTTGAGGAATTTTAAAATAAATTAAAACTCCAAAAAAAATAATAAACGAAATAGCTACCCAAAAAGTTGAATCAAAAACCATGATATTTTTCCTTATTTTTATTTGATACATCTTCGACAATAGTTGAGATGCTGCTGCTGTTTACTTCTGTGCCAATTAAATATTTTACTAATTCAGCAGAAGTTTCGATTGCAATTTTATTTATTTTATCTGGGGCTTTACTTTTGAGTTCATTTATTTCCTTTTCAACATTTTTTATTTCGGTATTTATTTGATTGTCTAAAGTATTTTGTTTTTTTGCTATTTCATCAAGAGCTTTTTGTCTTATTTCATTATAGTGATTTTTTGCTTCATTCTTGCTCGACAAAATAATTTTTTCATACTCTTTTATTTTGTTTTCACTTTCTTTTCTTTGTTTTTCTGCCGCTTCAATATTTTCTACAATTTCTGACTTTCTTGATTCAATATTTTTACTTATATTAGGTAATATAAATTTAGATAAAACAATAAATAAAATTCCAAAAGTTAAGATTAACCAAAATATTTGTGAAATCCAAAACTCGGTATTTAGTTGTGGCATACCCCCACTTTCAGAACTTTGCGCTACTGATGCTAACGCAAAGCTGAAAATTAAAGTACTAATAATTTTTTTTTTCAACATTAATTAAAATGCAAATAAAATTATTAATGCAACAACTAGACCAAATAAACCTGTAGCTTCAGCTAGTGCAAATCCTAAAAGTAAATTTGGGAATTGTTTCTGTGCTGCAGATGGGTTTCTCATTGCGCCAGAAAGATAATTTCCAAAAATTATTCCTATTCCAACACCAGCACCGGCAAGCGCTATAGCTGCCAGTCCTGCTCCTATCATTTTTGCTGCTTCTAACTCCATATATCCTCCTTTTTTAATGGTGTAAATTTAATGCATCATTCAAGTAGATGCATGTTAAGATTGCAAAAACGTAAGCTTGAAGAAAAGCAACTAATATTTCCAAACCCGTTAGTGCAACCGAAAAACTTAGTGGAAGCCATCCACCAACTATTCCGAGGCTTACTACGAAACCCCCAAATACTTTCATCATAGTATGACCCGCCATCATGTTTGCAAAAAGTCTAACTGATAAGCTTATAGGTCTACTTAAATAAGAAATAATTTCTATAATTACTATTAAAGGCAACAAAACTATTGGCACTCCACTAGGGACAAAAAGTTTTAAATAGCCAAATCCATGTTTAATAAAACCAATTACTGTGACACCAACAAAAATAAATCCGGCTAAAACGAAAGTTACAATTATATGGCTTGTTACGGTAAATGAATATGGAATCATACCAAACATATTACAAAATAGAACAAACATAAAAAGAGAAAATATAAATGAAAAATAAGGTTTTGCCTTTGAACCGGCCGTATCGTTAATCATTTTCGCAACAAATGAGTAACTTAGTTCTGCCAATAGTTGAATTTTATTTGGAATTAAAGAATTTCTTTTAGATCCTAAATTAAAAATTAATAAAATTGCTAAAGAACAAATGACCATAAACATACTTGCATTTGTAAAAGAAATATCTATTTCTCCTAACTTTATTTCTGGACCAATTCTATATACATTAAATTGGTGCATTGGATTTGCTGCCATAGTTATTTATTACCTTTGTATGTTTTTAGCTGATCTAACCACATTCATTATACCTGCAATTACACCAGCAAAAAAAAATATTAAAATTAACCAAGGTTTAGTACCAAACCAATTATCTAAAATAAACCCAATAATTGTCCCAACAACCACCGCAGAAATCAATTCTGCGCTCATTTTAAATGCAATACCAATATAGGATTTAGGGTCTTTTTCTTTTATTGAATATTTGCTTTTAATTTTATTTTTTGCAATTTCTAGGCGAGTTTTAAACTGATCTTTAGGCACTTATGCCACCATGCTTTCAGCTTTCTGAAGGTCCACTGCTACAAGTTGGCTTATACCTTTCTCAGGCATTGTTACACCATAAAGTCTATTCATCTTAGACATTGTTAATGCATGATGGGTTACAATAATAAATTTTGTTGAAGTTATTTTTGTTAATTCTTCAAGAAGGTTGCAAAATCTTGTTACATTAGCATCATCTAAGGGTGCATCTACCTCGTCAAGAACACATATTGGTGAAGGGTTTGTTAAAAAAACTGCAAACACTAAAGATAAAGCTGTTAGAGCTTGTTCTCCCCCAGAAAGTAATGTGATTGATTGTAATCTTTTACCAGGAGGGCTAACAAGCATTTCAAGACCAGCGTCAAGAGGATCCTCAGAGTCCACCAGTTCTAATTTTGCATTTCCTCCATTAAATAATTTTGTATAAACTTCATTAAATTTTCTATTAACTTTTTCAAAAGCTTCAAGTAATCGTTCTCTACCTTTTTGATTAAGTTCTTTTATACTTTCTTTAAGTTTAAGTATTGCAGAAACTAAATCTTTTCTATCATTTTCCATTTTTTTTATTTCATCAATATATAAATTAGTTTCTTCATCTGCTCTTAAGTTTACTGAACCTAATTTATCTCTTTCTCTTTTTTTCGAGTCCAGTAATTCTTCTTGAGTGACTGAGTCAGGAAATTTTTCTTCTTTTTCTAAATTTGAAAATTCAAGTAAATTTTTTTCATTTAAATTAAGTTCTGTTTCAATTCTCTCAAGTAAATCATTTTTTCTTTTATTCAAACCCTCTACTGTTGCACCAGAACTAGCTTTTCTTTCTCTTATTTCTATTGAATTTTCTTTTGTGTCATTTAATTCATTTCTTAACTCTACGATTTTTTTATCAATTTCTTCAATAAAATTTTCATTTTCATTTTTTTCTTTTTCTGAAATTCTTAAATTTTCTGAAATTTGACCTTTTTTTTCAGCTTGTGACTGTGGCTGTTGTTCTAGTTCAGCTAGTTTGCTTACCAATTTTTGTTTTCTTTCATTAAGTTCGTTTATCATTTTTTCTGAATTTGATAAGAGATTTTTCCAACTTTCAATTTCTTTTTCTATAATTTTAATTCTTTCATTTCTTTTTACAGACTCTTTTTTTATGCTTTGATTTTTGCTATAACTATTCGCATATATATCTATAATTTCTTTGCAACGATCAAGAACAATTATTGCATCATCATTTTTATTAGCAAGTATCAATTCTTTAACTTTATCTATCTCGATATTTAATTTTTTTTTGGTAGAATCTAAATCTTCATTGGATTGTGTTTCAGTTTCGTAATATTTTGAATCAATTTCTATTAAATCATTCTTTTCTTCTTTTAGTCTTTTTTCGTTTGAATTTGCATCAATTACAATACTTTTCTCTCGATCAATATCGTCTTCAATTGTTTGAAGAGAAGATTTTATATTTTCAATTTCATTTTTAATTCTATAGTTTTCTTCGTCTATACTTTTTAGTTCTAAATTGAGTCTTTGAATTTTTGATATATTTTCTATGTTTTTATCTCTTACTGGGTCAACTTTGTCACTTTCAATTTTAATTTTTTTTTCAATTTCATCTAATTTTACATTAAAACTTTTTAATTCAACTTCTGCCTCATTATTTATTTCATTTTCAAGTTTTATTTCATTTTCAATATCTTTAAGTTTTAAAAAATAGAGACCAGCCTCAACTTTTTTTATTTCCTCTGAAATAATTTTATATTTGGTTGCTTCTTCGGCTTGTTTTTGTAAATTCGATAATTGTTTTTCTTTTTGTTTTCTTAGGTCATCTGCTCTTTTTAAATTATTTTCTGCAGCATTTAATCGTAATTCAGCCTCATGCCTTCTTGCATGTAAGCCAGATATGCCAGCTGCCTCTTCCAAAATAGCTTTTCTATCAACTGGTTTTGCAGTAACCATTGCGCCAATTCTTCCCTGACTAATTATGGAAGGGGAGTGAGCTCCAGTTGACAAATCAGCAAAAAACATTTGAGCATCTTTAGCTCTTACTTCTTTATCATTAATGTAAAATTTTGACCCTTTGTCTTTTTCTATTTTTCTTCTTATTTCAATATCTTCAAATTCGTTATACTGCAATGGTCCATCTTTATCTTTATTTGATAACGAAATAGAAACTTCCGCTAAGTTTTTTGAAGGTTCATTTGAAGTCCCAGAAAATATTACATCCTCCATTCCCGACCCTCTCATACTTTTTGCTGAGGTCTCACCCATACACCATCTTAAAGATTCAACTATATTTGATTTACCACAACCATTTGGACCAACAATTCCAGTTAAACCTTTTTCAATAAGGAATGTAGTTTTTTCAGCAAAAGATTTAAATCCATTAAGTTGGATTTTTTTAAAGTCCATCTAAAGACTTATATCAGTTTTTCTAAAGTTTTTTTTAAATTTTTATAGTTTAATGGTTTATCAAACTTTTTATTGTTAATTATTAGTGCTGGAGTAGAGTTAACTTTAAATTTTTTTACACCCTCAACGCGATCTTCAAGAACATGATCTTCAATTTTTTTATTAGCTAAACAGTTTTTGAAATTTAGCTGAAAATTACTAGTTTCAATTAATTTTTTGAGATGAGAATTTATTTTTTCAATAGTGTCACCTTTGACCCATTTTGATTGATTTTGGTAAAGAAAATGAAGTAGCTCAGAATTTCCATCATTTTTGCAGTGAGCAATCTTTGATGCATTAAAAGCTGCCATATCTAATGGGAAATTTCTAAACTCTATTTTAACTAGACCTTTATTTATAAAATCTTCTTTTAATTTAGGATAAATTTTAATGTGAAAATTAGCGCAGTGCGAGCAAGTTAACGATTCATAAACAATCAATTTAATTTTTGCATCCTCTTTGCCTTCGTAAATTTTCTTAACTTCTGATGCGTAACTTAATGTTACAGAACATAACATCAAAAGTAACAAATATATAATTTTTTTTTTCATCTTTGTTTAAATAATTTAGTTAGCTCATTTAATGAATTTTTTATTTTTTCATTTTTAATTGACGATATTTTTTTTATAAATCTTATTTTTTTCAAATCTTTTTCTTTTTTAAATATTTTATCTTCTTTAATTTCATCCTCAAATTTAATTAATTTTATTTTTTCTAAAACATCATAGCCAAAAAATGTATTAATTTTATTAATAATTATTTTATTAGAGTATTCAAGATTCACTTCATGACCCCGTTTTACAGAAATAATTAAAGTACTCAAATTCAATCTATTTGATCCTTTATATGATTTTGGATAACATACTTTAAATAGTTCACTTCCAACCAAATACTTCCAATTATCTAAAATTTTTGAATAAATATCTCCTTTTTTATTTATGATTTTTTTTATATTTCTTGGCAAAGTATCTTTAAACGATCTTAATCCTTGAATGGTGCTCGTTCTCTGCTTAATATTGTATTTAAAATTCATATGAATAATCAAAGCATATCAAAAAAAATACTTTATTGGTACGATAATAATAAGAGAGATCTACCATGGAGAAAACATTTTTCTAAAAAAAAAAACCAATATTTCACTTTAGTAAGTGAGTTTATGTTGCAACAAACGCAAGTAAAAACTGTAATTCCTTACTTTAATAATTTTATAAAAAAAATTCCAAATTTAAAAAAACTTGCCAAAGTTAAAGATTCTAAACTTATGAAATGTTGGGAAGGACTTGGTTATTATTCAAGAGCTAGAAATCTAAAACTTACTGCAAAAAAAATTTGTTTAGAGCATAAAGGCATTATACCAAACAATATTGAGGATCTTAAAAAATTACCAGGTATAGGTGAGTACACATCAGATGCAATTTTAGCCATTGCATTTAATAAACCAATTATTCCCCTAGATGGAAATGTTGAAAGAATTTTAAAAAGGGTGTTTTATTTAAAAAAAATAAGTGAAATTTCTAAAGATTATTTAAATAAAAAAAAAAAAATTTTTTGGCAGATCAGAAAGGTCAAGTGATTATGCGCAGGCAATAATGGAGATAGGAGCCTTGATATGTAAACCAGCAATCCCATCATGCCAAATCTGCCCATTAATTAAAAATTGCAAAGCTTATAAGAAAAATGATTTTGCATTAAAAACTAAAAATAAATTTAACAACACAAAGTATTTTGAGGCAAATATATATAATTATAAAAATAAATATTTATTGATCAAAAATAAAAAATTTAATTTTTTAAAAAATTTAGCTATCTTTCCCATGAAAGAGATCAACAAAGATAAATTTAGGCTATCACTAAATAAAAAAATTAATGTAAAAATGTCTAATATGAATATGAAAATTATAATAAATAAAAATAAAGTAAAAAAAATTACTAAGCATACCTTTATGCTAGATGAGTCAAATATTCATAAATATGTTTTACCTTCATTTACAAAAAAAATATTTAATTCTATATCCAGTTTTTCATGAAAAAAATTGCTATTGTAGGCGCTGGAATTTCAGGCTTGTTTATTGCAAATCTTTTGGAGCAAAATAATTCTTTTTCATATAAAATTTTCGAAAAAAAAAGTACTTTAGATTTGAATGATGGTTATGGAATACAGTTATCAGTCAATAGTATTAATTTATTAAATAAAATTGGGTTTCAAAAAATAAACACAAAAGATGTATATTTTCCAAAAAAGGTAAATTTTTTTAATGCAAAAAATTTAAGTAAGATATGTGATATAGATTTATCTCAATTTAATTATCAGAATAATCGTTACACTACTTTAAAAAGATCAAAACTTATTAAATTTCTTTTAGAAAAAATTCCTAAAGAAAAATTGAAATTTAATTCAGATCTTAGTGATATTAAAAACAAAAATAAACTGCTTTTAAATTTTATAGACAAAAATAACGAAGAATTTGATTATTTAATAGCTGCTGATGGTGTTTTTTCAAAGACGAAACAAATTTTATTTAAAAATGAAAGTCTACCAAAATATTTTAATTCAATTGCTTTGAGGGGAAATATTAAAAACTTTGATAATTTTGACATTTCTTTATTTTTAGGGTCAAATTTTCACTATGTTATTTATCCCATTAATCAAAATAATGAATTTAATTTCATTTCAATTGTCAAAAAAGAATTAATAGAGGAAGAAATTTCAAATAGAAATCTATTTGAAGATACCAGCTTTATAAATAAATTATTAAATCAAATTTCTTCAAAATCAAAAATTAATTTAACTGAGCAAATTAAAGGAATTAAATGTTTTCCTATTTTTGTAAGCAAAAAATTACAAATACCTGAGATGAAAAATGTTTTTTTGATGGGTGATGCTCTTTATTCATTTCCGCCATCATTTGCACAAGGTGCGTCGCAATCAATAGAGGCTGCAAATGAATTATTTAATGACTTAATGAATAATTCCTCTAACTATTATAAATCAAGGATTTTTAAGACTAAGCAAATTAATTCAAGGTCTTCATTTAATCATTTTGCTTTTCATCTTTCAAATCCAATTAATGTTTTTTTTAGAAATGTTTTTTTAAAATATTTATCTAAAAATAAAAGTTTTTTAGAAAATTATTTAGGTAAAATTTATAATAATTAGTTTCTCGACCTCAGACGCTGTCTAAGCTCATCAATTGGTTTTAGACTATTGCCGGATTGGTAATGCCAGTAAGTCCAACCATTGCAGCTCTCAGAACCTAAGATTTGTGCTGCTACTTTATGAATTGATCCTTCGTTCTGTTTACATTTGATGCTTCCATCAACCATAACTTTTGCATAAATTTTTTTCTTTTGATCATAGATTTCTGTTCCAGGTTTAATTACTCCTAAT
>MDTG01265616.1_pt1 | contig 11326 bp, 8 predicted proteins | sample 811421 | NCBI WGS metagenome assembly MDTG01 (sample SAMN05326645, study PRJNA326480) | marine metagenome | isolation source: seawater | place: Pacific Ocean: South East | collected 2011
ACTCGGCTCGGTGATCGCCATCGGGCTCGCGACCAGCGGCCTCGGCTTCGCCGGCGCCCAGAACGACGACGAGGTCGCGGAAGAAGCCCCCGCCGAGGGCGAGGTCGACGTGCGTCGCCGCGCCAACCTCGGGCCGCAGGAGCAGCTTCAAGAGGCGCGAGCCATCCAGCAGCGAGGCACCGACCTCAGCCGCCGGGTCTCCGCCATGCTCGACGAGGCCCGTCAGGAGCGCGACATCATCCGCGTGACCTGCGTCAACGACAAGCTCACCCAGGTGAACGCCAACCTCCGCACCGTGGAGCAGCGCATCGACAACCTCGAGGACGCCGTCGAGGCCGACGACTCCAGTCGCCGCAACCACGAGTTCACCGTCATCACCGTGCTCGGCCAGAAGTTCGTGGTCCTCGACCGCGAGGCCGCGCAGTGCATCGGTCAGGACATCTTCGAGACGGGCGCCACCCGGGTCATCACCGAGATCGACCCGGACACCCCCACGGAGGATCCAAGGACCCTCCCGGATATTCCGCCAGGGGTGATCCCCTTCGTTCCGCCCCCCGAAAGCGGGACGATTTGATTCGAGCCTGATTGAGACCGCACGCGACCGGTTTCGCGAAACGAACCTCCGCAACATGCTTCGAATGATCATCCGCACGGTGTGCGTGGCAGCCCTCTTGTTGCCTTCTGCGACCATCGTATCAGCACAGGCTTGGCTCGGTGACCGTGCGAGGCGCGAGGGGCCCGGCTTCCGCGTTGGAAACCTCGAGCTGCATCCAGGAATCGGAGTCGAAGGCGGCTACGACAGCAACGTCTTCATGAGTGATGAACCGGTCGGCAGCGCGATCTTTCGGATCACGCCGCATTTTGACGTTTCGACGCTCGGCGAGCAACGCCGCGAGGATGGGGGGGAAGAGCGTACCCAGGCCCCCAAGGTCCAGTTCCGTGCCGGCGTCGCCGCGCCCATCTATGTCTTTCTCGAAGACCAGGCTCGGAATGACGTTGGCATCAACGGCGACCTGGAGCTGAGCATTCTGCCGGATGGTCCCGTGACCTTCTCGGTCTACGACCGGTTCTCTCGACGTGTCCGGCCCTTCACGGAGTCGGGGGCTGGGAACGACTTCGGGAGGATCACGAATGTCGCCGGCGGCAACCTCAGGTTCCAGACCCGCGGAGGGGTGTTCAGCGCCAACCTCGGCTATGACTTGACCTGGCAGTTTTTCGAGAACGATGCGTTCGACTTCGGGAACGCGCTGATTCATCGGGCGGAGGCTGGGGCCAACTTCCGATTCCTGCCCCACACCACGCTCTTCTACGATTTTACGGCCGACTTTACGAACTACCAGGATCCGTCGGTGCTACGAGTGTCTGACAACGTCAGAGTTCGGAATCGTGTTGGCCTCAATGGCGCGCTCACCCCGCGGCTCTCCGCCCTCGTGGCGGTAGGCTACGGCGCCGTCCTCGTCGACGATCCCACCCTCCGCGACTTCGATACGGTCATTGCGCAGGCCGAGCTGCGTCTCAAGCTGTCTCCCACCACCAAACTGACGTTCGGCTACGAGCGGGACTTCCTTGGCTCGGTCATCGGCAACTGGCGCACGCGCGACCGAGGCTACCTCAACTTCCAATGGCTACTTGGTGGCTCGTTCCTGTTGGGCTTCGACTCCTGGGTCGGCTACCTGAAGTTTGGGACCATTGTGGACTCGTCCGGGGCTCCCATCACGGTAGACGGTTCCACCGAGCGCTCGGACGTGATGGTCAACCTCTCGCTCTTCGCCGAGTATAGGTTCACTGATTGGCTCGCGTTGAACGCGACCGTGGGGTACACGGGCGACTTCACGGACTTCGAGTACGATCGCCTCATCGGTATGTCGCCGGTGGTCGATCCGGCCGACTTCTCCAAGTTCCAGGCGTGGCTCGGCGTCCGCGTCTTCTACTGACCCGTCTGAACGCTGGGCAGCCGGTCAGCAACGAGCTGATGATGCGTACTGCCCTCCTGGCGTTCGTTATGAGCCTGGCGGCCTGCGGGGCGTCATCAGCGCCATCCGAGCTTCCGCCGCCGCCCCAGGCCGACTCGAGCCTAGGGCCGGGTGACCTCTTCCAGGTTCGCGTGTACGGCGAAGAGGAGCTCAGCAATCGGTATCGCGTAGCGGAGGACGGGACCATCGACTTTCCGCTGGTGGGAAGAATCGAGGTCGCCGGCCTCGAGCCGCCGGCGGTCTCCGACCTCGTCGCCGCCCGACTTCGGCAAGGTGAGATTCTACTCGCCCCTCAGGTGTCGGTCCTCGTCGAGGAGTACAACTCGAAACGGATCAGCGTTATTGGAGCCGTAGCACAGCCGGGTAGCTTCCCCATGACCAACGGCATGACCGTCGTCGAGGCCATCACCTCGGCGGGCGGCTTCACGAACCTGGCGGATCAGAACGGTACCGTGTTGACACGTCGAAACGAGGAGGGGGAGCTGGAGCGGTACCGCGTGCCGGTGAAGCGGATCACGGAGGGTCGCTCATCGGATGTTCCGATGCAGAATGGCGACATCATCTATGTGCCGGAGCGGGTCTTTTGATGGGTAGCAACATGTCAGCGTTCCGGGCGATGCGTTGGGCGAGGCGGAGGGCTCAGCGTTTCGTGCGCGAGCGGATCTCCGACCATGAGTTCAGCAGCTTGGTCTCGAGTCGTGAGCTCGCTGAGTATCAGCGGGAGCTGGCCGATGCGGGGCTCGATTCACTCATCGAAGCGAAGCGCTTGGAGTTTCAAGAGAGTGTTACCGGATCCGAACTCAACAGCCGAGGTAAGCCTTACCGTTTTGGGGCGCTCGGTGCTTTGGGAAGGCTTCGTTGGTACGCGTTGGTCCGCAAGACGAAGCCACGAGTGCTGGTTGAAACCGGTGTATGCAACGGTGTGTCGAGTGCCTACATCTTGCTAGCACTTCAAATGAACGGGGAAGGCCACCTACACTCGATTGATCTGCCGGAGTACACCGATTCATCCTACTCCGCCGAAGCGTTTTGGAGTGGCAAAGGCGGTGCTGCAATTCCCAAGGGGGCCCGGCCCGGTTGGGTGATCCCGGAGCAGCTCTTGGGGCGATGGACTTTTCTCGAAGGCCGATCCTACGAATTGCTTCCGCCGCTACTGCAGCGACTCGGGCAGGTCGACTTCTTTTTTCATGATTCGGAGCACTCATACCAATGTATGACCTTCGAATACGAAACGGCTCTGGAAGCGTCGGGGCCGGGCACCATTATCGGTAGTGATGATGTGGCGCGGAACACGGCATTCGACGACTTCTGCCGTCGGCATGGGTTTCGGGCTCGTCGCATAACGCCCGTTACGGCGCTCTGCGTGGTATCTTGAGCGACGGGGCAACTCGAAGGACATTATCGGGTATCGCTTGGACCTCTGTTGGTGCGGGAGGGCAGGCACTATTGAAGCTGGGGACGCTGGCTGTACTGGCCAGGTTCGTGTCCCCAGAACAGTTTGGTCTGGTCGCCGCAGCTCAGGTTGTTGTCGGACTCGCTGATCTGGTCGCCGATCTCGGGCTGGGGCCTTCGCTCATCCAGAAGAAGAGCCTGGATGATGATCAGATCTCCACTGCGACGACCGTGAACGTCTCCCTGGGCCTCGGCCTCTCGTGCCTTGGAATTCTGTTCGCCCAGGAGCTCGCTTCGTTCTCCGGATCGGAGCTCGCGGCTCCGTTCGTACAGGTCCTGTCTCTCAGCTTCCTGGCCCGCGCCCTGGGTGTAACAGCTCGCGCCCAAGTCCTTCGTGCTCTGCGGTTCAAGGCGGCGACACTGGTCGAGTTTGCGGCCTTTTTCGTGGGGCAGGTCTGCGTAGCGGTCTCCCTGGCCGTCGCTGGCTGGGGCGCATGGTCGATCGCTCTCGGCCTTCTCGCGCAAGCGTCGGTGAGCACGGGGCTCTTCCTGGCGGCGTCTCCAAGAGCATTGCGCTTCGGGTTGAGTCGTTCAGCCCTCGCGGACTTGGCGGGGTATGGCGCCGGCATTACCTTGGCCAAAGTCGCCAACTACGCGGCTCTCAAGGGGGACTATCTCATCATTGGTCGCGCTCTCGGCATGGACGCGCTGGGGTACTACAATCGGGCATATAAGCTGCTAGAGATGCCCGCGAAGTTGTTCTCCAAGATGAGCAATAAGGTGGTCTTCCCCTCTATGGCGCGTGTACAAGGTCAGAGTGAACGTCTTGGGAATGCCTATCTTCGCGGTGTGAGCACGCTGGCGACCGGAGGCCTGCTGACAAGTGTGTCCTTCTTTGTGTTGGCGCCCGAGCTCATCGGGGTATTCTTTGGTCCGGCCTGGGGGGAGGCTGTCGAGCCGTTTCGTTGGCTCGGATTGTCGTCCTACTTTCGGCTTGGATACAAGATGGGCGGTCTGGTATGTCGGTCGACGGGCAAGATTCGCGGCTACGTCGTCTCCCAGTTTTTCTACGCCGCTGTTCTCCTCGTAGGCACTCTGGGATTCGTCGACTCCGGCGTGGTAGCAGTCGCTCGGTGGGTTGGCGCGTCACTGGTGCTTCACTTCATAGTCCTGAACGGACTTGCTCTCCACATCTTGCGCATTAGCCCGTCGCGCTTCTTTGGCGCGCACGCGGCGGGGGTCGTGGTAGCGGTCTTGGCTGGTGGGCCGCTGTTCGTTGCGACGCTCGGCTTGCGCGCTGCTGGTGGGTCGCCATTCGTCGTGCTGTCTGGCGCTGCGGCGACCTGTGCAACAGCCCTCGTACTGCTTGCGATTTTCCCGCCTCGAATCCTAGTGTCCGACGTGAAGTGGTGGCGAGCACGTGTGTCAGCTGTCCTGAGGAGGAGGTCGGGTGAGTAGGAAGCCGTTTCGCCGTCTCGAGAGCCTGATGGGTCCCGTCGCGAGCAACGCGGAATTGCTCTTCGGGCGTACGCTTCCCGCGGGATTGGCCGAGCGCTTGGTGAGCGGGCTCCGTTTCGCGCGGCGTGCCTACATCGACTGGCAGACTCGAAGCCACCTGGTCTCATACCCGAAGTGCGGTCGGACGTGGCTCCGCGTCATGCTGAGTCGAGCAGTGTTGGACGCCGCCGGCTTGCCCACTCAGGGGACCGACCTGACGAAGGTTCAGCGCCTCCACCGCTTGGTCGAGGGGTCGCCGCGGGTTGCGGTCACGCATGACGATGATCCTCACCGCAAGACGCCGGATGAGCTTGAAACGGACAAGTCGGCGTACCGTCGTCGCCGAGTGGTGCTGCTCGTGCGCGACCCAAGGGACGTGATCGTGTCCCAATATCACCACAGGCGCTCTCGTGATCGGGATTTCGACGGAAGTCTGAGCGCGTTCTTACGCGCGCAGCGGGGTGGCTACGAATCGCTGCTTCGCTTCTACGCGATTTGGTGGCGAGGCAAGCAGGAGCTTCCCCATGCCGTCGTCGTTCGATACGAGGACCTGAGGTCGGACCCAGTCGCGCAACTCCACACCGCGGCGCTCGGGCTCGGCTTCGACCGGCTGCCCGATGCGAGCGCTCGGCGCGCGGTCGAGGCGAGCGCCTTCGAGCGAATGAGGAGACAGGAAGCCGTAGGTGGGTTCGCCAGCCACCGGCTGAGGCCGGGTGATCCGGACGTCCCGAACTCCTTCAAGGTCCGCAAGGGCCAGGTCGGAGGGTTTCGTGAGGAGATGTCGGAGGAGGACGTCGAGTGGGTGACCGACCGCATGAACGACGTGCTACCGCCCGGGTGCTTCGGCTACACGACGGGATAGCCGTACCACCCGTTGAGTGGCGTCCCGACGAGGGTAAAGAGGGCACGCCAGCGGGCCGGTAACTGGTGTCTCCAGCGTTCATCTAGGCGTATTCCCTCGAGTCGCCGGTGCCGCATGCGGTTTCCCGAGATGCCCGCGTACCTCTTCTGCGCGTCCGCGATGGGGGGGAGGGCGTCTGGCTCCACGCCCACGAAGCTGTGCAGTCGGCGCAGCTCGTCTACCGGCCTCGCGCAGAGGTCTTCATACCGAAGACGCAGCCATGGGACGTTCGGGTGCCGTCTGCGAATCGAAACCGCGCGGAGTGAGGGCCGTAACCAAGCATTGAAGGCTTGTCGGGGTCGTCCATACTTGCGGAGATAGCTGTTGATGACGGCCCTGCCATCTCTGACCAGGTGGACGACCCTCACGTCGATGTCTGGCGCCCAGCGTAGTAGCGCCTCGAGTCTCGCCGGTTGTTTGGAGCCATCGACGAGGATCTCGCAGTGCGCGGTGTGCGAAACAGCGTCGAGTAGCCATCTGTTGTGGCGGCTCCAGGTCGCCCGGGCCGACTCGTCCCACCCCTCCATCGCAGACCAGTGGGCGTGGCGAAGCGACAGCTCCCGAATGCCGACGTGCCATCGCACCCTCAGGCGGTCGTCGACTTCTCGCCAGAAGCTGGGTGAGCTGATGTCCTCTCCAGCGATCTGCCCACGCGCGATGACAGCGAGCTTGACGACTTCGCCCATACCGAAGACGCGCGGATGCGCGTTCAGGAGCATAGCGAGCAGAGTGGAGCCGCAATGGCCAGTTCCAAGTATGTATAGAAGCTTCATTCTGACAGCTGACAGAACTCGAGAATTCGTTGCGCACGCGCTGCCCAGGTATGCGCTTTGGCCCTGGCGCGAGCGTGGGCTGTGAGGGCTGCACTGCGTTCCGGGTCGGTGAGGAGGAGTCGGGCCTTTCGTTCCCAATCCGCGGGACTGGTTGGGTCACAGAGCGCGGTCTCAAGTGGCCCATAGAGCACCTCTCGCAAGACAGGCAAGTCGGAGGTGAGGAACGGGACTCCGGAGGCCATGTACTCGAAGAGCTTGAGAGGCGACATCCAGCGGCCTATCTGTTTTCCATCACAGCCTTCTACCTTCGCGCTGTAGGGGGCGAGCAAGAGGTCGCACCCTCGTCGGAATCGATCCGTTTGGTGTGGCGCGATGAAGCCGTGGAAGTGGGCGTTGGGGCAATCGGCAAGGACGCCCGACCAGTGACGAACCAGGTCTTCGGGCCCCCCGGCGACGTGGAAGTCGCACTCGGGCATGCGTCGTACCAGGCGGGCGATCAGGTCCATGCCCTTTCCAGGGTACAGCTGACCTACGTAGCCAATCCGCGTTCTCCCCTCCAGCCGAAGCGGAGGCGCCGAGCCAGGAGGGGATGCTGCATCGGGCTCGACCAAGACTCGGCCTGAGGCCCCCAACGCATGGAGGTCACGCTTCAGCGACTCGGTGATTGCCACCATGGCCCTGAGGAGTGGGTGTCGTCGAACGCTCTCCCAGCGAACTCGCCGACCGAATGAGCCGGTTGGGGGGGGGGGGGGGAACTCCACCGCGAAGGGGACCGCAGCCATTCCAGACAAGGCGCACCCCCATGCAAAGCGTCCGTACACGAAGTCGGCCTTCCTCCGACGAGCGATGAGGGCCGTCTTGGCCGCGGCGACGTGAGACCAGCCCCGGACACCATCCCACGGGTCGAGTGAGACGGTGTCGAAGTCGCCGTCGAGTCCGTAGAACTCCCGCACGGTGGTGGGTTCACTACTGTGAGCGGCGACGAGCGTGACCTCGTGGCCGAGTGAAGTGAAGGCGTCGCACATCCGTGCGATGTGCACCGAGTTGGCGGTCTCGCCGGGAAGATGGGCGAGCGATGAGTACACGATGCGCATACTCAGGCGGTCTCGTGGAGCTCATTGGGCTCGTCATCTCGGCTCGAATAGTAGCCCTTCCGTTGGTAATAGTAGCCGCCGTAGCCGTAGGAACGCCGCGACACGTCGAGGTCGTTCAGAACGACGCCGGCGATTCGTGCACCAACATCCCGGAGCTGGCGCACGGCGAGGCGGAGCTCCTCCTTGTGAGTCTGCTGGCCGCGCACCACGACGACCGTGGCGTCGACTCGGGGCGCGATGATCGCGGCATCCGTGACGGCACCGACCGGGGGGCTGTCGAGGATCACGCGGTCGTAGCGTCGGCGGGCCTCGGCCAGAAGATCGCGGAACCTCGTCACGTGAAGTAGCTCGCTCGGGTTGGGCGGTACCGGGCCGGCCACCAGGACGTCCAGGCCGCCAATCTCGGTCTCCTGCACGGCGTCCGAGAGCGAGTGCTCGCCAACCAAGATGCTGGTCACCCCTCGCTCGAGGCTGGTGTGGAACGTCTTGTGGATGCGGGGGCGCCGCAGGTCCGTGTCGATGAGAAGGACTCGGTCGCCGGCCTGAGCGAGGGTGATCGCCAGATTGGTCGCGAAGGTCGTCTTTCCTTCTCGAGGTCCCGGGCTCGTCACCACCAGCACCTCGAAGGGCTTCTCGGGTGACATGAAGGTCAGGTTCGTGCGGATGGCCCGGCAGTGCTCTGCGATGGAGGACATCGGGTGCGAGTAGGCGATGAGGTCGCGGTCCGTCATCGGACCCGCCACCCGCCGCCGTCGCTTTCGCTTGCGCGCTGCACCCTCCTCGGCGGCCGCGGGTACGACCCCGAGCACTGTGAGGCCGGTGGACTCGATGTCGCTCGGCGCCCGAATGGTCCGATCCATGTGGTCGATGCCGAGCGCGATGACGATGCCCAACACCAAGCCCAGGAAAGTCCCGGCGGCCAGGTTGAGTGAGAGCTTGGGGCTAACCGGACGCGTTGGGAGGAGGGCCTCGTCCACGACCCGGACGTGGTCGACGCGCATCGCCTTCGTCAGATTCGTTTGCGCGGTGCGCTGGAGGAGGAGTTCATGGAGCTCGCTGCTGTTCTCCCGCTCGCGATGGAGACGAGTGTACTCGATTTCCAACAAGTTGAGGTCCAGGCCCCGTTCGTTGGCTTCCTGTAGGGCTTGGCCGAGGCCGGTCTCTGTGCGTCGAACCTCGGCCAAATCGCCCGCGACGCTCGCCGTGACGCGCGCGATCTCCTCGGCGATCTTCTCTTCGAGGACCTCGATTTGGGCCGTCAGCTCCCGAACCATGGGGTGGTTCGTGCCCCGCGACACGTTCTCGGAGGCCCGCTGCGATTGGAGTCGCTGGAGCTCGGTCCGTAGGGTGCCCAGTGTCTCGTTCTGCTCGAGAACGGTCGAAGCGATCTCGGGATCCTCTGTGGCCCTCCTGAGCACACCGAGTCGAGCCTGCAGCTCGATACGGCGAGCTCGGGTCTCCGTGAGCGCTTGGCTGAACTGTCGGATGTCGTTCGCGATGATGTTCTGCCGGTCCTCGAGCGAGACGGAGAGAATGTTGTTGTCGCGTTTGAACTGATGAAGAGCGAGCTCGGAGCCTTCGAGCTCGCCCTTGAGGTCGTCCAGCTGCTCCTGAAGCCAGGCGAGGGCGCTCACGGTAGTCCCGAGCCGGTCCTCGAGGAGCTTCTCCAAGTAGCCATCCACGATCGTGTTCACCACGAGCTGCGCCCGCTCCGGGTCCTCATCGCGGAAGCTCACGGTGACGATGCGGGTCTCCTGCTCCTGCTCGACGGCGAGCCGGCTGCGTAGTCGGTCGGCTGCCAGTTCGACGCTGATGCCTCGCCACCCGTCACGCTCTTCCTCCGGCACTCCCACGAAGCCTGGGTCTCGATGCAGTCCGAGCTCGCGGACGGCGCGCTCGGCCACGGAGCGGGACTGGAGGATTTCGTTCTGGGTTCGGAAGTACTCGACGCTCGCCCAATAGCTCCCGACCGGATCGGCGACGTCGTGAACTTCGGCGCCGAGGGGGCGGGGAGGAGTCGGGTCGTATTCCAACGTGCACTCGGCCTCGAAGATCTTGGGCTGTCGAAGGGTCCAGAAGAGTGCGAGCAAGGCGACGATGGACGCCACCCCCAGGATGAGCCACTTCCGCTCGGCGACGGTGGCGAGCAGCTCACGCACGTTCACGGGCGGATCGGCCGTCCGGGCCGGCTCCGGGCCGACTTCTCGAAGGTGCGATACGTCACTCACTGCAGAGGTCCTCTATCACTGGTGTCCTGGCCGTGCCACGGCATTCACCGCCCTGCAGGCGGCCTCTTCGTCGTGGAGGCGACAGAGCTTCGCCCGGGCAGCGTACCCGCGCCGCTCGTCGCCGACCTCGCGTGAGAGGTCGATGAGGCGCCGGAGCACCTGCGGTGATGGGTCGAGACGCTCCGCTTGCTCGACTGCTCGAAGTGCCCGGGCCGGGTTGCCCAGCATCTCTTCCACATCGGCCTCGACGAGGTAGGTGCTCGTCATGCGCTCCGCGGAGATCCCCCCGAGCCCCCGAAGGTCGTCGACCGCCCGCCGCGCGGCGGCCTCTCGGCCGAGGGCGGCCAACGCCCGCGCTTCGAGGGCCAAGAGGGTCCCGTCAGGACCGATGGCATCTCGAGCCTGCTCCGTCACCTCGACCACCGCTGCGAATGCGTTCAGATCGGCGTGGGCCCGCGCGAGCTGCCGCCAAGCGCGCTCGTCTTCCGGGTGTGCTCCGATGAGCGTCTCGAGCGCCTCGGTGCGCGCGGCGCCCTCGAGGCGAGCCGCGCGTCGAAGCCCAGCATGGACATGACCAGGGTGACGCCGGAGTATCTCGTCGTCCATGCGAGCGGCCACGGCGTCATTCTCCGGTAGGCAGCCCGCCACGAGGTTCAAGGTCTGCGAACGGGTGATGCCCGCTTCCGGGATGGCCCGCCAGGCGCGCTGCGTGTCCGAGCTTCCCACGAGGGCGCACACGAACGGGGCGGTCATCTCGGGATCGCGCTCGGCACCGGCGCGGAGCTCCAGGAGAGCTTGGTCAGTTCGTCCCAGCGCGCTCAACACCCGTGCGGCCTCGATGTGCGGCTGGGGCCAGCGTGGAGCGAGCACCATGGCGCGATTGAGCGCGGGAAGGGCACTCGCGTCGGCGCGCCGGGCGAGGGCTGTGCCGAGCAGGAGCGGAAAGGCCGGCTCTGCCGGGTGGCGCGCGATGGCGTCTTCTGCATCATCAATCACCCGCTGCCAGTCGCCGCGCGTCAGCCCCATCTCGAGCGCGAGCTGCGTGCGCGTGGCGTCATGGAACAGGGAGCTCCACGCCGCGGTACCGAGAAGGCCACTCGCGGCCAGTGCTCCCACCAGCACCATGGGTCGCCTCGGAACGCGGATTTCTTCCTCAGGGCGGGTCACGATGGCGAGCGCGGCCATGACCACGATCGCGATGCCGGTCATCTCCAGGCTGAAGTCGGCCAGATTCTGGGCGGAAACGGCGACGAGGCCCGCCGTAGCGGCGGCCACGGCGCTGCTACGCGTGCGGAGGGCCCGTCGGATGAGCTCGGCGGCGACCCCGAGGAGGAACACCGCGCCGAAGATGCCCCACTCCGCCACGTGTTGGGCAATGATGTTCTCAGGGTGGGTCGCCCTCCGTAGCCCCCCGTGCAGCTCAGCGACGCCTACCGCGTAGGCTCCGCGTCCGACGCCTAGCAACGGG
>MDTG01284768.1_pt1 | contig 11326 bp, 9 predicted proteins | sample 811421 | NCBI WGS metagenome assembly MDTG01 (sample SAMN05326645, study PRJNA326480) | marine metagenome | isolation source: seawater | place: Pacific Ocean: South East | collected 2011
CATCTCAATTACTAGTAAAACATCTTCTAAATAAAAATGTGAAAGATATTATTATAACTAACCGAACTAAATTAAAGGGTAGAAGGTTTGCTGATACCTATAGTTTAAAAACCATCCCTTATGAACAAATGCAAAGTAAGATTAATGATGTAGATATAGTAGTGTTTTCTACCTCTTCTGAAAAGCCACTCATTTCAAAAAAGGATATAGAAAAAGAATATGACTTTAAAATGAATAAAAATTTACTATTTATTGATCTTTCTGTGCCAAGAAATATAGATGATGATATTTCAACTATTGGAAATATTGACTTAATAAATATTGATAACCTTAAAGACATAGTAAACCAGAATTATAATAAAAGGAAAGCCGAAATTACAAAGTCACAAAAAATTATAGATAGTTTTTTAGTTGAGTTTGATGAATGGGCAAACTCTAGACAACTAAGACCATCAATTTTATCAATAAAAAATAAGATTAAAATATTGATCCAGAATAATATGAAATTAAAATCATCTTTAGAAAATATCGATGATGAGAACTTAAAAATTAAAATGAATAGAGTATATAGTAAGCTTTCAGATCATTTGGTTAAAAAAATTCGTCATGCAAGTAATAATGGAAAAGACAAAGATGCTCTTAAGGTAATTAAAAAAATATTTAATGATGAGTAAGGAAATTGTTTTAGGCACTAGAGGTAGTAAGTTAGCTTTATACCAGACAACCCATGTCCTAAATAAATTACAAAAACTATTTCCAGCCACTACCTTCAAATTAAAAAAAATTTTTACTAAAGGAGATAAGTTCTTAAATGAGCCTCTTGAATCATCTATTGAAAAGGGGTTTTTTGTAAAAGAAATTCAAGAAAGCTTAGTTAAAGGTGAAATTGATATTGCCGTTCATAGCTTGAAAGATTTGCCTGTCGATACTCACCCAGACTTATTTCAGCCCGCTATATTAAAAAGAGCAGATCATCGTGATACTTTTCTTTCGTCTGATAATACAACTTTTGAAAAATTAAAACCAAATTCTGTAATCGCTACTTCATCAAATAGAAGAAAAGCTCAAATTCTGCGTCTTAATCATACACTTAATGTTATTAGCATTAGGGGAAATATTGATACTAGAATTAATAAATTAGATAATAATTATTGTGATGGTTTAGTTCTGGCAGCGGCAGGGTTGGAACGACTTCAAATGTTAGAAAGAGTTTCTACCTTTTTTGATGATAATCAAATGCTTAATGCCCCAGGTCAAGGTGCTATTGCTGTTGAAACAAGAAAAAAAGGAGAAATGAAAGAGATGATATCAAAATTAGATCACGAGCATACTAGATTATGTGTTCATCAAGAACGCTTATTCTTAAAGACTCTTAAAGGAGGTTGCACGTCTCCAATTAGCGCGTATTGTAAAATAGCAAATAATAAAATAATAATAAAAGGTACAGTTCTATCATTAAATGGTAAAGAAAGTATAACCAAAATGATCGAGACGGAGTATACAACTAATAAAAATATAGGTGTTGATCTTGCTCATTTAATTTTAAACAATGGAGGAGATACTATTCTTGCCGGAACTCGTTAATTATAAATAATAATTATGGGGTATAATGTTATTTTGACCAATGACGGTGAAACCGAAGGGTTTAATATGTTAAATGAAAAAGGGGTTAAAACTTTTCATTTTCCTATGATTAAAACATCTGCTTATAATGAAGATTTCATATTTTCATTAACAGATTTCGATTATTTCATTTTTACTTCAAAAAATGGTGTAAAATATTTTTTTGATCACCAAAATATAAAATCACAGGACAATTCATCAATTAAATCAATATGTATAGGATCAAAAACAGCTTTAGAGCTTAAAAAACAAAAACTTGATCCAGTCTATACTGCTAAAAGAAGCTATTCTAATGTCTTATTTCATGATTTGAAAAGTATTAAAATACTAGAATCAAAGAAGGTTATGTTAGTTCAAGGAAACCTAGCAAAAAATTACTTGTTTGAAAACCTAAAATTGACTTGTTATTTAACGAAATTTGTACCTTATAAAACAGAGCTTATTAAAATTGTGAATAGAAATCTAGAAACATTGTTAAATAAAAAAGAAACATACACAGTGTTTACAAGTCCCTCCTGTTTTCTATCTTTTGAAAATTTATATGACGTTTCTAAAACATCAATTATTAGCATAGGAGAAACAACATCTTCATTTATAAAAGAAAGAGGTTTTAATCCTCTTTTTACTTCTAAAATGCAAAGTTATGAAGGAATTTCACAGTCAATTATTTCTAATTTAAAAATCAGTTAATAATGAGTTACCCTAATACAAGGCTTAGAAGATTAAGATATAATCCAGTAATTCGTGATATGGTGGAAGATATACATTTGAGAGTTGAAGATCTTATTTACCCTGTATTTGTTTGTGATGGCAAAAACATAAAAAAAGAAATTAAGTCAATGCCAAATCAATTTCAGTTCTCCATTGATCAGCTTCCAGAAATTTTTGATAAAATAATTTCTAATAAAATAAGGAGTGTTATTTTATTTGGTGTTCCTAAAAAAAAAGATGAGCATGGACACGTTTCTCATAATTCGAATGGCATTATTCAAACCGCTATAAAGTTTATCAAAAAAAAATATCCTGAAATTTTAGTTATTGCAGACCTTTGTAATTGTCAGTATACAACTCACGGACATTGTGGTACTATAATAGATGGAGACGTTGATAATGACACAACAGTAGAAAACCTTACTAAGCAAGCAATATCGTTAGTTAAGGCCGGAGCAGACGTATTGGCCCCATCAGATATGATGGATGGTAGGGTATTACATATTAGAAAATCGTTGGACAAAAATGGATTTCAAAAAACCCCTATATTCTCATATAGTGTAAAATATGCCTCTGCCTTTTATGGACCATTTAGAGATGCAGCTAATAACTCACCTTCTCATGGAGATAGAAAAACTTATCAGATGAACTTTAAAAATTCATCTGAAGCTATGAGAGAAATTGAATTAGATATTAACGAAGGTGCTGATGCTATTATTATTAAACCTGCACTGTCTTATTTGGATATTATTAACAGGGTTAAAACAAAGTTTAATATTCCGGTCATTGCATATAATGTAAGTGGTGAATTTTCGATGGTAGCTGCTGCTTCAGAAAATAATTGGATTGAAAGGTCTGACATTATTTTTGAAATTTTAATATCAATGAAAAGAGCTGGAGCCAGTGCAATAATTTCATATCATGCTTTAGAAATCGCCGAAAAATTAAATAAAAATGTATAAAAAAAGTATCCAGGCATTCAAAGAATCTCTGGAAGTAATTCCTGGCGGTGTTAATTCTCCAGTGAGAGCATTTAAAAGTGTTAAATGTGATCCTGTTTTTTTTGAAAAAGGTTTAGGTAGTAAACTTTATGATATCGATGGAAATGAATACATAGATTGTGTGTCATCATGGGGACCACTAATTTTTGGACATTCTGATAGAGAAACAATTTCTGCAATTAATTTATGTTCGGAGCAAGGGACAACTTATGGGGCCCCTACACTAATCGAAACGGAAATGGCTAAAACAATAATTGATATGGTACCGTCAATTGAGTCTGTCAGAATGGTTAACTCAGGAACGGAAGCTACTATGAGTGCTATAAGACTTGCAAGAGGGTATACAAACAAAGAAATAATAATAAAGTTTGCTGGTAATTATCACGGACATGGAGATAGTTTTTTAATTAAGGCAGGGTCAGGAGCATTAACACTAGGATTGCCGGATAGTCCTGGGGTTACTAAAAATATTGCCAAAGACACAATGATTGCTAGATTTAATGATTCAAGTTCAGTTGAGGAAATACTAAATCAAAATTTAGATAATGTAGCAGCAATAATTGTTGAGCCTATTGCAGGAAATATGGGTTTAGTTACTCCAAATTATGATTTTCTAAAGTCATTAAAAGAAATGTCAGTTAAACACCAATGTCTTTTAATTTTTGATGAGGTAATGACTGGTTTTAGGGTTTCAGCTGGTGGCGCACAAGAACTCTATAATGTTTTGCCTGATATTACTACACTTGGAAAAGTAATTGGCGGTGGGTTACCTGTTGGGGCTTACGGTGGAAATAAAAAAATTATGGATTTTTTGGCTCCACAAGGTCCAGTATACCAGGCAGGAACACTATCAGGAAATCCACTTGCAATGAACGCTGGACTTTCTGTCTTGAAAAGACTTAATTTAAATACATTTAAAACCCTTGAAAACATTTCAGCGGAAATTCATGATGGGTTTATTAATAATATTAAAGAAACTGATACTAAAGCAGTGATTAATAGGGTTGGTTCCATGATGACATTGTTTTTTACTGAAAGTAATGCTGTATCTAATTTTGAAGATGCATTAAGTTGTGACACAGGCAAATATGCTAAGTATTTTAAAAACATGTTGGATTTGGGAATATATTTACCACCTTCTCAATATGAGTGTTGTTTTTTTTCAACCGCTTTATCTGAAATAGACATTGATAAAATAATTAAGTCAAATAAAATAGCTTTAAACAATTTATAATTATGAGTTCTATCTTTTTAGATACTTTATTAGGAAAGAAAACTAGTAGACCACCAGTATGGTTTATGAGACAAGCTGGAAGAATACTCCCCTCTTATCAAAAGCTTAAATTAACACATAGCTTTAATGATATGATGAAAAATAAAGGGCTAGCGTCTCAAGTTACATTAATGCCAATAGATGATTTAGGTGTTGACGCTGCAATTCTTTTCTCTGACATCTTAATTATACCAGAATCAATAGGAATGAAATTAGAATTTACTGAAAATGGCCCTAAATTTTACAATCCAATTTCTACAAATAATATTAGTTCATTATCATTTGATTCAACCAAATTGGATTACGTATATTCTAATATTAAAGAGATTAAATCAACTAACGAAAAAATTCCTCTAATAGGATTTTGCGGAGGTCCACTAACTACGTTTCTTTTTATGTTTAGGGGAGATGAAAAAAATAAGAGCTTCAATACTGCATTAAAGTTTTTTTATTCAAATAAAAAAGAGAGTATATATTTATTAGAAAAATTAACTGAAGCTTCTATTGAATATGTAAAGGGCCAGGCCTCATCAGGTATTGATTGTTTTCAGCTATTTGAAACGTATTGTGGAATAATACCTTCGGACCTTTACAAAAAGTTAATTTTACCATTATCAACGAAAATTTTAGATTCAGCTAAACAACAAAATGTACCAACTATTTTTTTCCCTAAAAACTTTAATGATGGATTAAAGTATATAAATAAAGACATTTGTGATTTTGTGAGCATTGATTGGAATTTATCCCTTGAATATGCTAGAGAAATTGTAGACAGACAAGTAGGTATTCAGGGTAATATGAATCCTCGATTATTTTATTCATCATATGATGATATTGATATGTATTTGAATAGTTTATTAAAATTTGGTGAAAATAATGAAGATTGGATATTTAATCTTGGTCATGGATTTTTACCTGATATTGATTATAGAAAAGTTAGGCATGTCGTGAAATGGATTAAAGAAACTAATTGGAATCGAAATTAAATGATAAATAACTACAGAGAACTAATAAAAAAATATAATGCATCTGGCCCGCGTTATACTTCTTATCCTCCAGCAACATTTTTTAATGAGAGTTATGGGAATGATGATTACATTAATAGTATTGATAAATCAAATCATGAATTCCCAAAAAATGTTTCAGTATATATCCATGTTCCATTTTGCCCTCAAATTTGTCACTTTTGTGGTTGTACTACAGAGACAGGTTTTTCTCGTCCTTTCCTAGAGAGATATGTTGACGCTGTTATTAAAGAAATTGATTTTGTTTCTGCTAAAATAGATAGTAGTAGAAATTTAACTCAAATTCATTGGGGTGGAGGGACACCAAATGCTATTTCTTATAAATATCTTGAAAAGATTACCAATAGAATAAAGGATAATTTCAATTTTTCTCAAAACTATGAGATGGCAATTGAATGTAATCCTGCGCATCTGGAATTTAGACATATAGATCTTCTCAAAGAATATGGGTTTAATAGAATATCAATTGGTATTCAAGATTTTAGAAAAGATGTCTTGGACGCTATCAATAGAAGACCATCAAAGAGACCTATTGAAGATATTATTAAAAAGATTGAAGACGCAGGATTTTCTGGAACTAATATTGATTTAGTATATGGTCTCCCTCTACAAACGGTGGATAGTTTCAAAGAAACAATAGAAAGAGCAATTAACTTGGGGACTGATAGAATTGTTACATTTTCTTATGCTCACGTACCATCTGTGCTTCCACGTCAGAAAGTATTAGAAAAAACCGGATTTCCATCACCTGAGAGTAAAGCTAAAATGTATGAGAATTCTTATGATCAACTTACTCAGGCAGGTTATGTATCTATTGGGATGGACCATTATTCTAAACCTGATGATGAGTTTGCAATTGCTTTAAAAGAAAAAAAATTACACCGTAATTTTCAAGGGTATTGTACAAGGGCAACAACAGGACAGGTGTATGGGTTTGGGGCATCATCAATATCTCAACTAGATTCCTCATACAGTCAAAATTTTAAAAACACAATGGAATATATTCGGAATATAGAGGATAATAATTTATCTGTATATCGAGGTTATTCCTTGAGTCATAATGAAAAAGTTATTAGATATGTTATAAACTCAATAATGTGTAATTATTATGTTGATTTTAATGAGGTAGCAGAATATTTTAATTCTCCTCTTTATGAAATAATAAGCATATTAGAATTTGATTCATCTAATTTTATTGATTTTATTGAAGATGGCCTTATGGAGATAAATGGTGAAAAGATAACTGTCCATAAAAGTGGAAGATTATTTACTAGGAACATTTCAATGAAATTTGATCCGCTGATGAGTAAAAAGATAGGGACTTATTCTAAAACAATTTAATGTATGAAAGGTCTATTGATGATAAATCTTGGCTCGCCTGATAGTACATCAATTAAAGATGTTAAAAAATATTTAGATGAGTTTTTAATGGATGGCAGGGTAATAGAATACAATTATTTTCTTAGATGGTTATTGGTCAAGGGAATAATTTTAAACACAAGACCAAAAAAATCTGCAAAAGCATATAAAAAAATATGGTGGGAAGAAGGATCTCCTTTAATTGTTCTTTCAAAAAGACTATTCGATAAAGTTGAAAAGAGGATAAATATTCCAGTCTCTTTATCTATGAGATATGGTTCAATTTCTATTTATAAAGGGCTTAAAGATTTAGCTGAAAAGGGAGTGAATGAGGTTATTATTCTTCCTTTATATCCACATTATGCCATGTCTTCATATGAAACTGTAGTGGAAAAAGTTAACTATGAGATTAAAAAACATTTTCCAAAATTTAAACAAATTGTTATACCACCTTTTTATGATGATAGCCAGTATATAGACGTGATGTGTAGTAGCATATCCAAAAATCTAAAGGGGATAGATTATGATCATGTTTTATTTTCCTATCACGGAATACCAGAAAGTCACGTTAAAATTTCTGATATTACTAAAAATCATTGTCTAAAAGTTGATGGTTGTTGTTCTATAAACTCTGAGGCCCATAAAAAATGCTACAGACATCAAGTTTTTAAAACCACAGAATTAATTGTTAAAAAGCTTAATATTCCTAAAGAAAAATATAGCAATGCCTTTCAGTCTAGGTTACCTCTTCAACCTTGGTTAAAACCATACACAGATTCTGAGCTAGAGAGACTTCCTAAAGAAGGTAAAAAAAATTTAGTTATTATAACCCCTGCATTTGTTACTGATTGTTTAGAAACACTTGAAGAAATTGCCATGGAAGGTAAAGATGAATTTTTAGAAGCAGGGGGAGAGTCGTTTCATTATGTTCCATGTTTAAATGATAGTGATCAGTGGTCAGAGGTAATTTGTAATTGGGTTAAAAGTAGAATATGAGCTATTTGTCTATTAAAGCTATACATTTGATTTTCGTTATTTGTTGGTTTGCAGGGCTCTTTTATATTGGAAGAATATTTATTTATTATAAAGAAGCAGAGTCTAGAGATATAAATGAAAGAAAAATTTTACAAAAACAATTTCTTCTTATGGCTGAAAGAGTAATGAGTATTATTATTTGGCCATCAGTCTTTTTAGCTTCTACTTTTGGCTCACTCATGATTTACTATAACCCAGGTCTTTTAGATGTTTTATGGATGAAAATAAAATTATTGATAGTGTTCTTATTAATAATTTATGTAATTTTTTGTCAATATATCTTAAGTTCTATGAAGAAAGGGGTGCTTAATATTAGTGAAGGAAAATTAAGATTTTTTAGTGAGGGGGCCACCTTATTTTTAATAGCTATTGTTTCTATTGCATCCCTTAAGACTCAAGTTTCGTGGATATATTTTACTATTATTTTTATAGTAATTTCAATCAGCTTATCACTACTCATTAAAATTTATAAGAAATATATTTTAAATAAAAATTAGTCAAATGAAGTAACCCCTTCATTGGGTTGATATGTGTAGTTGAATGTATAGTATTGAGCTTCACTAGTATAAGCATTGGGTACTTCTGGAGCATCTTTGTAATAACTTAAAATTTCAATTTTTGCATATCTTCCATTATGAGTTTTGAAAATTAAAGTTCTTCCGGCAATCGGAGTAATTACATGACTCTGACCATCATAAATGTACCAACCTTTACCACTACCTACAGGAATAGCTTTAGAGGTCTCATTGTCTTGTTTTAGTAGAGTTTCATCTACATTTTTTATGCTACCATAATTTCCAACTTCAATATATCCAGCCCCTATTCCACTTCTATTAGGTTCATCAGAAACACCTGAAAATCCTCCATTTACTAATATGGTGGTTGCTCTAAAAGCAATATCCCAATCATCATCATCAACTATAGATTGTTTTGAAAAGCTAAATTTTACAAATTTTCCAGTTTGAGGTTGTCCGGGTTGAGATGATGTTGTCGCGTCTAGGTTTCTAATAATCATCGTTTCAATTGATTCAAGAACACGTTCTTCTTCTCCACATGATATAAAAAGAGATGCAATTAAAAGTATTATAAAATTTTTCATTTCGAATACGAAATTATTATCATAAAATGCTTTTTGCAAATTAATTTTTAAAGGTTAATCTAATTGAATAAATCCTGCCCGGGTTATTTAATAAATTTTCAACGTCTTTGTAGTTAAGAATATTTCTAATCAATAATTGAATAGATAAATTTTTTGTAATGGATTTATTATAGGAAATGTTACTTGTTGTGTGACCAGAAATAAATCTGTCATATTTATCTAAATATGAATTGTTATTTGAATCAACCAAAGCAAATTTACCCCTATAGTTAAGTCTTAAATTTAAGATGTCTTTATTTTTATTCATATAATAATTGACCCCAATATTTAACTGATGTCTCGATCTTCCATAAAGCCCAAAATAATCATTTGGTTTTAGTTCGAAAGATTGTTTGGTTATTCTATCTCTTGCAAACACAGTTCCTGATTTAAACTCTTCGATTGCTTCAAGGTCTTTTGCGTAAAGAAGTTGATAACCTCCTTTAATACTTACTTTTTTAATAGGGTTCCAGACTCCCTGTATCTCGAGACCTTGAGTGAATGCTTTATTTACATTAGAATAACTATAAATAGTTTGACCATTGCTTTTTCTTCCAACAATATTAGTCTCAATTAAATTATATATGTTATTTCTAAACAGATTTATATCTAAAGGTATTTCTGGTGTAATAAAGTATTGAAGTCCTAAATTATAACTATTTGAATTTTCTACTGTTAAATCTGTCGTAAACTGATCATTATAAAATATTAGATCATTATTGTTTTGTAATTCTTTTATAACTTCATTAATAACAGCAGTGCCTAAAACTATATATCCTGATGTGCTATTTGAAAAATTTAAATATAATTGCCTGAAGTCAGGAGTCTTGTATCCATACCCAAATGATCCTTTTATATTTAAGTCATCTGAGAAATTATATTTAAAAGAAACTTTTGGACTTAATTGAGAACTGTATTTATTATGGTTATCGTATCTAATTCCAGAAACTAAATTTAACTTTTCATTAGTGTTCCAATCATACTGAAAGTATAGGAACTGAGAATTATGTTTTGGCTTTACTGAAATATTAGTTCTCTCTAATAATTCTTTATCGTATCCAAAACCTATAGTATAATAAGATCCAGTACTCGTACTATGTTTAAATCTTATATCTAATCTATTTAAGGTCTGATCAAAATTATTATTTCTTAAATTATTATTTTGGTCTATTTGTTCTTCTTTATTTATGTAGTCTGTTTTATAAAAATCAATATTTACAGATACACTCTTAGACAAGTCTTTTTGGTATTTTAATGAAATATTGTCTTCTTTAGTTTCAGACTTATTTTCTACACCGGGACTTGTTATGAATATTGTCCCATCTCTATCCTCTTCAAAAAATTTATAATTTAAATCTAGACTTCCAAGTTTATTTATATCATATGATATTCCAATCGTACCAGTAAGGTTTTGAAATGCTTCAACCGTATTTTGCCCATCTCCCTCGACTAAATCATAACCATCACTAGAATATCGGTTGAGATTTCCATAAACTGCAAATTGTTTTTCTCTGAAAGAAATATCTGCTAGTAGATCTTGAGTATTATAGGTGCCATACTGATAATAGATTTTTTTATTAAAACCCTCATCGATTCCTTTACTTGTGATGATATTAACGACACCACCTAATGCTTCAGATCCGTAAAGACTGGAAGATGCTCCCTTTACTATCTCAATTCTTTCTACTGAAGCCAGTGAAATTCTCGAAAGGTCTAATATACCAGCGACCCTTCCAATAACAGGTAATCCGTCAATCAATATAAGTGTGTATTCAGGATCCATTCCTTGTAATTGCACCCCTTTACTTCCCCCGAAACCAGGAACAGTTATTATGCCAACTTGTTCATTAATAATTTCATCCAATCGTGAATGACCTGAACTTTCAATCTCTTCTTTTGAAATTATTTTAGCAGGGACTGTTAATTCTACAAATGACTTCTCTGTCTTATTTGCTGAAACCATCACTTCTTCCATCTCGATAGTTTTAATGGAGTCTTCTTTTTGACTAAAGGCATTTATGTTTGAGACAAAAATTATTGCAGCGAGCAATATAAACTTAGATATGTATTTACTTCTCATATATAATTTTGCAAAAATGATTAATTTGTGATAATTATTCCTGCCAATGAAAATAATTAATTTAATATCTGGACCAAGAAA
>MDTG01411346.1_pt1 | contig 11325 bp, 11 predicted proteins | sample 811421 | NCBI WGS metagenome assembly MDTG01 (sample SAMN05326645, study PRJNA326480) | marine metagenome | isolation source: seawater | place: Pacific Ocean: South East | collected 2011
ATTTTTCAAATCCCATACAAAACACTTTTTAGATTTACTGAAATAACATGGCCAAATATTTGGTGCAAATCTGTCCTCTCTTTTTGATAAAAGCATATTTCCACCTTCGATAGAATTTTTTGCTCTACGCCAAAATTTTTGACCGGCTGACATTTTAAAGCCCTCGTTTCTCAATCTATTTCTCACTCCTAGAAGTTTAAGCTTAATCAGGGCTTTCTCAATTTTTTCAAATGAAAAAACCTTTTTAGGATTAAAATGATTGAATATTTTTTTTATTTTCCATATATCATTTTTTTCATCTAAAGTTAAATTTTCTTGAGATAAATCTTTTTTATTTAAGATATTAATCTTCTTACAACTAATCTTATTAATTAAAGTTGTCACGTGCTCTTTATCACTCATTTTTTTTGTAATTTTTTTAAGTTTTTGAAGGATTTTATTTGAGAAAACTTCGACATCCATTCCATCTGGAAACGATGCTGGACTTGTGTTACTGGCATAATCAGCCTTCTCTTTGAAATATTTCAAAATAATTTTATCTACTAAAAATGGATCAACTAAAGGACAATCACCCGTAATTCTAACTATGTGTTTGGCATTAGTTTTATTTGCAACTTTTAAAAACCTATCAAGAACATCTTGCTCAGAACCTTTATAATACTTAATCTTGTTATTTTTCAAATGTTTTTCTAAATTTTTATTTTTCTTATTATTTGGAATAGCAAATATAACTTCATTAATTTTTTTTGATTTTTTTAGTCTTATATGGATTATTTGAATAATACTTTTCCCGTTAATCTTACTCAAAGCCTTACCAGGAAATCTAGTTGAGTTATCTCTGGCTTGAACTACTGCAACTATATTATTCTTTTTGTCTGTTAGCGCCATTGAGAAGGGTTAGTTAGTTTTTTATTTTTTTGATTTAAAAATTTGTGAAATTTTAATTTTTTTTTAATTCTGTTGTTTAAAATTTCTTTCAATTGTGTCTCGTTTTCTACTCCTACGACAAAGCCAGATATGTTTTTAATTCTTTTTATAAAAGTTAAGCAGGCAGTTAACTGGGAAACTTTGTTTTTATGAAGCCAAGAGTAGTATCTAGTCCACAAATTTTTCCATTTTTTGAAGTATTTAAGATTATGTAAATTTGAAGATAGCAAAATACCTTGCAAAAAAATAGACCTTGCATGAACCTCTATTCTTCTTTTATTTATTTCTTTTAAAAATTTTTTATTACAAAAACTTTGATTAATTAAATTTATCGGAACCTGTAAAATATCTATTCGATACTTTTTTAATAATATATTTGTTTCTTTAATTCCGTAAACAGAAAAGCCAATTTTTTTAATTATACCCCTTTTTTTTAATTCATTTAAATAAAAAAAATATTCTTCGTACTTATCTGAAATTAGTAAGTTAGGATTGTGAATTAAAATACAATAAATTTTTTTTTTTTTTAAATCAGTTGTAATTTTTCTTACTGAATTACTTACCCATAATTTTGGATTAATTTTTGAGCCTTCTGGTATAGATATTTTTGTAATGATTTTAATTTTTCCTAAGTTTAATTTTCCAAGAAGTTTATGGACTCTTTTATAATTATAAGAGGTATCAATATATCCTATTCTTTTCTTTGATTTATTAATTATTTTTTTAAAATTTTGAAATTTTATAGATTTTTTTAAAAAACCATATTTTTGGTTTAAATTTGCAGTACCTAAAATTATCTTAGACACAAAGTTTATCTAATTAAATTTAGTTTAAAAGGAGTGCCTTCAGAAATCATTTTTTTGGCAGTTTTTCCCAATATTTTTTTGAAATATTTTGGATGTAAACCATGTCCAGGTCTAATTACTTTTGCATTTTTATTAGTAATTTTTTCACCTTTTTTTATTTTTTTTATGACAAATATTGATCTTTTAAGTTTTAAATTTTGGAATTCAGCTTTATCAATTACGATTTTTTTTATTCCTAAAGCGTTCCAGGCTGCGTTAGTTTCTTTTACCAATAACCCAAATTCTTTAGGTGCTAATGAAAAATCTTTATCTATACTTCCATCTCCTTCTTCTAAGACCAAATGTTTTTCAATAATAGTAGCACCAAAAGCTACGCTAGCTACTGCCGCTCCTATACCTTTTGTATGATCGGATAATCCAATTTCACATTTAAATTTTTTTCTAAGTATTTCAATCGACCTTAGGTTTGAACTTGATGGGTCAGCCGGATAGCTGCTTGTACACTTTAAAAATGCAAAATTTTTATTTTTTGCTTTTTTAAAAATTTTAACTAAATCTGTTATATCTTTTAATTTAGTCATTCCTGTTGAAATTATTACTGGTTTACCTGTTTTGGCGACTGCCTCTATCAAAGGATAATGATTATTTTCAAACGAGGCTATCTTATATGCGGGGCAATTTATTTTTTCTAAGTATTTTAGAGAGATAAAGTCAAAAACTGAGCTAAAACAGATTATCTTATGTTTATTTGCAAAATTAAAAATTTTTTGATGCCATTTTTTTGGTGTAATAGCCTCTGAATATAGATCATAAAGATTTCTACCATTCCAAGGACTAGTTTTATCATTTATCTTAAAAAAAATTTTCTTTGAGTTTAATGTCATTTCATTAAGATCAAATGTTTGTAGTTTTACAGCACTTACACCAATTTTTTTTGCTTTTTTTATGATTTTTAAAGCTCTATTAAGTGAGCCCTTATGATTGCCTGAAATTTCAGCAATAATAAATGGTTTGTAATTTATCCCTATACTTCTTTTCGCAATTTTAATCATAATTTTTTTTTGAGAATATAGGATCCTTCTTTCTTACTTGATATTAAGAAACCTGCAGACTGTAATGCTCGTAAAGACTTGCTATTATTTTTTAAGACTCTTGCAACAATGACTTTATCGTTTTTCTTATATTTTTTAAATTTTTGCACGAAGAGTCTTAACATAATTGATGATAAACCCTTATTTCTATATTTTGCCGATAACAAGTAACCTATTTCTAAGTTTTTTTTTTTGTTTAGATAAATAACACCACTTTTTTTATTTTTATAAGAAAAAATCCATAAATGTCCTTTTTCTTTAATTTTTTTTTTAAACCAAGTTGTATGTTCAGTAAGTTTAAATTTTTTTTTGTTCAAACTCATTTTTCTTACTGAAGGATCATTTCTCCGGTTTAAAAAATAATTTAAATCTTTTAATTTTGCTAAATTTAATTTAAAATTCTTTTTAATCAGTTTATTTTGATAGTTTTTTTACTAGCTGCGTAACTTTTTTATCTTGTTCAACAATTCTTTTTAATATTTTTTTGGACTCTTTGGGATTATGTTTAAAAGCTAATTTTAATAAATCCATCCAATTTTTATTATTTTTTGATCTTATTGATTTAATTTTATTAATTATAATTGAAGATTTTTTTTTCATATAGTTTTACTTTAAAATGTAATTTTTAATCATCGAGGTAATTTTTTTTACCCCACTCAATTCTAAATTGTAATATATTGGTAAAGAAATTTCATTTTTAAAGAAATTTTCCGCAATGGGGAAATCTCCTTTTTTATAACCAAATTTTTTCACGTAAAATGGTTGTAAATGAATCGGGGTATAGTGAACTTGTAAATGAATATGTTTTTTTTTCAGATATTTAAATAGACCTAATTTTTTTTTCCCGGAATTTTTAAAATCAATAAGAAGTGGAAATAAATGATAGCCATTATAATCGTCTCTCCTAATTTCTTGAGTCTTAAAAAGTTTTTCTCCTGAAAATGCTTCTTTATAAATTTTTGCGATCGCGTTCCTTTTTTTTACGAAATTATTTAGTTTTTTTAGTTGACTTATTCCTAATGAACATTGAATATCAGAAATTCTATAATTATAACCTAAAAATCTCATCTCATAGTTCCAAGGTTCGCTATTAGTTTTATTTTTAACTACTCCATGTGATCGTAAAATTCTTACCTTATCATTAATATCTTTATTGTTAGTCAATACCGCTCCACCCTCACCTGTGGTAATATTTTTAACAGCGTGGTAACTATGAACAACTATGTCTGCATAAAATGCTGCATAAGATTTTTTACCCTTGTATTTAGCCCCTAGCGCATGACAATTATCATTGATAAGTTTAATCTTATATTTTTTTCCTATTATGGATAGTCTTTTCCAATCACAAGGATTTCCTCCAAAATCAGTTGCCACTATAGTTTTAATTTTTTTTCCTTTTTTCTTATAATGCAAAATTTTTTTCTCTAGTTTTTCTAAATCAATATTAAAATTATCTTTGTTTATATCCACAAAATCAGGCCTTGAATTACAATAAATAGCAGCGTTAGAGGCTGCTAAAAAACTTATTGGAGAGCAGAGAATTATATCATTTTTTTTCCATCCAAGAGCTAAACCAGCTAAATGTAAACCTGATGTCCCATTTGACACTGCGCAACAATATTTTGATCCGAAATTTCTACTTAATAATTTTTCAAACTGCTCGACTTTAGGCCCTTGTGTTATTTTTGAGCTTTTTAAAGCTGATATTACAGCTTTTTCATCAAATTTGTCTATATATTGTCTGCCATAAAAAATCATTTTAATTTTTTTATTAAATTTTTTATTTGGGAAATTGATAAAAATTTATTATTATTTTTACTATTATATTTAAAGCCTTTTTTGCATTTTTTTCCGCCTTTTGAGATCATAAGTTTATCTAAGTTAGTGTTATTTGGATTATTTAAACCATAATCAGATACAATTGCGTAATAATTTTTAAATTCATATGTAGAAAGTGAGTCTGTCTCTGTGATCATTTCCTCGTGAATTTTTTCTCCTGGTCGAATACCCACTATTTTCTTTCTTGCAGAAGGGGCGATAGCATTAGCTAAATCAATTATTTTCATAGAAGGTATTTTAGGAACAAATAATTCACCGCCAGACATTATTTTTAAACTTTTTAAAACAAAGTCTACTCCTTCTGACAAAGTAATATTAAACCTTGTCATTTCTTTATCTGTAATAGGCATGATTCCAGTTTTTTTTTGTTCCATAAAAAAAGGTATCACAGATCCTCTGCTAAACATTACATTTCCATATCTGACTACTGAGAATTTAATTTTCTTGTTCCCTCTTATATTGTTAGCAGAGAGAAATAATTTATCGGATGCTAATTTAGTTGCTCCGTAAAGGTTTATCGGTGCAGCTGCTTTATCGGTGCTCAATGCTATAACTTTTTCAACATTTCTAGACAATGAAGCCTCTATGACATTTTGTGCTCCAATTATATTTGTTTTTACTGCTTCAAATGGGTTATACTCTGCAGTAGGAACTTGTTTTAAGGCCGCGGCATGAATTACATATTCTACGTTTTCCATAGCTGATTTTAATCTTGAAAGATCTCTCACGTCTCCTAAGAAAAACCTCAAACATTTATAATTTTTAAATTTTTTGAATTTATTATCCATTTCAAGTTGTTTGAGTTCGTCTCGACTATAGATAATAATTTTTTTTGGTTTCAATTTTAATAGGCAAGTTTCTACAAACTTTTGCCCAAAAGACCCCGTCCCACCTGTTATTAAAATATTTTTGTTATTCATATTGTTTTATGTAATTTAATTTTAAATATCTTATCAAACTAATTTTTGTATTGATCGGTTTAAATTTATATCTTTTAATTGCATTACTCAAATTCAAATAGAAACCTTTTCTTGTATCTATTGACCATTTAATTTTATTATCAACATTAAAGTATCTTGATATTATTTTTGTAATTTTAAGTAAACTTATCGGTTGATTTGAACCTAGAACAATACAGCCTGATTCGTATTTTTCTTTTAATAAATTATCAATAAATTTATTCAGAGAGTCTATTAACAAAAAATTATTAAATAATTGATTTGAATTATACAACTCTATCTTTTCTGATTTTTTTATTTTTTTGATTAAATTTGATATAAAATTGTGATCCTCTTTGGTAGAAAGTAATGCAGGAACTCTAATGTTATATACTTTAATTTTTCTATTTCGCATAAATAGTTTTTCAGATTTTATTTTTAAAGTAGAATAATTTGAGACTGAAAAATTTTTAGAATTTTCATTTAATTTTTTCATTTTGTTTAAATTATTATATACAGCTACTGTGGAGAAAAAAATAAGTTTTTTAACACTCTTGTTTTTTTTAATTTCATCGAATATTTTTTTATCAATCAGTTTATTTAAAAATATTTTTTTCTCATTTTTTTCTTGTGTAATAGCAGCCATATGAATAACTGCATCACATTCAGGAATCTTGAAATTTTTTTTTAGGATGTCTGATCTTAAAATTTTTTTTCTATATTTTTTAATCTTTTTTCTTGAATTTAAAATACAATCGTATTTTTTTTTTATCAGAAAATCTACTAATTTGCTTCCAATTTTTCCAGAGGCTCCAGTAATAAAAACTTTCATTTAATTTTTTAAAATAAGTTTTTTAAAATTACTTTCCTTAACCAAAGATCTATAATTTGCGATTTTTTTAACTTTAGAATTTTGTATAAAAATAATTTTATCACATCTTTTTAATGCATTAACTCTGTGAGTTATAAAAATAATAGTCAAATTTTGATAATATTTTCTAATATTATTAATGATTTTATTTTCAGAAATTACGTCAAGTGCATTTGTACCTTCATCGAAAATTAAAATTTCTGGATCATTAAATAAAGCTCTTGCAATGATAATTTTTTGTTCCTGGCCACCACTCAATTTTAAACCGTTGTCACCTATAAATGTATTATAACCTTTGTTATATTTTCGTAATAAATTATTTAAATCAACAATTTTGCAAATCTTATTTATTTTCTTTTGATCCTTTATTTTTAATTTTTTCCCTAATGAAATATTGTGTAAAATAGTATCATTTAATATAAATCTATTTTGAGGGACATATCCTATTTTTTTTCTCCAAATTGGATTACCGTAAGTTTTGACTTCTAGCCCGTCACAATAAATTTTACCTTTTTTTGGCTTAATAAGTCCTGAAAGAATGTTCATAAAAGTTGTTTTACCAGAACCTGTGGTTCCACATATTCCTACAAATTCATTTTTGTAGAATTTAGCATTGATTGTTATTTTGCTTTTTGATTTTTTATAACTATAATTTATATTTTCACAATTAATATTATTAGAAAATATTATTTGATTTCTTTTAGCTCTATTCATTTCTTTTCTTTTAACTATCTTTTTTAGATCCGGATAAATTTTTTTATATACTTCCGAATGAAATTTTATCTGTAAAACTTGTGCATAAATTTCTTGTAACCCAGGAAAAATTCTTCTAATAGAAATTGTAAGTACACCTAAAATTGGTATTACTTTACTTAAATTATCTGATTGGAAAAACAGAACAATTGATACAATTAAAATTGTTCCGTATGCTACCACTTCTATAAAGTATGATGGGAGCATTCCATAAAAATTTTGATGTATATTAGCTTTTTTGTACAGTTCAGAGGAATGTTTGAATCTTTTTCTAAAATAATCGTTATCTGCAAACTTCAATTGTTGAATTACACCAAAAGCATCTCCAAGCGCTCTAGAAAAACCCTCAAAGTAATTAGAATAATTTTTACTTATGAGATTATACTTTTTGCTTACTTTTTTAAAAATCAGAAAATAATAAACTAACAATATGATTATTAAAACGGCTATTATTTGAGTTTGATATAATATTAAAAAAGTAAATATTATTAGTGTGGTTAAAAATTGAGCTGAAATTAAAATAAATGGAGATAGAGTTCCTGCAATTAAAGCTTCAACATAAGTTGTGCATTTTTGAACTAAATGTTGTTGATTTTGTCTTAAAAAGAAACCGTATGGTTTGCTTAAATAATAGTCAAAAACTTGGTTGGTCATTTCAAAAATTAAATTTCTACAAAAATAAATTGTATAAATTTTAGATAAAAATCTTATTATCTGATTAAAAAATATTAAGCAAAAGGATAAAAAACCAAAAAATATTATCAATTCTTTATTATTAAAACCCAGATACGAATTAAATTTAATTAGGTATCTATTTGTATTAATTAATTCAGGCTCAACTAATAATGAAAGAAAAGGTAAAACAGATACCACTCCTAATAAATCTAGTATACTTGATAAAAATAATAGTAAAAAACTTATATAAAGTTTAATTCTATTTTTTCGACTAAGAAGAAAATAGATTTCTTTAAATTTAATTTTCATTTAATTAAATAAATCTAGATTTTTTTTAATAAAATACTCTGAGATAAAAAATTTATCGCTAATTTCGTTTTTATTGTATTTATGATATTGCTCTCTGAATTTATCTTGAATCTTAATATCAAAGTTAAATCTACCATCTAGATAATTAAGCATTTCTTTAACCGCATTATAAATTTCATCTTCAGAATTATTTATTACTTCAAGATTATTAAATTGGTATTGTTGACTTCTATAATAAAGCCCTACAGGTGTCTTTTCTTTGTTTAACTTGAAATTGAGATTTAAAAGATCTTTAAATTTTAAAAACTTTTTTTCTTTCTTATCATATATTTTTTTAAATATTGCGACAATATTATTTTGAAAAGTAAATAAATTTGGCAGATGTATCCAGTTAATAAAAACAATAGGTTTCTGAAAATTCAAAGCAAGCGTGTCTGGACCTGAACCAGTGCCAATGTAAATTTTACAATTTTTAATTAAATGAATATCATTGAATTGATTTCTAAACTTGGAAAATGTGTAATCGAATATGCCATTTTCTTTCTGACATTTTTTTTCACCGATTGATCCGAATCTTACTGTTGAATAGTTTTTTTTTTTTATTTACTTTATTTAAAGCATTTTCATAAATTCTGAGGTCTTCATTTCTATAATCATGATAGGACAAATCAGTTTCAAAAACTTTTTTTTTATAACTTTCGTCCCTGCAATGAAAAAGAAGAATTTCTTTTTTGGTTAAATCTGAAATAATCCTATCTTTAATCTCCTCATTAAAACCAAATGAAATTATTTTCTTTTTACTTAAAATTTTAAAAACTTCAAAAACTTTTGTATTATTATGAAAAGAGAAATCTACAAAGAAATTTTTATACTTTTTATCATACCGGACAATTCTAAAAAATAAATAGTTTATAAAATTTTCAAAAAAATTGAATTTTTTATTATTAATTTTTTCATAAGCTAATATAAAAAAATTTATATTAACTAGAGGATTTTTTTTTAAAATTTCTTTAGCATCTAAAATTAAAGTAATTTTCTCTTTCGTTGAGTTAAAATAAATTAGATCTGTAAATGCTCCTAGAAAAGATGGATTTATATAATAAAATTTTTTATCCTTCATAAAAAAACTTATTACAACTATCAGTATTTTTTTAAAAAATCTTTTCAAGTGCTAATAAAATTTCTAATATATGTTCTGCTAAAATTAGCTAGAGGCATTAATTTATTTTCATCATAGACATGTGTTCCAAAAAAAGATTTTTTAAATTGATTATTTAAATTAATTAAATTTTCCCGATCTTTTGAGTTGTTTGATAGTAAATCAAACATATCCTTTACCGATTTATGAAGGTCATCAGTTGTATTTTCTTTAAAATAAATAGATTTTTTTTTATATTGATCTACATTATTATAATAGGGAAAGTCATTGTTCAAATAAGTTTCTTTAATTGTGAGAATTTTCTCATTATCTCTGTAAAAAAATTTAGGTATAAATAAACAATTTTGATTAAATGTAAAATATTCTTTGGTTGGAATATAATTTGTCATCATCAATGGAGTATTAAAAAAACTTGCAATAGTCCAAAATCCTGAAGATGTTCCAACGACGAATTTGCTAGTAGCAGCTAAAAAGACATCCATGAACTCGGATTTCATTTCAGAAAATGGATAATCAATTAAACCTTTCATTTTAGGAAGTTGAGTCATTGAGTTATCTCCCACTCTAAATACCGCGCCGCCTCTTGATAAAATTTCTTCGATTAATTTAATATAATTCTCTGGATTTGAGTTTCTGTGAGACTGATCATCACTTTTTTTGCTTTCTCTAATATGGATAGAAACATACCATCTATAATTATTTAAATTATTGTTTTCTAATATTTTTTTTCCCTTTTCAAAATCTTTTTTACTTAATTTAAAATAATCAAAAGAAAGGTCTTTGTTTTTTAATCTATATTGATTAATTAAATTTTCAGAGATTGCCCAAGGATAATATTTATGTTTATACGGTAAAGTTATTTCAATAGGTGTTTTGTGATAATATATTTTATTTATATTTTTATAATAAGAATAAGAAGAACAATGAAAATCTAGATATGGCTTAAAATGAGAAAATAAATAATTATTATTAATTTTGTCATATTTTTTAATAAAAATTTTTGGTTTTTTTTTTATTTTAAGAATATTTATTCTATTAAATAAATAATTAAAAACTGTTCTATAATTTCCTATGCTTCCTAAAACTCTGCATGATGGAATGATATCTTTTTCTGAAGATGTCTTTAAACTTTCATTTTTATTATTCCAATTAATTTTAATTTTTTCAAAATTTTTAATTAATTTATATCCTTCAGTTATTTTATTTTTTGTTATTTGATTGTTACTTTTTAAAAAAATATAAGCAGGATTTTTTTTACTAGTTTCTGTATAATAATCATTTTCAAAGTTTATTTGTTTTTCAAATTTTTTAATTTTTTTATCTTTTTTAAAATAAGAATATAAAATAAAAAATAATGAAGTAGTTTTCTTTAATAATATGGTTTTCATTTTAAATTTTTATTGATGAAATTTTTTAATATTTTTTGAGTTATTTTTATTGAAAATATATAAACTCGTAAAAACCTTTGTAACCCGCTAGTTTAAATACATGCATCCACTCTTCATCAGTAAAAAAAGACTCCGCAGTTAAAGCCCAGCATTGCAAATTAAACAACTCTTTTTCACTTCTATACCCTTCTACAACTATAAATGATTTTTTTGCAACCCTTTCTATTTCACTTAAAGAAAATATAAGCTGTTTAAGTCTAAAATTGTGTAAAGTATTAAATGAAAAAACGAAATCGAAAAATTTATTTTGAAAAGGAAATTTTTTTCTTGCATCATGAATAAATAGATTTTTTTTAATTTCTTTTTTAGAATTTTTTATTCCATGCTTAGAAACATCAAAACCAAAAATTTGAATATTGGGTAGCATTTTTTTTATTTCATATAATAAAAATCCTTTTCCACACCCAACATCCAATATTTTTGAATTATTGTTTAGATTAAATTGTTTTATAATTTTTTTAGCTATCGGAGTCCATTTTCCAGGTATAAATTTATATCCTCCATAGCCA
>MDTG01441613.1_pt1 | contig 11325 bp, 10 predicted proteins | sample 811421 | NCBI WGS metagenome assembly MDTG01 (sample SAMN05326645, study PRJNA326480) | marine metagenome | isolation source: seawater | place: Pacific Ocean: South East | collected 2011
AAAGGTAAAAACAAAAAAAATCCTAAATTTGTCATTTATGTTATATTCATAATTATAATAGTTGGCGTTCGCGAATAAATTCCGCAATTTTTTTTGCTATATAAGCGTTTCCTTTATAATTAAAGTGCTTGTTATTTTTTGCATAAAACTTATTCAAATTTATACCTTCTTGGACTACTATATGATGTAAAGGGAGATATTCAATAATATTCTGTTCATCAAGAAAAGTAAATAATTCGTGTGTTTTAGTATAACCTGATTGTGCTGCATTTATCTGAAATTGACTAGGAAATGTTGTTACAACAATTTTAGCATCAACCTCCTTTTTCAAACGATTAAGTAGCAGCTCGATTTGTTTATTAAAATACTCAAAGTGTCTATTGCGCCATTCGCTATTTTCCAAATATAACAAAGGAAAGTTTGTTTTCCAATTTTTAAAATCTGCAAAAAACTTTTTAGGTTTTTTACCTTCCTCCTGAATTCTGTAGGTTTCCTCTTTAGAGAATATAGCACTTTTAATCTTCGAATATGCTAGGTAGAGATAAAAATTGTTTTTAACAAATGTCTTAAAGCTCTTAAGTAAATTAGGTGGCTGATCAATTTTATGATCAATTAATTCTTCTGGTTCAAAGGTTGAAATAATTGAAGGGTTATTCTTTTCTGATGAAAATATTACTGTTTCGCCAGTTATACCATTACCTTGCGGCTCTACCCTAATTAGTTTTTGTGTTTTATTATTAAATAAAAAAACTGGATTGACATAAGGTCTCCCATGATATTTAATAATATTATTGTCTGCTAAATCGTTTGGTACGAACATATAAACGACCACTTTTGCAGGAAACTTTTGATTAATCCTCAAAGCTCGAAGAACAGATTGTCCAGTGCCATAACCTCTTACACCTAGATTTAAAACATTAACTTCTTCTGTTTCTAAAATTTTCTCTAATTGTGCGGCCGGCGTTTGATCATTATTAACCTCTAAAGATGCAGACGTGCTATCGCCAATGAAAAATATATTTGGTCTATCTTCTATAAAAGTATCTTTATCTGCATTTAAACGAATTCCATATTTGTTTGAGCTAACTTGCCCGTTGAAATAACCATTGGTAAAGTTACCTGAGATGTTTGGCTTACGTGTCCAGCCAAGCTCATCATCTGCCACCCAAAATTTATCATCATTAGAGGTTGGAAGGGGCAAGTATAAAGAAAACAATTCAAGACGCAGTGTAAATTCTGTAACCAAAAACGTAATTAGTAAAATAATCAGATATTTAAAAGATATATTTGCTAGTTTAATAATCATTTGTATCACTTTTTCAATAAATCATAGTCGGTACGTAATTGTTCAAAAATTAGCTTTGCAAAGACTTTAGATCCTACTGTATTTAGGTGTCCTTCGTCGTACATCATGTCTTCGTTGTTCAGTGCCGTAGCGTCAATACAAATGACACTTTCAGTTTCACATTTTTTTTGGGCGACTTCATTGAAGAGCGAATGAAGCTTTAAGAATTTTTCATATTTGACGCCTCTAAATTGATAGTGATCTTTTATTTTTTTATGCCTACTTGAATCTCCTAAAACTTTACGCGGCTCTAATATGACGATAGGTGTTGATCCATATGCTCTAACTAACTTAATTAGTTCAGATAGCTTTTGACCATAAATAGTTTTGTAAGTACTTATACTTTTTTCATCCATTCTTAAATTTTTTACTTTGGGCTCTCTAAGGTTTCCTCCTCTTAAATGCAAATCATCTCTAATTCTAAAAGTTGCTGGAAATATGTTGCGTAAGATTTTTTTTATTAGCCAAATACTTTCTGGATTTTTATTATACTCAACGTAGAAAGATTTTTCTGGGAGATCCCACTTAAAATAGTCACCATTTCTAAGAAGGTGGCCCACATCTGTACCATTTGACATTATCAGAGCTAACTTCGGCTTTAGTTGAGGAATAGTATAAAAAGCAATTGTATGCGCATGTAATAAATGATTACCTCCAACACCAAAGTTGTAAACGCAAACTTCTCCGTCATTTTTTTCATCGTATAGTTTTTGTAAAATGTCTGTCCATCGATCTCCTTCTTCAACAAAAGCAGATTCGGTAGTGGAAGAACCTATTGCTAATATTTTGGTGTTACGACCGTTACAATTTCCCAGATGTGAATAAATTTCATGATGCAACCCCGTACGAAGTTGGTATGGTTTATTAACTAATGTATGATTTGAACGATTAACAACATCTGTAGGAGGCACTTTTAACAATATTGCTTCTGCTGGATTTACCCTAAGTTGGATATGTCGTACTTTGCCAGAGGGCAAGGGCTCAAAAGTTACAGCGGAGTATACTTCGAAGAGAATTAAACCGCAAAACAAAGAGACAAATATTGAAATAAATATTGTTTTAATAATGAAACTCCTTAGAAATCAAAATAAATAAACTTCGTTGAAGAACCTTGAGACAGTAACAAACCACCAATTATTATTATAGTACAAATAGGATATAAAACAGATGGAGGTACCGTTGAACTTAATTTACGCCAGTAAGATACTGTATCGAACTTATGCAATAAGAGAATGACAGCAACAAATACTACCACCCCAACCGTAAAGGCATCAATAATCAAACCACCTGAGTATAACTTGCCTAGTAATACTATAGCTTCCATGCTACTTTGAGCCCGAAAAAATGTCCACAAATTAAACAAAATAAAATTATTTAAAACGATTAAAAAAACGGTATTTTTAATGATCTGATCTAGCTTTAATAAGCGTTCCAAGGTCATGAAACAGCCGTTTAAAAAACCCCAAATTATGAAGTTAAAATTCGCTCCATGCCATAATCCGGAGATTGACATTGCTAGTATTATATTAACTATAGTCCTAGATGGTCCTTTTCGTGAGCCACCTAAAGGTATATATATATAATCCCTAATGAAACGACTCAAAGTCATATGCCAACGTTGCCAAAAATCAGAGATAGATTTTGAAATATACGGAGAATTAAAGTTTTCTGGGATTGTAATGCCTACAATAATAGCGAGGCCTAATGCCATGTCGGTATAGCCACTAAAGTCAAAATATATTTGCATAGGGAATAATAAGAAGGCATGCAGTACCTGGTTAAAGCTAGCTTGACCAATATCTAGATAGACAGGATCTACAATTTCAGCAATTGTATCAGCAACAAAAATTTTCTTAATAAAACCAATGGAAAAAAGACAAAGACCTGCGATCAAGTTTTCACGATTAATTATCAAACCTTTGGTTAACTGATCTAATAGTTCAGTAGGACGAACAATGGGCCCTGCGATTAACTGAGGGAAAAATAACAAGTAGTTATAGACATAAATTCGTTTTTTAGGAATTGATATCTGTGCTTGCTTTAACATCAACACATACGCTATTGCACTAAAAGTGATAAAAGACAAACCGGCTGGAATTTTTCCTGTCTCTACCTCAATATAATCTTCACCAACAACCACCATAAAAATGTCGTTAAGAAAAAAGGAAGAGTATTTAAAATATAGTAAAGGTATTAATAGTAGTGTGATGGCAGAATAAATTCTTTTTGAAGGATAAAATGCTGCAATCGAACAAATGAATAAAATAATAATGGTGTCTTCAAGTTTCTGAAAGCTATAAAAGACAATACTAAAAAAAAATATAATCCAGAAATGCAACTCCTTCCGCGTAAGTGACACTGCTGCCAAGAACACAATAAAGAAAATAATAAATTGGAAAGATGAAAATATCACTTAAGGGTCTTATAAATTGCTTCCGCAATGATTTTATGCCCAAGCTCATTGGGATGAGGGTCATTATAACTATTCCAAAGGCTTTTGGTATCAATGCCATCAAAATATGGATAAAGATCCAAATATTTTAAGCCAAGATTTTGTGATAATTTTTTTATATTTTCATGAACGAAATGCAAAGGATAAGGATCAAAATTATGTATATCAGGCATCATCGCAATTAAGCATTTCTTTTGTGTGGCATCACAATGATTTTTAAGTCTAGCTAAAGATGATCTAGCTTTTTTGTAGCCATCGTAGTTTGGTTCAAACTTACTTGTATAGTAATCCTGAATGTTTTCTAAACCTAGATTCTCATTGAAGGCTCTTATATATTTCCATATTAAAACCGCAAATTGAAAGTTGCGTGTAAAAAAATTACCAGAGTTGTTTTTTAATAATTCTGTGTCATTCACAAAGAAAAGCACTACAAGCGTATCAGGATCGAGCTTTCTTAAGTTTTGCATATAGTTTGTAACATATCGCTCCGTATTATAATTGCCAACACCTGCATTCAAAACTGACCATGATTTGCTATCTTTTTTGGCTAGGTCCTGCAACACACTACTTAAAATCTTATTCTCTGGTACGCCCCAACCTAGAGCAATAGAACTTCCTAAAAGTAGAACTCTATTATCTACCTTTAGCCAATTTGATTCGGCTATAGAAGGTCCTCTTAACCCCAATTCATTGGTTCGTATCAGTGTTTTTTGAAGCTCAACCTCTGTATTTTTTTTATGTACATGGCCTATCATCTCATTAGCGTCTTTCTCCTTAAGCAGACGACTATACTTCCACATTTCTACATCATAATTTGGAATTACAGTATTTTTGGCTATTAGAAAACCTTCAAATATTATAAAGCTAACAATCAATGCAACGACACTGATCAAAACATTGATGAAGTTCTTGTTCATTAATCAAGCTCGTACTTGGATTTATAGTCATCTGCCAAATTTGGATCTTGTTTGTTTTTGTGCAAGACAGCATTGCCAACTACCAACATTTCAATATCAGTGCCCATAAAACACCTAAAAGCGTCCTCGGTTGTGCAAACAATCGGTTCACCTCGAACATTAAAAGAGGTGTTGACAACCACAGGACATTTCGTTTTATGCTTAAAAGTTGAAATAAGCTTATGAAAAATTGGATTAGTTTCTTTGTGAACTGTTTGGATACGTGCAGAATAATCAACGTGAGTAACAGCAGGAATAGAAGAACGTTTTACATTAAGCTTATCAATACCAAAAAGATTTTGGTCATCACCGCTCATTTCTATACAATGGTTGTCTTTAACATTAGCTACCATGAGCATATATGGACTATCTCCATTAAATTCAAACCAGTCAGCTGCATCTTCACGTAATACTGCTGGAGCAAATGGTCTAAAACTTTCTCGATATTTTACTTTTAGGTTTAGCTGTTTCTGCATTGTTTCTGATCTTGCGTCTCCTATAATGGAACGGGCACCCAAAGAACGTGGACCGAATTCCATACGTCCTTGAAACCAACCTAAGGCTTTACCTTGAGCCAAACCTGTTGCTGCTATTTCAATCATCTGTTCCTGAGTAGTTGTTTCAAAAATGGCACCCACTTCTCTTAATTTTGCATCAATTACGTCCTGGCTATAAGAAGGCCCTAAGTAAGAGCCATGCATCCCGTCACTTTTAGGAACTGTGCGTTCTTTTCCAAGCTCTTTGTGCCATAGGGCATATGCTGCGCCAATTGCTCCACCAGCATCACCAGCTGCAGGCTGAATCCAAATATTTTTAAAAGCACCATCTCTTAAGACTTTGCCGTTAGCTACGCAGTTTAATGCAACCCCACCTGCCATACACAAGTTAGTAATTCCATACTCTTTGGCTAAAGATCGTGTTAATTTTAATACTATTTCTTCAGTTACATGTTGAATAGACGCTGCAATATCCATATGAAACTGTGTTAATAAACCGTCTTCAGTTTTTCGAACTGGTTCTCCAAACAATTTTGCAAATTTATTGTTTGTCATTGTCAAGCCTGTGGTATAATTGAAGTAAGACATATCTAAACGGAAAGAGCCATCCTCTTTCAAGTCAACAATTTTATCTAAAATTAGATTCTTATATTTAGGTTTGCCGTACGGTGCCAAACCCATGACTTTATATTCACCACTGTTGACGCGAAAACCTGTGTAATAAGTAAAAGCTGAATATAACAAACCTAGCGAATGTGGAAAGTTAATTTCTTTAGCAATATCCAACTTTGCTTCTTTACCTATACACACTGTAGATGTCGCCCATTCTCCTACACCATCTAATGTAAGCACAACAGCTTCTTTAAAAGGTGATGGAAAATAAGCACTTGCTGCATGGCTAAAATGATGCTCGCAGAAATATAGTTTTTCTATATCATCAAAACCACCTTGTATTTTTTGTAATTCTTCAAAGATAAGTTTTTTTTGGAAAAGCTTTTCACGCAACCAAATTGGTATTGCCATACTAAAGGATTTTAGTCCTCTAGGAGCCGTAGCGACGTAGGTTTCCAATAAACGTTCAAATTTCAAAAAAGGTTTATCGTAGAAAGCTATATGGTCAACTTCTCGTAAACTAATTTTTCCTTCTTTCAAAACGTACTCAATTGCTTGAATTGGAAAACTACTATCATGCTTTTTACGCGAAAATCTCTCCTCTTGCGCTGCAGCAATAATTTGACCGTCGATGATTAACGCTGATGCTGAATCATGGTAAAATGCAGAAATTCCTAATATTATTCTCAATTTAGCACTCCTAAATAATCATATATTTATTTAAATTTATTACTCTATCTAATAGTTTTAGAACAGGGTATAAATGAATGGTGCCACAGCTGATCCTTGACTCAGCACAATAAGCGCTCCAAATAAAACCATCATAATCATAATAGGTAAGAGCCAGAATTTTTTCCTGGCCTTCATAAATGACCATAACTCTATTAAAAATGACATATAAAACTCCTTAGTACTGATTTTTCATAGACCCCATTGGATCTTCCCTTTTAATCCAATAGCTTTTAGCTTCTGGATCAAGTTTTTGTTTAAGCAAATCCTTGCCAGTTGCTCGCATTATTATACCAATAGGAGTGACTACTAAGAAAAACATTAGCCCCATTATAATCGGTGCAATAATTGCCCCTAACAATATACCAAACTTAAACCACATAACATTAAGTGGTTTCATTAATCCCGGCTTAGCAAAAGCTAACACAAAAAAAACTGTAGCAGTAATTAAAGCCCAGACTCTTAAATCACCCTTACCAAACATTACTGGCCATAAAGAAACAACTAAGAAAAAAATTGCAAAAACAATTCCAAAGTTCTTTTCAGAACCCATTTTAATTGAGCTCACTGCTGATTTGTCCATGGTTACTCTTTCCTCTAATCTATAACTCTTACAAAAGTCGCTTCGTCACGCTGGTAACGAGTCAACACATAATTTAAGTTACGCAATTTCAAAATAATGTTTTCACGCTCAAGATAGTATTCTTTCACCCTAGCTATTGAAGCGCCTGCTCTTACATTTGGCTTTTCAAACTCAACTATAATTTGTTTGGGTAAAATATTTTGTTCAATAATATGCTTTAAAACCTCAATTGCAGCACCTTCAATATCCATTTTGAGCACGTCAATTTGATCATGCTCCAACAACTTCATTATACTCTTAACACTAATCACCTTAGCTTCAAAATAGTTTTCAGTTTCGGAAAGATTAGTTATGGAAAAATTTTTACCATTTGGATGTTTAGGGTTATCGTCTACAAAGAATTTAACGATTTTATCACAGGACCATACTCCAACCATTTGGTAGTTTAAGAGAAGTTTGTCCTCAAATTGTTTCATATAATCTGCAGCAATTGGCGTGGGATCAAAAAGAAAAACTTTGCACTTCAGGGCATCTGAAATAGCTAGATCAAAAGAAATATCTTGCCCAACACCACAAGAGTAAATAATAGAATTCTTATCTAGTAAGGAGGCTTCAACAAAGTAATTACCATATTTAGTGAGCTGATATTCATGTTGATCAGGAGTTACATCCAGGTGTTTATGACGCCAATTCACCCAAATTCCTTTGATTGTATTAACCACACCGAAGTAATGAATTTGGTACAAGTTATCTTTAGCTTTTTGTAAATATACTAGCCAATAAAACATAAAAGCCTTGAGAAAGCCCTGTGTTTTTATTCGATTTATTACGTTTTGAATACTAGCCAAATTCAACACCATTAAATTTTTTATTACAAATTATGGATGGTTTAAACATTAAAATTAGGAAATCCTTCTAGTGCAATGTAGCAAACCAACATATAGCGTGTTTTTTCTATGTGATCACTTCCACCTCGATGGGCGCAGTTTTGAATTGAAAGTATACCGTCTCCAGCATTCCCTAAAATTGGTTTGCCCATTTCTTTTGAAAACATTTGTAATTCATCTATTCTACGGCGTTGAATAATATTGATAAAAAAATTAATAAGCTTTCGACCTAGATATCTGTTATGGGTACGAGGTATAATCGTAAATGGACCATTTTTTGTTTCTTTGCAATTTGTTAGATAGATAAAAAATTTCATAGTAGGATAAGTATTGTCGCTATGAAATCCCCGTTTTGTAAGGTGATCAGGTGAATCTTTATAAATCATGAACCTATGAATTCGAACTGGTTTACCAATATGTTTGGAAGCAATTTGTTCTATTTTTGGTTTATACTTCCTGTTTAGAAAAGGGACTGCTTTATCAATATTATAAAATTGTGTGACATTAGGATCCGTACCATCGAAAGTTTTCTTTTCCCAGATATACCCCTTTCCATTGTCTTTTAAAATTTTTTCTGATACGAAATGGTCGAAAACTTCTATCAGTTCCTTACATTCTTCTCCTTCCATAAAATTCTCTTGCACTAAGTAACCGTATTCTATAAGTGAATTTTTATCTGACCTTAGGTTCCAGAAAAAGTGAGAACGTAAAACATTTATAAAACTGGATATAAAGAACCGAGCTGTGTTTATATTTAATTTCCAAGCGTTTGGATTTAGCATTCTCTACCTTTCCTATGTTAATTTTTTTTCGACAAAAAAATTGACACGATATGTTGTTGATTTCTCTACTTTGTATATATGTTTAAACATTATAATTAAAATAAAAAGTACTCTAAACAAACATTATATTAGTTAATCAAAAGTGTTTTTATAGCTTTATCTAATTTTTTTGATAAATTAGGGGATCCTGAATCTACAAAGCGATTTTGCGCAGCCAGTTTAAGGTAGAATTTTTTTCCCGGTTTAGTTAAATTAAAATGTTTCAGATTAAAACAAAAAATAAAGTTTACTCCATAGTCAATGCAGTCAAATAAAAGTGTTTGTCCTGGGCTATCGAAAACCACCAGTTTTACTGTCTCTTTATCAATGCCAGGCTTCGAACCACCTCGTTTCAATGCTTTAACCGAAACATTTAACCGATCTTGATTAGAAGATTTAGGATGTGGTTTTACCCAAGCTGGAACGTCAAGCCCTAACACGGTGTCTGCTATCAAATTTTTGTTAGCCTCAACAGATTCAACACTATTTTTATCATTTGGAAATGCTTCTAATAAATTAGCGTCTATTGATTGTGGATATAAAACACCACTTACATGATTAAAACCAAAAACATTTTTAGGGGTATGACGTTTTCTTAGAGAATAATATTTACCCAAATTAAATCCCCAACCGGCAAAGCCCAAGGAGTAAGCAGCATTCTCAATCTCCACTGCTAGATTTATTGCATTTAATTCTCCGTAATAACCACCATGCTGAAGACCACATGCCTCGAAATCTAGTAAACAGCATAAAGCGAACAAATTAGAATTTCTTAATATTTGGCCTGCAGAATCTATAACAACCACTCGACCTTGTGGTTGTTTCTTCTTAGTAAAAAACGATAAGCTTTGTTGCAAAATACTTCGACGTAAGAAACGGCAAACAGGAAAAAAAGAATCAAGGTCTGCTATGGCTTGCTTTAAAACAGCTTCAGACACTAGCGCATCGTTCTCTGCTTGAGGTTCTAATGTTTGCGCCTCTTTCATAGCCATGGACAGATGTTCTTGGATACTGCTGATTATCAAACATTCAGTTTCATTAGGTTTTGTTGGTAATAAAAGCATATTAGTATTAATAGCATAATCAGGAACATCAATAAGCTCAGGAGAACCTAAATAAGAAAACCTTTTCAGTACAAAATGACTTAAAGCGTCTTTATCTATTCGCTGCGAAGAAAAGAGTACGATATTGTAATTTATGTTGCATACACGTCGAAGTAATAGATGAATATAGCCTTGCTGTTTAATAAAATTAATACAACTTATTAGAAATATTTTAAATGCGTGGAACCACGAAGTGGAATTGGGAGCATTAGAAAGATTGACTAAAGTTGAGAATGAATAACGCCAAAAAAACCCCTCGTCCTTGATGCTACTAGCTTGACAAAAAACTTTTAATTTTTGCCTTTGAGAAGGTTTTTGTTTCATAACACTATTGATAAAACAAATAAATTTGCTTATCCATAAAACAGTAAGCACAGCTGGCATACCCGACAAGGTCTCATCTTGCTCTATTCGATGTCTTAAAACAAAAGTGAGTTTTTTAATAGAATAGTGAATAACTTTTTCCATAACTTATACTGTATTTAAAATAAAAACTCTAAAGCAGTGAGAGCTTTTCTAAGTTTTCTTTATAACAATTTATAGAGTAACGACGAAGTGGCGCAATAGCTTGAATCAACTCTTCTTGATGCTTTTTTGCAGACTTCGCTAACAACTCGAGTGACAATTCTTTGGTTTTTAATATCCAATTCTCGTCAATATTAACACAGTATTTATCCAATTGAACACTCTTGTAAATATGTGAGATGCGGCTTAAAGCTGAAAGACCGATTGTACGTTTGCCCATTGCCAAAGCGCAAACATTAGTATGAAAACGGTTACCAATTACTAAAGATGCATTGGCGTAAACGTCAAATAAAAAATCAGCTCCATCTTGACCAGTTAAGAAGGGTGCAACCATAATCTGATTTCGAATAAATTTATCTGGTATTAACTGCAGTAATTTGTTAATTGCACGCAAGTCTCCTGATACATGTGGTACTAAACAAACGTCCAAATTCATCGTCAGCATAAAATATTGGATTAGTTCTCCAAAGTTTGCTAAATAATTTTCCACATCAGAAACCATGGCTCCAGGACCCGTTTCTAATATTTGATCAAAAGCGATATTCAAGGCAACGTATTCACGCTTGGCAGGTAGGTTGGTGCGTAGCTTTGGTAAATAATAAAACCCATTATCTAAAATCTGATGAAAATGGCTTGCCAACCCTGCGCCGAATTGTCTTTCAATATGAACTTTAGAGCCATCATTACGAAACATGATTTGCACACGTTGAGACTTAGCACAGTAATTCAAAAAAGCTTCAAACTTCTCAGTATTACCTACTGGTATTTTTTTGCCAGTAATACAACCTACACTTGTAATTAGTAAAGGTTTTTTA
>MDTG01071782.1_pt1 | contig 11324 bp, 7 predicted proteins | sample 811421 | NCBI WGS metagenome assembly MDTG01 (sample SAMN05326645, study PRJNA326480) | marine metagenome | isolation source: seawater | place: Pacific Ocean: South East | collected 2011
ATGCAGGATCATTCAAATTATCTGCGATCAGGATATTTTGATCAATGGTTCCATTTTTATCTGTGTCTTTAATAGCATGTACTTGGCCTGATTTAGTACCTACAAAAATATAACCTCTGTTTCCCTCTGACATCTGTCTGGGTGTATTAATTCCATCAGCAAAAACAGAAATCTCAAAGTTATCATCAATTATAAGATTGTTAACCACATCGTTGTTAGCCTTTAAATCGAAAGGTGTAAAAATAAGTAAAATTATCAAAATGTAATGTATCATCGTCGTAAACCTTATATTTTATGAGTATCAGTATAGCAGTCGTAATATTTCTTTTAACCGTTTTTGCATCAATTAGTTTAAATGGAATTATGAGAAATATTGCAAGAAATAATAGATGGTTAATTGATATTCCTGATAAAAGTAGAAAATTTCATTCAACGCCTACTCCAGTAACTGGTGGTATTGCTATTCAAATTGCCATGCTAACAGGATTCTTGGCTTTATTTTTTCTTGCAGACTTTACCATTCAGAGTGAAATCAGAAATCTACCACTTGCAAGCAATACTAATAATGATGGTAACTTCCATAAAAAAAGCCTTAAGCTTGAAAACAGTGATAATAATGAAATATTTGACCTTCTTATAAATGAAAATCAGTCAAATAATGAATCAGACTTTGAAGTTCAGCTCCAAGGATCTGATGAAGTGGTTGAAATCAAGATGCTTGATGATGGAGTGTTTAGGGTAAATAACAATGGCAATTTTTCAGACTTCATCATTCAAAATGGCAATGTAGTTAGCTTGGCAGGTGATGTCAGCGAAAGCTATAAATTTTCAGGCTCGAAACCATTTGAAATAAACAAATTTGTTATTCTATTCATTGTATTTGGCCTGCTTCTTCAAGCTTTTACATTGGTTGATGACGCTTGGGGTGTTAATCCTAAAATTAGGATTACCTTTCAAGTCCTCTTAAATCTATTATTTTGTCTTACAAGTGGAATTTATGTTAATGATATTGGATTTGGAATTGGTAATGAAAATATTCAGTTAGGATTTCTTGGGATACCATTTACTGTATTTTGCGTAACTGGAATTATTAATGCATTTAATATGATTGATGGAATAAATGGGTTATGCGCATCGATGGTTATTTCTGCATTAATTGGATTTATAATCATCACTGGATTGGACGTTGTGAATTATGCTTTTGTAATTGCATTTGGAGGTATTTTTGGTTTTCTTGTTTACAATTTAGGTGTGGTTGGTGAAAAAAGACGTGTTTTCTTAGGGGATAATGGCTCATCATTTCTTGGATTTTTTGTTGCGTGGGCTTGCATATATTTATCATCTGCAGAAAATAACTTTTTTAATCCTGTTACAGCATTATGGTTAGTGTTTATACCTTTCTTAGACTGTATGAATGTAATATTACAAAGAGTGAGACTTGGTAAAAAACTTTTTAGTCCAGATAGAAATCATCTGCATCATTTGCTAATGAACCGTGACATAAACCCTTTGACTGTATTAGGTTATATCTTCCTGATATCTCTCTTTTTTGTTTTCATTGGAATTTCTCTTGATTATTTTGGAATTGGTGGATCAATATCTTTATTATTATTTTTTATCTCGGGTTCGATTTATTTATACTTTACTCAGAGGCTATCGGAATAATGTTTTCATTCTTTAAAAGAAATAATATTCAAAATGAGTTAGACGATAATACTGACTCATTTCAAGAAGTTATTTCTGTAATTTGCATAATGCTAGAGATCAGTAGATTGGATGGAAAAATAGATCAAAATGAAATTGAGGAAATAAGGAAATACTTTGATGAAAACTTTAACGATACAAATTTTGAAGAAACTCTTGCTGAGCTCCAACAAAAGTCATCTGAAGAAACTTCATTTCATCCATATGTGGAATCGATTAACAGTAATTGTGTGAAAGAAGAAAAAATTGAGATCATGAAAATAATTTGGAAATTAATTTTATCTGATGGAATCATTGATCCATATGAAGATAGTCTTTTCATGCAAATTGGTGATCTTTTATTCATTAAAAGATCTGAATTGATGAAAATCAAAAATTCAGGGTCTAGCTAAATATATTGGAGAGGACCAAGCTCTTTCATTTGTGAGTGACAAACAGTCTTCTTCAAGAGAAGTCTTAAAGCTACCTTTGCAGATTTTTACCTCATCATTATCGATCGTAATATTTTTTCCATTTATTGCTGGAGTCTTTTCTTGAATGGCTCTGACATAATAAGAACTATCACGATTAAATTCTGGATCTTCGAATTCAACAACACATCCACTATTATTTTTTTTACATTCAACAACGAGCCATGGATCTTGAATTAAATTCTTAATTTCTTCACCCTCATATTCTTGAGGTGTAACCTTTATTACCTCAATTCTATCAATTAAGTATCTTTCGTTTGATGGGTTATAACACTCACCGGCACATAAATAATCCAATCTTTCAGGCGATAAAGAGTCAATCGATACCGAAGGACATCCTGGTTTTTGTTTAAAACTTCCAGCAGCCCTTACCTTAAATTTAGGAGCTTGATTCATGATCACTTTTTGTCCCATATGTACTTTTTGCTCACCAAAATTTATCAATTCAAACCAAAGTAACATCCTCGGGCCAGATGTTCCATAAACTCTTTTTTGTTTCAAAGCTTCCCAAATATCATCCCTTGATCTGGACTTTGCATGTACTGCAACGATTCCACCAGGATATACAAAACTGGAATTGCGTTCATTATCTGGCAACGAATCTCCAGCATTGATGCCAGGTAATTCTGGAAAATTAGGATCCTCGGCATAGTATTTATAATCAAAAAAAGGCGATTTAACTCCTGATGCAAAAGTCATTTTTCTTCTTTCGTATTGTTTGTAGCCTGTGCCTGGTCGTGCAGTATGATCATCAGTTGATGCTATAAATCCAAACTCATATCTTTGTGGATCTTCCTTATCAAAATTTGTAATAGCAAGTGCATATTGTGCAGATTGTTTTGGTCTGTAACTAAAAGATGGTTTGAAACAATCATTACATTGATTACAATTCAGCCATTCCTCTGGTTCTGCCTCAGGGAAAACTTCATTTGAATAAGGTCCAGCTTCGATAGTATATTGTTTTGCCAAATCAACTCTTGAAGCGCATTCTTCATCGCTTAAACCTTCACACCTTTTCTTCATCATTTCGCCTGCCTGCCAACAACATGGCAAAAAATCTTCAGTTGGAGCAGGGCAAAACTTTGTACCATCAGGATTTATTCCAACACCTGCAAAGTCCCTAAATTCTTCACCATTTCCATGACCTGACATAATCTCAAGCAAAATTTGCTTGCTACCATCGTGGCCTTCATTATTTAACCGGTTGTCCCAAGAAGCGTTATATGGAACATGGAATCCCCACGTGGTTCCATGAGGAATCACAATTGAATCGAATCCCCATTCATCAATTTTATTAAAAAGATCTCTTGGGCTTTCAGCATACTCATAGCAATCATTTGGCAAATCGTTGCTATAAACAGAATTATCGCAAAATGGAATGCTTTCGACACGATCTAATAACCAAGTTAAATCTGAATATCTTTTAAAATTTAGTGGGTCCACCCATTTTGCAGATGTTGCTTGTCGAGTTGTAGAAAATATTCCTAATCCAGTTTCAGGAGTTCGTGCACCTATTGGTCTATTGGGTAAATTATTTACATCTTTGAAAATAACATTTCGATGACCCCAGTTATTTTCTGGAGTGGTACCAATCTGAGTCCACTCCCATCCTGGAAAAACAGTTAAATCTCTAGCATTCTCTACTTCGTTAGTTATATTGCATTGTTCAACAATTTTGTTTTGCTCTCTCCAATGTTCTGGAGTAAGGCTTTCTGCATGATCATTGAAACTAAAAAAATCAAGGTTTGCACAATATCTTGCGAAATCACACGCCATTGAACTATCATGAATACCTTGAAGCCCCATCATTGGAAGCTCAAGTGTAAAAGCATCAATAGAGTAGGTTGTATGAACATGCAAATCTCCAAAAAGTATTTGATGTTCATCAGTTGAATCATTGCTATTTTGAAACAAATAATCTTTTGTTTTATAGAACTTCAGATCATTTTCGTAAATAGATTGGGCGCTTTTAGGAGGTCCCTCAATCTTGCCTGGAGAAACATCAGAGCCACAAGAATAAATAAAAAATAAGCTAGAAATAATTAGAATTTTGCCTCTAAAAAATCGTAAGTTCATCAAATTTTGCAAGTATCCTATCCTCTAATGCTTTCTGCTCTTTTTGAATGTTATATTTTGTACAATAACCATCGTTCCAGTCTAGAAAATTGGCATAGAGAGAATCGCCAACATTTGTAAAAACCTCATATACCAATACACATTTTTCAAGGTCAGTTCCAGAAAAATCGTCAAAGTTTAAAATAGACAATAAATCTTTATTTGCATCAGAAATATTTTGCATATCTCTATTTTTATCAAGCTTAAGAAAAGATCTTGTTTTGGAGTCAAACCTTAACCAATCTATGTTCTTGATGCTCGGTACACCATTTTGTGCAAATGTTGACCATGCTTGCATCATTGTCTCCTGCATTTGGCCTCGTGCATCGTTATTTGGATAAACATATTTTGTAACTGGCCCATATTGAAAGTCACCAGTAAGGAATGCAATTTCAACTCCATGAGAAGCACCCAACAATTTTGGTGTATTTGCATAAAAGCTTCTTCTTTGATCATCCCAATCAAACCTGTAGGCAAATAATTCCTTATAACCTGCTTTTTCTAATGCAATTAGAGGCTCATCAACGCCCCTGTACTTCCATGCATCTGATCGAATCTTTACCCATGACGTATAAAGATTTGGGTCTAAAATTCTTATTCTTGGGATAGGAATTAATCTAGTGAAAGGGTAAATAACTTTTACAAAATACCTATGTACTCCCAACCATAAAGACAATTCATCTTTGTTGGATCCTAGAATTACCGGAATATTTTTCGATAAATTTGAATTCGCTAAATCTTTTAAAAGACCATTAGACGAAATAACAATATCATCTCTGTTTAGAAGAGGCATGTAATCCTTTGTGTTATTTTCTACATCTAAATAAATCTGCATAATTGATTTTGCTGATAGCGATTTAAGAAATTGCCTTTGAATTTCTAAATCTTCACTATTAAAGTTTTTAATCTTGCCGTCACTTAGAGAACTTACATTGATATCGCTGAAAACGCTTAAAGAACCTAAATCATTTAGTTGCTGAATATTATTTGTTCCCAAAGCTTCCTCTTTTGTATATGAAGTTGTATAACCAGATTGTGAGATAGCTTTTTGAAAAAGATCTTTAGCTTGAGGTGCAGCCAATAAACTCAAAACATTATGTCCACCTGCAGATTCCCCAAATATAGTTATATTGTTAGCATCACCACCAAATTTACTAATATTTTTTTTAACCCATTTTAAAGCCTCAATGATATCTAAAGTTCCAAAGTTTGATGTTTGATCAATGCCGGTTTGGAGGCTTTGTATGGCAGGGTGTCTGAACCAACCAAATGGCCCAAGTCTGTAATTTATTGTCACGACAACAACCTGCTTTTGTCTTACAAATTCACTAAAATCATAATAATCCTTATACCCTGTAGTGTTTCCACCACCGTGAATCCAAAACATTACTGGTAGTTTCTTAACCTTTGGCGATGAGTCTGAAGTTAATGAATCTTTTGGGCTTTTTATGTCTAAATATAAACAATCTTCAGAACCCACTATATCCTCGCCACTCATTCCAGCATATCTTGATGGTTCCTGAACACATCCATTGGTCTTTAATTTATCAATAAGAATGCTTGAATCATTGATTGGTTGAGGAGCCATCCATCTTAAATCTTTTACAGGCGGCATTGCATACGGGATGTTTTTCCATGTTATGACCTCGTTTTGTTCTATACCAACAACAATACCTGATGAAGTTATTATTGATCCGTTCAAAAAAATAGGTAAAATAAGCACATAAAACAAAAACATCTTAATACTTGTTTTATATAATTTCATAACGATATTAATATTATAAATATTTAATTTATTAGAAAAAGATTTTGAGGACTTATTATGACATATAAAGTTGCACATGCAGAAAGAACAAATCAGAAACTCCATGATGAGATGATTCACCGAGCAGAGGATCTTATTCCTGTTCTAAGGGAGCGTTCAGAAGATGCGATAAAAGATAGAAGAATTCCAAAAGAAACAATCGAAGATTTTAAGAAGGCAGGGTTTTTTAAAATCTTACAATCAAAAAAATATGGAGGTTACGAGCTTGATCCTCATACATTCTCGGAAGTTCAAATTAGAGTCGCACAAGGTTGCATGTCTACAGCATGGGTATTAGGCGTAGTTGGAATACATCCATTTCAGTTAGCTCTTTATGACGAAAAAGCCCAAGAAGAAGTTTACGGCGATGATCCTGATACTCTAGTTTCATCTTCTTACGCTCCGCTTGGAAAAGTTGAGCATGTCGATGGCGGATTTAAACTTTCGGGTCATTGGCAATGGTCAAGTGGTTCTGAACATTGTGAGTGGGCACTCTTAGGTGCACTAGTATTTCCGCCTGAGGGAGGAGCTCCTGAGTATAGAACTTTCCTACTACCTCGAGAAGATTATGAAATCAAAGATACTTGGTACTCAATGGGTTTAAAGGCAACTGGTAGCCAAGATGTCATTGTAAACGAGGTATTTGTGCCAGAGTATAGGACTCATAAGCAATCTGATGGCTTTAATCTTACAAATCCGGGCTACTCAGTCAATAAAAATGATTTATTTAAGATCCCATGGGGTCAATTATTTGTTAGAGCTGTGTCAACACCAGCTTTAGGTGCGACTAAAAGAATGCTTGAACTATTTATAGAGGGCGCAAACAACAAATCATCCAGTGATCCTTCAAAACTAGCAGGTGATACACATTCTCAAGCTCTTGTTGCAGATGCAGCAGTTGAGCTTGATTCAATCGAAACCATTATGTTTAGAAATTATGATGTGATGGTTGATCAAGCTGGAAACCAAGGTGGAATCCCAATGATTGATAGAGTTAAATTTAGATATGATGCTTCATTAGTTTTAGAAAAATGTTTGAGTGTTGTTGATAAGCTTTTCTCTAATGCTGGAGGAGCTTCAGTTTTTGCAGGAAGTGAAATACAGAAACTTTTTCTTGATGTCCATACTGCGAGAGCACATGTTGCTAACAATCCGGTAAACTTCAGTAGAAATTATGGGGCAATGCAACTTGGTGCCGAAAATACTGACTATTTCGTATAGTTCACATTGCATTTAGTCGTTTTTAATTTGGTATTCTTTGTACCATGCCTGAAACATGAGTACTCCCCATATCTTTGGGGTCCAATCATATTTTCCTGATAAATGTTCATCCCAAACTTTTTTAATAGGCTCATATCTTAAAAGTCCCTGCTCTTCAATTAAATCTTTTCTTATAAGATCTTCAGCCCATTCTTTTAGTGGTCCTCTCAACCATTCACCAATTGGAATTGCAAAACCAGATTTTGATCTTTCAGTAAGATTTTGCGGTACGTACTTTTTAAGTATATTTCTCAGTGGTAGTTTGCCTTTCCTATTAGATATGTTGAATTTAATAGGCAATCTTGACGCGACAGATATAACATCTGGATCAAGAAAAGGAACTCGGGTCTCGAGACTAATAGACATTGCAGCCCTATCAACCTTGCACAAGATGTCATCAGGTAAATAAGTTAGTGAGTCCACTGCCATCATTCTCTTTGTTTCCGAATTAATAAATTGGAAGGATGATGATAATTCATCAAAATCATTTTCATTATGAGTTTCCATGTCTTTCACTAATTTACAAGGATCTTGCCAGATAGTGGCTAGGCTCATAGAAAATTCTCCAAGAGTATTAATTTTTTTGAGCTTTTCTGCAATTTTATGAACTTTTGACCCAAATTTTGGAATAGGTTTAAAAAAAAGAAGCTTTTCTCCAAAAAAATCAAGGGTTCTTATGTTAATAGAACTCAAAACTTTTCCAATCAATTTTCTTAGAGGGAATGGAATAGTTGAAATAATATTCCAAATAATTGGTACATGTGTGTATCTGTTATATCCTCCAAATAATTCGTCACCTCCATCGCCACTCAAAGCAACGGTTACTTCAGATTTTGCTATTTCAGAAACTAGCACAGTTGGAATCTGAGAGGAATCTGCAAAAGGTTCGTCGTAGATTTTGGGTAATCGTTCTATAACTTGGATAGCTTCCTGTTCATTTAGAATCATTTCCGTATGATCAGTTCCTAAATAATTTGCAATGTCTTTTGCATAGATAGATTCATCATAATTTCTGTCTTTAAATCCGATTGTAAATGTTTTAACTGGAGTATCAGAGAAGCTTTGTAACAGCGCTGTAATAAGTGTCGAGTCAATTCCACCACTTAGAAAAGTGCCAAGCGGAACATCTGAGATTAGCTGTGACTTTATAGAGCATGTCAGGGAGTCCTCAACTGCAGTGTCTGCTGACTTTATATCTTTAAATGGCTCCACTTCTCCCTTCCTAAAGATATCATTTAGCATCCAATATGATTTTATTGATGGTTTCGAAAATGAAAAATAATTTTTTGAGACTTTAAACTGTATAAATTTTCCAGGCTCAAGCTTGAACAAATCTTTAAAAATGCAATGTGGTGAAGGAATATAATTGTACTTAAAGTATTTAACAAGTGCTTTCTTGCAAATCTCATTATTAAAATCATTAAATTGCATTATTGATTTTAGTTCAGATGCAAAAACTAAATTATTATTTACATATCCATAATAAAGTGGCTTTTCGCCCATCCTATCTCTTGCTAAAGTAATTGTTTCTTCTTTTGAATCCCACAAACATAAAGCAAACATTCCTTTTGCTAACTTTAGAGTTTCTTCAATTCCTAATATTTCAAATGCTTTAAGTATGGTTTCGGTATCAGAATGACCGTTCCAATTGATTTTTGTCTTATTTATATTTTGGAGTGTTTCTCTAATTTCAAAATGATTATAAATTTCTCCATTAAAAATTAAGGTAAGTTCTTTTGAGCTTGATTGCATGGGTTGGTTACCTGCCGATGAGAGATCTTGAATCGCAAGTCGCTGATGCCCTAAAGCTATACCATATGATTCATCAATCCAGGATCCTGATGAATCTGGACCTCTGTGAGAAAGAGTCAATCGCATGCTATCAATTGTTGATTGCATATCACTTACTTTAGCTACAAATCCAGTAATGCCACACATGTTTAATATTAGGAAGATGTAAACATTTATTTACAAGTGATATCCGCCGTCAACTGGTATGCAATGACCAGTAACATATGCTGCATGAGAGGATGCCAAAAATAATGCAGTATTAGATACTTCATCTGCAGCACCAAATCTTTTAATTGCCAAGTTAGTCATTACAGCTTCATGCCATTTTTCGTCAAAGAAAGTGTTCTCTTCGTTCAATAATCTGTGAAATATTCCTGCATCGATAACACCTAGTGCAATTGAGTTTGCTCTAACTCCATTTGAACCCTCTTCTTTTGCAATACCCTTTATTAATTGTTCGACAGTAGCCTTTGGTGCAACAGATAGAACATCACCAGGTGGATATTTAAATAATCCAGCACTACTTATAAAAACAAGAGACCCTTTTGATGCCCTTAGTATTTCTATGCTGTGTGATACTAAATTAAAAAATCCATTAATATCAGAGTCGATAACACGCTTCCATGTTTCAGCATCTATTTCAGAAATAAATTTTTGTGGAATATTAAAACCAGCAGCATTAACAATAGTATTAATGCCTTGATTGCTTTGATTTATTTCTGACAAAGATATTTTTACAGAATTCTCATCTGATAGGTCAAGTTGAATTGCACTGACTTTTCCGTTTAACTCATCAACTATTTTTGAAGCCTCATCTTTATTTGAATTATATGTAAAAACAACTCTCGCACCATGATTGTGGAAAGTTCTAACGCATTCTGAACCAACTCCACCTGTACCTCCTATCACCAGGACACATCCATTTTTAAAGTTTTTATCCATGCTTATCTCTCAAATGTACTTATTGAGGTCATTATATCATCTAGTTTATTGAGGAACTTTACTGCATAAACTCCATTAATGAGTCTATGATCATATGATAGTGATACTGGTAATATTTCAGTCTGCTGCGGATGCTCTCCAATCATTTTGATTGATTTAAAAGTTTTTGAAACTCCTAAAATTGCTACCTCTGGTAAATTGATTATTGGTGTAAAAAATTTACCCTTGAATCCACCTAATGATGATATGGTGAAAGTCCCACCTTGTAATTGATCAGGTCCCAACCGTCTTTTTTGAGCTTTATCAGCCAAACTTCTTATTTCATCTGAAATTTGCTCCACAGACAATTCATTTGATGACTTAACATTTGGAACAACTAATCCATAGTCAGTATCTACAGCAATTCCCATATTTATATATTTCTTTTCGTAGTAACCGTTTTGATCTTTACTAATAGATGAATTCAACAAAGGGAAATCTTTTAATGCTGATGTTACTGCGTAAACAATAAATGCTAATGGTGAAATTTTTTTATCCAAATTTTCTTCGAAAGTTCTTCTAAGTTTTGAAACTAAATCGAATTCTATTTCAGAGTGTTGTGTTACGTGTGGGATATTGTTCCATGAGCCCAACAAGTTATTTAATGAAGTCCTCTCAAATTTTGAGAATTCATTAAATGTAACAGGGCCAAAGGATGAAAAATCGATATCTGGTTGCTCAAACCTCGAGTTATTGGTTTTTAACGTAAGGATTTCTTTATTAAACTTGTGAAGGTCAGACTTTAAGATTCTATTTTTAGGTCCAGAACCTAAAACCTTTGATAGATCAATTCCAAATTCTCTTGCTAACTTCCTTACTGCAGGACCAGCATATATTTTCATATTCTGTTGGCTAGAAAAATCTATTGAAACTTTGTTATCTTCTTCGTTATCACTAAAAGTTTGCGAATCAGGTGCATTTTGATCAAGATTAATTTCTTTTTTTTCATCGACTTGGGTGATTTCAGGAATTTTATTTGATTGAGTATCCTCGACCTCTGATAGGTTTGATGAGTCTTCAAGCTCAATCTCTATGAATGGCATGCCCTTTGAAACCTCATCACCATTTGAAACGATAATACTGGTAATTTTTCCCTTGCTTGAAGCAGGAATTTCCATTGCTGCTTTCTCAGATTCTAAAACAATTAGAGGATCGTCAATATTTACTTGATCTCCCTCATTCACACATATCTCTATAAC
>MDTG01084126.1_pt1 | contig 11324 bp, 11 predicted proteins | sample 811421 | NCBI WGS metagenome assembly MDTG01 (sample SAMN05326645, study PRJNA326480) | marine metagenome | isolation source: seawater | place: Pacific Ocean: South East | collected 2011
AATATCCAGCCCTATTGCATTCTCCCTTATCAAAAAAAAATTAGTAAAAAAAAAATTAGTAAAAATTACTTATTAAGAGGAAAAAAAAAAATTAGATTTGTATCAATTTTTAAATCAAAAATTAGAAATAATTTTTTTAACAGATTGATATTTTCTTTCAAGGTCACTATATTTCTAAATAAAAAAAAATCATCTCTAATATTAACTAGAAGTTTATTAACTAGTGTATTTTTAAGTATTTTTAAGATCAATCATTTTTTAGAAATTCATCACGAAATTAAGGGAATAAGTAAATTATTTTTAATTAACTTAAATTTAATAAATTCAAAGTATATAATTAAAAACATTTTTATATCAAAACAACTTAAAAAATTGCATTTCTCTTTTGTTGAAAATTATATAATTCTACCAGATGGTGTTGATATAAAAAATTTTCCAAAAACAAAAAAAAAATATCAAATAAAAAAGTTCTGCTATATGGGAAGTTTTTACGATGGAAGAGGATTAGATAAAATTTATCAGTTGTCTAAATATTTTAAAAATCACATATTTCATCTTTATGGAAGAAAAGATTTAAAATTGAATATTCAAAATACAAAAAATTTTAAGGTATTTAATTATGTTAATTATCAAAAAGTGCCTAAAATTTTATCAAAGTATGATGTGCTATTAATGCCATATGAAAACAAAGTCATGGTGAACTCAAATAATCTTGACACTTCTAAATATATGTCGCCACTAAAAATGTTTGAATACTTAGCCTCTAGCAAAATACTAATATCTAGTAATCATAAAGTTTTGAGAGAGATTTTAGTAAATAAATACAACTCGTTTATTGTTAAAAATAATAATGTATCTGAATGGATAAAAACTATTAAAAAAATTTTAAGATCAAAAAATATTCAACAAATAAATTATAATGCAAAAAAAACTGCAGAAAAATATACTTGGTTTAAGCGAGCCGAAAAAATTAAATCTATATATTTAAATTTTGTTTGATAATTTATCTAGTTAAGAGATATGCTTAATGAAATTTGACTATCTCCTGAAAAACCATTTTTAAAATCATCTATTGAAATTTCTTTTTTAGTAAGTTTTTTATTAATTAATCCCCATTTAATGAGAAAAAATTGATATTTTTTCTTTTTCGCAATCTGGATAGCTTTCCAAAGTATATTATGAAAAAGAGGTTTTTCGAATAACTCTCTTTTTGATACAGAGGCTCCATAGTTGCAAACATAACCATTATTAAAAAAAAGACCTCCGGTGACAATTTGCTTTTGATACTTTCCAACAATCAAAAAACAATTCCCAGATTTAATTAAACCATACTGGATTTCCCATGATTTATCTGATCTAGTTTGTTTTTTAGCAACTTCAAAATGTAATTTTTTGTATGATTTAAAATTACTTTTTAAAATATTATGTTTGTCATAAATATTAACTTCAATTTCTCTTTCTCCCCAATTTATTAAACTCTTATAGCTTTTTCTGATAGATTCTCTTAAAATTTTTTCATCTTTACTTAAATCGATTTTTTTATAAATTTTATGACTTATTTTTGCATTTTTAGAAATTAAATATTCAGTAATTATATTTATTTTGCCATTTTTTAAAAAATCTTCAAACTCAATCATGCCTCCACAGTCTTTCAAAATTTTCTCAAAATAATTAATTGCAATTTTTTTTGTTTTTTTTTTTAGATTAATATTACCTTCAAAAAAAACACTCGATAAGGAATACATCTTTAATTTTGAATTTTTTTTTTTTTGAATATTGCCTAAAAAAATAGCCACTGGTTTATTTTCCTGAATAACTGCAAATGAATTATCTATAAATTTAGATTTTATCTCTATCTCTTTTAAATATTTTAAAAAATTTAAATTATATTCTATAGAATCTCTTTTATTAATCTCTAATATTTCACTACAATAAAAATTGAAATTCTTTTCATTTAATTGGACAATCATTAGAATTTTTTAATTAATTAATTATAAATTATTTTCTTTTTTATATTCATTAATTAGTTTTTTTAACTGTTTTAAATTTAAAAAATTTTTGTTTTGAGATGAATTATAAGATGAATTAGTTTTATTTTTTTTTGCACCATTCTTTAAATATTTTCTTCCCAAACTTGGATCTGATATAATTACCATGTGATTATTTGTGTCGTACGTAATTTGACTTTCATGTTCAGAAATTAATTCTTCGTGTATTTTCTCACCAGGACGAGTTCCTATAATTTTAATTTTACAATTTTCTGAAATTGCTTTTGCTAAATCAACTAACCTGTATGATGGTATCTTTGGAACAAAAATCTCCCCTCCATATGAACTAAACATACATTTATAAACAAATTCTATTGATTTTTTCAGTGATATACTAAATCTTGTCATTTCATTATTTGTTATTTGAAGATGGTTATTTTTAATTTGCTCTAAAAAAGCAGGAACTACCGAACCTCTGCTTCCAAAAACATTTCCATATCTAACAACACTAAAGGATGTTAATTTATTTTTATATTTTGATTTTAAACTATTGGCTGATACAAAAAGTTTATCTGAGCATAATTTTGTTGCACCATAAAGATTTATTGGTGAAGAAGCTTTGTCTGTAGAAAGAGCAATAACTTTTGAAACACCATTTAAATATGCTGTTTCAATGATATTTTGAGCCCCAATTATATTAGTCTTAATAAATTCCATCGGATTATACTCGGATAACGACACTTGCTTTAGTGCAGCAGCATGAACTACAAAATCTATATCAGATAAAGCAATATTCAATCTTGACTGATCTCTTACATCTCCTAAAAAATATCTAATATTTGGATAGTCTTTCTCACTAATTTTTTTAGACATTTCAAATTGCTTTAATTCATCTCTACTGAATATCACTATTCTTCTTGGTGCCTCTTTTTTTTTTAAACCTAATAAAAACTTAACAAATGCTTTACCAAACGAGCCTGTACCGCCAGTAATTAAAATACTTTTATTATATAAATTATTTTTCATTTTTGTACTTATCAATAAAAGCTATTATTTTTCTTGCAACATATTTTTGATCTTTTTCAGATAAATCATAGTATAACGGTATACTGACAGAATTAAGAAAATAATACTCTGAATTTTTTAAACTTCTTTTCTTTTTTCCATAAACTGAAAATTTATATATAGGAATATAGTGAAACTGAGCGAAAATATTGTTTTTTTTAAGATATTTTAAAAAAAATTCTTTATTTTTTTTTAATTTAGAAAAATTGATACTAATAATAAACAAGTGATATGATGAAAGCATTGATGAAGTAGCAAATGATATATATTTATTTTTTCTGAAAAGATTGATGTAATTTTTAGCTATAATTTTTCTTTTTTTTATAAATAAATTTAATTTTGATAATTGGCTAACTCCCAAAGCACAATTTATGTCACTAAGTCTATAATTTAAGCCAATTTTAACAACATCATATTTCCAATGTCGATTATATTTGTCACGTTCTATTCCATGTGATTTTAATAAATTAATTTTTTTATATAAATTTTGATTATTTGTACAAACAATACCTCCTTCGCCTGTAGTAATTGCTTTAATTGCATGTAGTGAAAAAACACAAATATCTGAATGTTTAGACGAGCCAATAGAAAGTTTTTTTTTATTAAATAAATATTGAGAACCAAGTGCATGGCATGCATCTTCAATTAAATAGAATTTATATTTTTTTTTAAGATTATAGAAATTCTGTAAATTGTTACCAGCACCGCCTAAATACATTGTAATGACAGCTTTAATTTTCCTTATTTTATTTATTTTTATACATTCAATTAATGTCTCTGGTGTCATTTGACCTGTAATTTTGTCAACATCAGCCAAATAAATTCTTGCACCTATAGATTTACATAAATTAAAAGATGATATGAAGTTAATAGATGGCATTATAACAATGTCATTTTTTTTAATATTAATTGACAAAAAGCTTAAATGAAGTGCAGCAGTACCACTACTGACTATAGAGGCAAACTTACATTTGAATTTTTTTTTAATTAAATTTTCAAATTTATGATTAAAAGGACCTGTTGTAATTAATTTTTCTGTTAAAGACCTTGATACAGACTTAATATCTTTTTTATCAATTGATTGTTTATTATAAGGGATCATGATTTTTTTTTATTTTTTGCAATAATTAAAACTGATTTGTTTAATATATTAAATTTTGATGTAAAATGCTCTAAATAAGTTAGTGTTATTATTAAACCAGAATACTTGAACATTAAATACATAAAATTATTTTTTAAATAAAAATTTTCAATTGCAAAAATAATACTATTCCTAAAATAAATTAATTTTATTTTTTTAAATTTTTGTTTTAATATTTTAATTTTATGCGAAAAAATATTATCTAAGTTTGAGTCAATAATTAAAGTTCCATTTTTTTTTAACATATTGATTAAATTTTGAAATGCTCGTTTTCTATATTTGGGCTTTATATGCTCGAATGTATTAGTGGAAACAATTAGATCTGGTGAATATTTTCTGTGATTGAAAAAAACTATATTTTCTTTATTAAAACTATGTTGAGGAAATTTCTTTCGAGCAATATTTATCATCTTCTGATCTAGATCAAGACCTATATATTTTTTTGTTTTAAAAAAAATTGAATTTTTTCCGTCTCCACATGCAAAATCTATACCAATTTTTTTTTTTATATCTTTCAGGTTTTCAGAAACTTTTTTAAATAAAAATGTTTTTGTTGGTCTTAATGCCATAATATTATATTAAATGTATTTATAATGAATATTTCATTTAGTGTAATTATTGTTACTTACAACAGAAATAAACTTTTAGAAAGATCATTAAAATCTGTTTTAAAACAAAGCTTACAACCTAAAGAAATTATTGTAGTCAATAATTACCATAAACCATTAAAAAATAAATTTAAATCAAGAAAGATTAAAATTATAGAATGTACAAAAAATTTTGACTCAGCTAATGGACGGAATATTGGATCAATTGTTGCCTCAAGTAAATATTTAGCTTTTTTAGATGATGATGATTATTGGCACAAGGATTATCTTAAAATATCTAAAAAATATATATATGGTAAATTTCCAGATATTCTCATAGCAAATAAAATCTATTTTGATGACGGAAAATATAAAATTTTTAAAAAAATAAACAAAATTAACTTATATGATTGTTTTGCAAAGAATCCAGGAATTATAGGATCTAATATTATAATCAAAAAAAAAACTTTATATAAACTGAATGGATTTGATCAAAATTTAATTCCATCGGAGGATAAAAGTTTAATTATTGATGCACATTTAAGTAAAAAAAAAATAATGATTCAAAACAACTACATACTTTATAAAAATAACAATAAGAATAAACTTTCAAATGATTATATAAAATTACAGAATGGAAAAATTAACTTTGTTAAAAAATACTCAAAATATATGAATTTAAAAACCAAATTTAATATCTACAAAAATATATTAATTTATAAATTAAAATTAATACTGTCTTAAATTTAAACTAATGTAATCCTGTGATTTTTTTTTGTAAGTTTTTTTGAAAGATCAAAAAGTTTTTTATAGTCACAGTAAAAAATTTTACCCCTACCTAAATTTATTGACTTATAAATTTTTTTTTTTTCTGATTCATGACCTATTTTATAACCATCAGTAATTGTTTTTATTTTTTTATATTTTGAATAATAGTTCCATATTAATTTTGTTTTTTTTTCTTTATCAACAATAAGAATATTAAATTTTTTATTAAACCTAAAATCTACATTGTTTACATAATCCAAATGATGAATAAAAGGTATCCAATTACTTCCTAGTCCAATATTTAAACAATAAGAGTTATATTCAACTAATCTAGAAAACAGACAGTCTTTACCATAAGAGTTATTTGGCAAATTTTTGAGTATTTCATTAATTTTTGGTCCAAAACCACACACAGATACAAATGGATCAATTGATCTTATGCTTTCTTTTTTTTTCAAAATAAAATTTGAAAAATATCCTAATTTTGATTTTGTTTTATTTAAATCAAATACGTTTTTTTTTATATTTTCATTGTACGAGTAAGTTGGAAAAATAAAAGTTGCATTATTTTTTTTATAATTTTTAAGAGCTTTAAAAAAAAAACTTGAAATTTTATAATTTGAAGAAGCATTTTTACAATAACCAAGCATTCCAAGACTAGAGGAAACAAAAATTACTGGATATTTTTTAAAATTTATTTTTTTTAGTGCAGTAATAATATCTTTGTAAGTGTAATGAAAATTTGAATTCATTTATTTAACTTTTTATGAATTACAGATATAAGACCATCTATAGACCGAAATTCTCTAGAAATTATATCTTTGTTATTGAGTTTAATTTTAAAAACTTTTTCAAGTTCTAATACAAAATTCATTATCTCTATTGAGTCTATGTGACCATTATCTAAATAATAATACTTCTTATAATTTGTATTTTTTTTAATTTTTTTTCTTTTATTAAGAATTTGAATAACTTTTTTTTCTATATTTTTTTTTTCCATTTTTATTGATCAAATAGTTTTTTTTTTAAACTAATAATATTAATTTTTCCCATGCTGTTAGAGGGAATTTTTTTGATAAATTTTATTATATTGGGGATTTGATAGTTTTCAATTTTGTCATGACAATAATGCAGTATATCTCTTTTTGTTAAAGTTGATCTTGGTCTCTTTTGAATAAGAGCTACAATTTTATCTTCTAAACTTTTATCTTTTATTGAAAAAACTAAACAATTTGCAATAAATTGATTATTAAGTAAAACTTTTTCTATGTCTTTAGGATAAACTGATATTGAACCTATTTTCATTATTTCCTTGCTTCTGCTCTTGAAAGTTAAATATTTTTTTTTATTAACACTTATAATATCTCCAGTATTAAAAAAATTATTTTTTAAATGTTTATTTATTTTATTTTTATTTAAGTATCCAGAAAACATTAGAGGTGATTTACATAAAAGTTCCCCCTTGGAATTTATTTTGATAATTACGTTTTTAATTTGTTTTCCTAGAGTATTTAAATTTTTTATATCTTTGGAGTAATTAATATTTGATATAATTGATGTTTCTGAAGATCCAAAGCATTCATGAAAATTTCCATTAATATTATTTAATACTCTTTTTTTTAATTTCAACGATAGAGTCGAAGAGGAAGAAACCAAATTTCTTAAAATAATTTTTTCTTTAATATTTTTTTTTTTAAATATCTTATCTAATTGAGAGGGCACCATCATTGTAAAACTAATTTTATTTTTTTTTATTATGTTTCTTATGTAGTTTGGATCAAAACCTGTTTTAATGTAACATTCAGAATTTAAAATTATATTTATAATTAATTTTCTAAAAGCTAAGGTGTGATACAAAGGAGTTGTAATAAGAATTTTATCATTTTGATCCAAATTATATAAATCAATTACGCATTTTGCTCTCAATATTTTAGAATTTTGACTAAGTAAAATTGACTTTGGCGCTCCTGTTGATCCTGAAGTAAAGCACATTAAAAAATAATTATTTTTTTTTTTATTACTAATACTAGTTTTAAAAATACTTATTTTATCATTTTTAATTAGAATTATATTTAAAATTTTTCTTTGAATTAATTTTTTCGTTTCAATATCAATATTTTCGAATACATTTTTATCAATTATTAAGCAATCAAACTGATATTGTGTAATTATGTTTTGCAAAAATAAAGGTTTGATCAAGTTACTTAAAGGAGAAAAAGCTATATTTAACTCTGAAGCTGCAATTAATGTATTAAAGAAAGTAAATTCAGATTTTGTAATACAAATAATATTTTTACATTTGATATTATTCAAAATTTTTAAAACTGAATTTATCCTCTTTGAAGATTCTTTATAAGAAAGGGATTTATTTTCGCTATAAATGAATTTTTTGTCAGGATTTATTTTTAAATTTCTGTAAAAAAAATCACTAATTTTTTTATGCATTAAATTTTTTAGAAACTATGTTCTCCAGAACCATCACCTGATATTTTATTATAATGGAAAGAAAAAGCAGTTAAGTCTTGCCGCTTAGATTTTGCTAAATACCAATAAAATTGACAATTTTTGTCACTTTTTATTTGTTTATTTTTTTTTAAATCTTTTGAAGTTAATTGGAAAGACTCATTTGGTTTTAAAAATTTTTTTATACTTTTTACAAATCCTTTTTCGTTATAAATGTCTATTTTTAAAGTATCTTTTTCACCGCCGGGATCCATAAAAACAAAGCCAAGCTTACTGACATAGTCCTCGTTGGAAATAATCTGCCCCCATATAACTTTACTTTTGTTTTTTGAAACAAACATTTTTTCATTTATCATTGAAGTATTCACTGACCCTTTAATTTTATTACTTCTATCAGAACTTCCATAAATCACTTGATGGTTTACTCTTGAGGGAATTTTATTATTTTTTGTACTACCAACTAATGTAAATGCTGTAACTTTAATAAGTTTTTCTTTAAGAATTATTTTATCTATATCAAATTTAACTTCTTTTCCTGATGGTGAATTTAAAATTTTTTCTTCTGATAAATACTCTTTTCCATCAGATAGAATCTTAACTTTAAATGATATTTTACTTGGCGACATTATTGGATAAATATTTATTTGGTTTGTAAAATTTTTAAAATAGGGATAAGTACGAAAACATGTTGAGGTATCAAAATACTCTTTTAAGTTATTTGAACAATAGTAAGAATGATTTGCAGAAAAATTATTGGTTTTAATATTTTTTACTCCTCCAAACAGTCGTCCATAAAACATTTTTTGTTTTGGTTGCTTAATTTTTAAAACTCCTCCATTTAAGTTTTTTTTAAAAACTTTAGACAAAGTAAAAGATTTATGTGAAAATCTTGGTAAATTTATATTAACTGATTTTTTAATTTTTTTTTCTGTATTTTGATACTCAAATTTAAGTTTATCTTTTATACTTTGTTGTCCACTTGCAAAATTTATAAAAGTTTCATATTTTTTATCTGAAAATACATCAATCGCTGCCTCTGGAGCAATTAGTGAATTAATTTTATCATCTTCAAAAACATCGTTCAAAACCCTATTAAAAGCGTGAACAACACTGCAAAAATTTTTACCCATATGATTTATCATTACAGCTGGGTATGGTATATAAAGATTTTTTGAAGTAAAAAATTCTATAAGATAATTATTTATTTTTAAGTCATCAAATAATTTATCAAGTGGTAAATAGTAAACTTTTGCTTCATCTATATTAATACTCATGTCATCAATATAATTTCCATTACTATCTACAGCTATTATTTTTATAACTACATCTTTATAATTTCTCTTAAGCAAGAAATGGTTTAGAAAACAAATAGAAGTTGATGCTCCTTTAAGTTTTGGTACGATCAAGGAGGATCTATGAACTGTATTTTTGTTTATATATTGATGAGAGCTTATTCTATCTTTTTCTACTTCTAAATATGGTTTCATTTTTTTATTTTTTTTGAAAGCATTAAATTTTCGACTGACTCAAAAATATAATGACCTAGAAATATATGGGTTTCTTGAATTCTTGCAACTATATTACTGTCAACTATTATTCCTAATTTACAATACTTAATAGCTTCTCCCCCTTTATTTCCTAAAAAACCTATTGAAGCAATATTTTTTCTTTTTGCTAATTTTAATAAGTTAATTATATTTTTTGAATTACCAGATGTCGAAATTGCTATCAAAATGTCATTTTTTTTTGCTAAAGCTTCAAATGGACGAGTAAAAATTTGATCAAAATCGTAGTCATTTCCACATGCGGTTATTGTAGAAATATCTGTAGCAAGGCTTATTGCTGGTAATGGCATTCTATTAACCTTGGGTCTTAATCTTACTAAAAATTCAGCAGCTAAATGCTGGGCATCAGCTGCGGAACCACCATTTCCAGATAAAAGGATCTTTCCACCTTTTTTCAGAGATCTAAAAATTAATTTTATACTTTCATCGATTTTTTTTTTTTGCACTTCAAGACTCAATAAAGCTTTTGTACTTTCTGATATATTTCTAGATAATTGGTTTTTTTTTTTCAAATTATTTAATTTTTTATATGAGCCCTTAGTTTTTTTGCAATTTCTTTTTCTTCATCCAGGATAAACCCTAATTTATCCTCTCCATATGCTAACATCATCTTGGAAATTGAGTCAGTTAAATTCTTCATTCCTTTAAATTCTAAAGAAGCAGCTTGGTCGCTTCCGTACATAGCTCTATCAAGTGTCACATGCCTCTCTAAAGAGCTTATATTAAGAGAAAATGCTGCTAATGATACAGCTACGCCATTTTCATGGCCACTATATCCTACATTACAATTAAATTTTTTTTTAAGAGAATTTATTGAAACTAAATTAGCATGCTCAGCTTTCATTGGATAAGTTGAAACACAATGCATAAGCTCAAAGCTGCATTCATGCTCCCTAAAAATATTTACAGCATTTTCTATATCTTTTATAGTAGACATACCTGTAGATATGAAGGTATGTTTTTTTCTTTTTGCAACCTCCGATAAAAAAATTTTATCTACAATCATAGCAGAGGCTATTTTATTATATTTGAGATTATATTTATCTAAAAACATGAGGCTATTGACATCCCAAGCAGATGCAAACCAATCTATTTTTTCATCTCTGCAATATTTATCAATTTCATTGTATTCTTTTTCCTCAAATTCTAATCCTATTTTTTGATCACGTTGGGTTTTCCCCCATGGACTTTCTCTAAAAGAATCTAAGAAATCCTTCTCGTAAACTAAGTTAATATCTCTTTTTTGAAATTTTACTGCATCAAATCCAGCATCTTTTGAAATTTTAATTAATTTTTTTGCAAAATTAATATTGCCATTATGATTTATTCCTATCTCAGCAATTAAATATGGTTTAGATATCATTTTTATTTCAAATAGTATAATTAATTACATTATATTCATGAAAAGTAAAATATATTCGATAATACTTGCAAGAGGAGGATCTAAAGGAATTAAAAATAAAAATTTAGTAAGTATAAACAACAAGCCGTTAATTTTTTGGACTATATTTCAATGTCTAAATTCGAAAAAAATTGATGAAGTTTGGGTTAGCTCAGATAACGATAAAATTTTATCTATCTCAAAAAAAATAGGTGCTAAAATTATAAAACGACCACAAAAATTTTCAAATGATAAGGCAACTTCTGAAAGTGCCTGGTTTCATGCAATAAAAAATATTAAATCTATTGATTCTAAAAGAGATATCATTATTGCTCCACAAGTTACTTCCCCTTTGAGAAAAGATAA
>MDTG01188103.1_pt1 | contig 11324 bp, 1 predicted proteins | sample 811421 | NCBI WGS metagenome assembly MDTG01 (sample SAMN05326645, study PRJNA326480) | marine metagenome | isolation source: seawater | place: Pacific Ocean: South East | collected 2011
TAAAAAAAATAATTATTTTTGAACAAATTTTTAACACTTAACACTTTTTACATTGAAATTAGCAAGATTCATTTTACTGTTTTTTTTAGTCCCATTTGTAAACTATGGGCAAAATATTACTAGTATAAATATCACAGACTCTATAAATTGTTATGGAGATTTCGAATGTGTTGATATAGACATTAATAATTTAAACTCATCTGTTTCATACGACATTTGGATTTGGAGAGATATAGGGGGTGGTGAATTTATTCAATTAACTTCAATCATTGAAGACTTTACATCATTATCCGATTTTAATTCAACTGGTATAAATTCAGGCACACTCAACTATTGTTTTGAGCTTAATGGAGATTATACTATTGAAATTATGGGAGATGATGGGTCTGTCATCGAAGCTTTTTGGACTACTGAAATATGGCCTGCAAATACAGATATTATACAGTTATCTTCAAATACAAGCCTTTTATGTAATGGCGATAACAATGGATCGTTGAAGGTAGCAGGTACAGGAGGTGTTCCACCTCTTACTTTTAGCTGGTCAAGTACAAATGGTTATAACAATGTTATGAGTGATGTCGTTGTTTCTGAAATTCAAAATCTTCAGGCAGGTAATTACTTTTTAAATTTAACTGATGCTAATGGATGTTTAAACAACTCATTTGTTGGGACAATAATTGAGCCTAATCCAGTACAAGCATCTGTAATTCAAAATCAACTCGAAAGTTGTACAGACTCAGCAGATGCTCAAATCACTGCCATTCCTTTCGGCGGTAATGGAGCGCCATATTCCTTTTTATGGGACAATGGTGATACCACAGCTACAACTGTAACAGGGGCTGGTACTCACTCTGTTTTTGTTCAAGATTCTGAGGGATGCTTAAGCGCCACGGATTTCAGTATAACTCTTGATCCAATTGAGGAGTTAAGCTATACAGTTTCTACAGCTACACCAAATTGCCCTGGACAAACAGCAAATGTGACTTACAGTGTGAGTGGTGGAACTGGTACAATTTTCTACCAATGGCCTACTGGTACATCCATCTCGAATACTAACAATTTAGTCGCTGGAGATTACAGTCTTATTGTTTTTGATCAAAATGGTTGTTTTATTAATACCAGCTTTAATGTAACTGATCCTGATAGTGTAGGTGGAACTATTTTTGATGTTAATGATATTAGCTGTTATGGATTTGGTGACGGAACTGTAGACCTTGAATTCACTGGAGGAAATCCAAATTATAGTCTTCAATTGTTTCGTGATGGTGTTAGTACGCTATTAGAGCCAAATAGCGACATATTAGATTCCATCTCTTATACAATATTCAACTTATTGGAAGGTTCGTATGCTCTTTACGTTAGTGATATTTACGGCTGTGATAATTCTTTAAACCCATTAACATTTGAAATTAATGAACCTGAAGATATTATTCTTGTTGATACTGCTATTTATAATGTGTTATGTTATGGTCAGAATAACGGCTCTATACTAACAACTTTTTCAGGTGGTCAAGGCAACCTAGACTATATATGGACCAACAATAGTGGTGATACAATAGGATTTAATTCTACTATTAGTAATCTTATAGCAGGTAATTACAATCTAAATGTTAGTGATAGCCTTTGTGAAAAAAATTATAGTTTTTCAATTACTCAGCCTAATCCAATTAACCTTGTTAGCGCATCCGTTAATAATGTTAGTTGCTATGGAGCCAATGACGGCTCAATATTTAACACGATTGTGATAGGAGGAACTACTCCTTACAATTACTTCTGGACAGATACTTCTGGAGTAGTTTATAATGAAGCCAACCCTTCATTCCTTAGTCCATCAGTTTATAGTCTTAACGTAATTGATGATAATAATTGTAGTTCATTCTTATCTAACAGGATTATATCACAACCTAACAAAATTGATTTAGCTCCTGATGAAATATTCACCCCACCATCTTGTTACAATTTAAACGATGGTTACGTCGAAGTATCTGCAATTGGTGGCACAGGTTTATACACATATGCTATTACCGATTCTTTAGGAACAATATATAATTCAAATGTTGTAACAGCTTTGTCTTGGGGTAATTATAATCTTTTAATTACAGATGAGAATAACTGTGAATTTGATTCCTCATTCTATTTTGAAAATCCTTTAGACTTAGAGTTCACTACCAATATTATTGATTTATCATGTAACCAAGCTAATGACGGAGCTATATACTTTGACTATACTAGTACTAATCCGCCGTACACAATTAGTTTTAACTCTCAAATAGTTGTTGACTCAGTTGTTGATTTAGCATCAGGAATATACAATTCAGTTCTTACTGATTCTAGCGGATGTCAGAAGACAATTATTGATACGATTAGTCAACCTTCGGCACTTGTATATAACTCTACGATTGTCGTCCCAAGTTGTAATGATGCTGATCTAACAGGAGGTAATCTTACTTCTAACGGACAAATTTTATTGGATTTTTCAGGAGGAACAGGTGAATATCTTGTCATTTTTGAAGAGGATACTACAAGTGCTCAACAAGGCATTACTCATTTTGTGAACAATCTTGTTGCTGGAAGCTATGACTTTGAACTAATTGATTCGGATGGTTGTAATTTATTGTTTGAGCAAAATGTGTTTGAGCCTTCTCAAATTAATATATTTTCAAGTACAATAGATGTTTTGACTTATGGCTCAAATACCGGTTCAATAGATATATCAGTAAATGGTGGAGCTAGTCCTTTTGAATTCAGTTGGATAGGGCCTGATGGATTCTCATCAGATTCTGAAGACATAAATAACCTATATTCAGGTTTTTATACATTGGTTGTTACAGACAATAATGGATGTACTGATTCGCAAATTTTTGATGTTAACGAGCCATCATGTGCCATTAATATCATTCCAAATATTCAGCTTCCTAATTGTTCTGGTGAAAATGCAGTATTTAATTTTACAGTAACTGGTGGCATAGCTCCTTATAATTGCTTTATGCTTGGTGATATTGATAATGATGGTGCTAACGATACCATTTTACCAAATACATCTATTACATCTTCACTAAGCTTACCTTTAACACTTCCTGCTAATGAGTATACTCTGATTGTAGAAGGAAGTTCAGGCTGTTTGAAAGAGTATAATTTAATTGTTCCTGAAATTGAAACAATTACAGTAAACCCAACTCTTGTAGATGTAAGTTGTTTTGGTTTAAATGATGGAAAAATTATTATTGACCCTTTGACAGATATTAGTGGTGGAACACCACCATATGCAATTAGTTGGCAAGGGTTAGATTTAAGTCCTGTTAACCCTTATAATCTTTCTAGCGGTGAATATATAGTTACTATTTCTGACTCATCTTCTTGTACAGAGGTTTTTTATTATAGCATTTACGAACCCTCTGAAATTATTTTAGCGGATACATTATTAACACATCCAAATTGTGAAGAAGGTACAAACAGCACAAGTTCAGATGGGCAAATTACTATTATTCCTCAGGGGGGAAATACTAATGGAACAGGTTTGTATCAATATTATTGGGCAGACATTACAATTCCGTCAATTCAAAATCCTGAAAATTTAGCTCCTGGAGTTTATGAAGTAACTATTGAAGATCAGACTAACTGTACTTCTAATCCTTTCTTTATTACACTTAACTCACCACAATTAATTGAGTACAACTTTTATTCTTCTAATGAGATAAGTTGTAATGATTTTTGTGATGGTTCATTTACGGTTAATACAAGTAACCTTGCTAATGAAATATTTAATTGGTATGAGTTAGGTGACTCTATTGTTATTGGTAATTCCAATAGCATCAATAATTTATGTGAAGGTAGTTATACATTCACTATTGAAAATAACTTAGGTTGCTATGTTCAATCACAGTCATTAGGCATTGGGAATTTAACTCTAACCAGTCCAGATGAGTTCGAAATAAGTGTTGCAAATTCTACATCCGTACCGTTTGGAATATGTAATGGTATTGCAAGTGTAACATCAGTTGCGGGCGAATTACCATTTACTTACAATTGGTCTACAGGAGATACTGATTTAATAATCGATAGCCTTTGTGGCGGTACATTCTACAGTATTGAAGTCACTGACAATAATGGTTGTGTATCATTTGACCAGTTTATTATTAACGAAGAAGATTGTAATTTTTCAATTGGCACATTAGATGGTATTCAGCCTTCTTGTCATGATGTTCAAGATGGACAGTTTTATTCTTCAGCTCCATTTAGCGGAGGTCAAGCTCCATATAATGTTAAGGTATTCGATGGCGACTTTTTAATCCAGGAATACTTTACAAATAATAATACGCTTAGTTTCACATCAATGGGTGAAGGAAACTATAACATAATCGTTGAAGAAACTGGAGGATGTCTTTCGATGGCTAATTTTGAAATTGTAAATCCATCACCAATAAATTACAATTATACAGTTGATGGTGTTGACTGCTTTTCAACTTATAACCCTCAAGCACATATAACGGTTACTGGCGGAACACCCTATGATAGTAGTTTTGCTTACGATATTAATTTCTTTGGATACGAAGGCTTCTTTTCTTTTGAAGACGGAGGAATTGAGCAGACACTTTCAGGTACTAGTTTACAAGCGGGAACATACCCCTTAATTGTTACTGATGCCAACGGATGTAATTCTCCTACTACTAGTGCTCAAATTTTTACGGTAGAAGTAGAAGCTATTGATTCGATGTTGGTTACTGTAAACACCAACGACCCAATCTGTTATGGAGGTTCTACGGGAACCGCATCATTGAGTATTTCTGGAGGTGTAGGCCCATATGAAATTAATTGGTATGAAGTTGGCGAATTATCACCATTAAACGACACCATAATTAATATCTTATTAATAGATCAACTAAACGAAGGGGATTACTATGTATCTGTTAAAGATGCTGAAAACTGCGAATCAATAACATATTTTTCTTTAAGCAACCCATTAGAAATAACAGTAAGTTCATCTATTACACCACCATCTTGCGAAGGTTCTAGCGACGCTTCGATATCAACAAATGTTTCAGGTGGTAATGGTGGATATAATTTTTTATGGTCACCTGGAGGGATGAATACAAATAATGTATTCAATTTAACATCTGGCTCTTACAGTATGATTGTTTATGATAACTTGGGCTGTGAGAAAAATGAAATTTTTGAAATTTTTGATCCTGAAGATATTACTATTAGCCTAACTACAACAAACATTAGTTGTAATGGTCTTAATGATGGTTCAGTTTCTGCAGAAGTGGATTTACCTATTTCAGAAGTTACTTTCCAATGGTATATAAATGGAGCAGCTATTTCATCTATCGATGGAGGCAACTCAACTTCAATTGTTAATTTATCTCCTGCGAATTACTCTGTAGAAGTAACTAATGACGAAGGTTGTGCATTCATTGCATCAACAAGTGTAACAGAACCTTCTCCTTTAGAAATAGATCTTACTGTAAACGATCCTGTTTGTAATAACGGTAATAACGGATCAGTTATCGTAGAGGTTTTTGGTGGGACAGGCAGTCATGTATATCAATTATCGGATAGCACTTTTAATGTGATTTCAAACTCTTATCTTTCTGAAAATCTTGTAGCTGGAGATTATTCTCTTTCCGTTACTGATGAAAATGATTGTGAACTTACAGAAAGTTTTGAAATAGTCGATCCTAACGCGATTATCATTCAGCTTAACACTATCGATCCTAGTTGCTACCTTGGAAGTAATGGATCTGCTACTTTTAGCTCACTTAATACTGTTGGAAATGTTACTCAAGTTTGGTCTAATGTAATTGCATTAGACGATTATGTAGCATTAAGTTTTGACGACACTTTAAGTGGGTTGAATGCTGGTAATTATCTATTAGAATTAACGGATAGTTTAGGCTGTTCTCAATCTGAAATTTTCTCAATTTCGGAGCCTAATCAAATAGAAGTTGATATAATAACAATTCCTTCAGTATGTTCTAACACAAGTGGTGCTAGTGCTCAAGTAACATCAAATGGTGCATTACCTGTAAACTACCTTTGGACAATTAATCAAGGAGAGGTTTTAACTCAAACTGGAAATCAAGCTACTGGATTAAACCCTGGTACTATTGTACTAAGTGGATATGATAATAATGGATGTCTAATACCAAATACAGAATTGGAAATACCTTCCTCTCAAAATCCACTTATTGAAGTACAAATTATTCAAACTACCACCAACGCTTGTTATGGTGATAGTCTTGCAAACCTTGAAACAAACCTTATTTATGACGACGGAACAGAAGTCAGTGGTATTGTCACTTACCAATGGTATGCGAATGGCGTTGCAATACCAGCATCTGAATCAGGAACAATAAGTACATTATCCAATTTAGGCCCTGGTGAATATAGCGTAGAAGTTACAGACCAAACTTTTGGATGTATTAACTCAACATCCATAACTTTAGAAAGCCCTGCAGAGCTTTTATTAGATGTGCTAGATATTCAAAATATTGATTGTTTCGGAGAAAATGTTGGGTCAGCAACAGCTTCTGTAACAAATGGAACTGTGCCTTTCACCTATGAATGGAACAATACTATTGGCGTAAATATTCCAACTGATGTGTCTTCACCTAATGTTTTGGCAGCAGGTACTTACAATTTAGTTGTTACTGACATTAATAATTGTCAACAGTCTAAAACTTTTGAAATTACCCAAAACGATATTATTTCATTAGAAATAAATTCATTAGAAGCTAGTTGTTACGACTCTTCTGATGGTGTCCTCATTGTTACAAATGCTATTGGAGGATCTAGTCCATTGAACTATGAGTGGAGAAATGAGGATAATGAAATTGTTTCTACTTCATCAATAGTTGAAAATGTGGGTTCTCAAATGTATTATTTAACAGCATTTGATGATTTGCTTTGTTCATTTTCGGATAGTATATTTCTTGCAGAACCTGAGCCTATCGTTGTTCAAGATTCTATAATAAACATCAGTTGCTATGGTGAAAATACAGGTTCAATAAGCCTAGATGTTTCAGGTGGAACAGGAGATTATTCGTATTCATGGAACGACGATTTATCTAATTCAAATCAAGTCATTGGCTTAACAGCCGGTATTTATTCCGTAAACATTGTTGATACTAATGGCTGTCAACTTAGTTCTTCGTTTATAGTATATGAAGAAGATCAGATTGACGCTGTATCTGAAGGTGTTTTTGAAAGTTGCACAGAAGGTTTTGCCAATATTTCAAATATTACTGGAGGAATATCACCTTATGAAGTTAACTGGTTAGACTTTCCTGGCTTGGATACAACTACGGTAGACGGTTTAACTCCTGGATACCATACATTTATTATTTCTGATCAAAACAATTGTGAATTAATAGATTCTGTGTTGATAAGTGGTAATAATGAAATCAACACTAATGTGTTAGCGACAAATGTGTTATGCTCAGGAAATTCTGATGGTTCAATATCTATTGAAATTACTAATGATGATCACTATCCTTATTTTTACTCAATTAATGATAATGTATCATTCAATGACACTATATTGGGTAGTAACTTCACTATTGATAACTTAGCAGTAGGAAATTATACCATATACATAAAAGATGGTGAAGACTGTATTGATACCACATCAATGGTATCAATAACACAGCCTGAACCACTTGTATTTACAACAGAAGTTGCCGATGTTGTGTGTAATGGTGAATCAAATGGGATGATTTACCTATCTATTTCTGGAGGAACTTCTAATTATGAAATCACTACCGATTCAAGTACTTCTACAATTATTAATACCAATGGAACGGATTCATTAACTGTTCAGTCAGGGACTTATGAAATCACTGTAGTTGATGAGAATAATTGTACGACTTCTGAAACAGTTTTTGTTGACGAACCAAATTTACTAACGTTTGATGTTGATGCTATTTCTGACTTCAATGGATACAACGTAAGTTGTTATGATACAGAAGATGGAAGTATAAGCTTTAATATAGCTGGTGGGGCTGGTAATTATGAATTAAGTTATAATGACACAACCCTATCAATTGGTAATGGGCAAACTATAGGAAATTTAAGTGCTGGACCGTATACGTTTAACTTAGTAGATGATAATCTATGTTCTATTCAATTAGATACGGTTTTAATTGCACCAGACACATTATCTTATAATTATACAACATCATCTGATTACAATGGCTTTAACGTATCTTGTTATGGCATCAATGATGCTTCATTAAACACTAATTCTTCAGGTGGAGTAGGGCCTTACGATTACTCTTCTAACGCCGGCTTGTCTTATGAAACTTCAAATACTGTAAATGAGTATACATTTACCAATCTTTCATTTGGTGAATATACCTTTGTAGTCAGAGATGAAAACGGTTGTACTCAAAGCGTTAATTATTTCTTTAGCACACCTCAAGAAGTTATTCCAACTCTTGAAGTTATTGGCGATATTAACTGTAATAGTCTTAACGAAGGTTCTCTACTTGCCCAAGTTAATGGCGGTATTTCTGATTTTACTTACACATTAAGCTCACCATTTGATACCTTGATAATTAATTCCATTGAAAATTCAGTTTTGATTGAAGATTTAAATGCAGGTATTTATGAATTGAATGTTATTGATGTTAACGGATGTCAAAATAGTGTATCGCTTGCTAGTCAGGCTGTATTAAGTCAGCCAGAAGCAATAAGTTACGATTTAAATATTACGAATGTTTCATGTAATTTAAATGATGACGGAGCCATTGATATATCTAATATTAGTGGTGGAAATGGCCCTTACTCATTCAAAATCTACGATTCATCAGACTTTTATTTTGAAGATAATGATCTGGGGAGTTTTGATCTAATATCGTTAGATTCCTTATCAAGTAATTCATATACTATAATAATAATTGATAATAATGATTGTGATTATATTGATACGATATTAATTGAACAACCTGAAGTTTTAATTGTCGATTCTGATTTTTCCAACATTAGCTGTTCGGGAGCAAATGACGGTTCTTTGAGCCTCTATATTACAGGTGGAACTTTTCCTTACAACATTTTAATAGATGAAGAGACCTTCACAACAAATGACTCAATTATAATTGATGGCCTCAGTAACAATTCATACGATGTTGAGGTTGTTGATCAGTTAGGATGTAATTTCATTAGTAAAGTAATATTATCTGAGCCTGACTCAATACAAATTGAAAGCTTCTTTGTAGATAACTTGTGCTTTGGTCAAAATTATGGATCTGCATTGTTCAATGTCAGTGGAGGTAACCAACCTTACTCTTATTTGATTACAGATATTGATGGAGAATTTATCGCTGATACCAATAACATTAACCAATTAAGTGCTGGGGCATATATATTTACTGTTACAGATTCAAGTAATTGCTCTATCAACGAAGAATTCGTAATTAGCCAGCCAGATGAAATATTAATAAGTAATGAAGTTACAGATGAAAGCTGTCCTAACCTTTCAGACGGATCAGTACTAACATCGGTAAATTACTTCCAACTTTCTTATGAAATTTTTTGGCAAAATAGCAACTTATCTGGAACTGAAAATTATAACCTTAGTCCAGGTGAATATGTTGTAACAGTGATTGATGCCTACAATTGTTTTTCTGTAGATACTGTAGTGATTAATCCAGCAAATAATTTGAGTTTTGAATCATCAATAAGTTCTGCAGAATGTTCTTATACTAATGATGGTCAATTGATTTTAAATTTGAACACAGTAGATAACGTAACTGCAACACTTTCTAATGAAACCTACTCGAATCAAATCTCAGGATTACAAGAAATAACATTCAATGATATTCCAGCAGGCGAATACGGTTTGACTTTTAACTTCAATGCTAATTGTAGTTTAGATACGGTCATTACTATAAATTCTGTAGAGGGATACGATTGTCTAAGCCCTGAACCAACGTTTAGTCCAAATTACGATGGTATAAACGATGAGTTTAGCCCACTATCTACTTATACTGATATTGTTGAGTTAATTGTGTTTAATAGATGGGGAGAAAAGATATATCATGATAAGACGCTAAATCCCTCATGGGACGGAACTGATTTTAACGGAAACATTGTTCCTAGTGCAGATTATTATTACATCATTAAATTTAATAATGTTATGTACAAGGATTTAACAGGAATAATTACACTTCTAAAATAATGATAAGAAAACTAGTTTTTATAATTGCACTATTTCCTTTAGTAGGTTATAGTCAGCAAACATCTATACTTTCTCATTACTATGAGAATCTAACAATGTTTAACCCAAGTATGACAGGTTTAAATCAGCATACTACAATCGCAGTAAATGCTAGACAACAATGGTATAATTTTACTGAGGCTTCAATAGGTCGTTCTTCCTTTAATATAAATAAAGGCTTTAAAGACGATGGATTTGGTTTGGAAGTATTTACTGATAACTCTGGTAATATTACTAATAGCGGATTTAAATTAAATTATAGCAGACGTGTCGTTATAGACAAAGAATCGTATTTATTTTATGGTCTTTCTGGAGGATATCAAAACAATCAAATCACTAATATCTCATCTTTAGATTTTAGTTTTTATAACAATAAATTTAATTGGACTCCTAGTGCAAGTTTTGGTGCAACCTTCTCTAAGAAATCACTTTTAGTTGGTGCTTCTGTTGATGGGCTTTTAGAATCGGACCTTGGTTTTACCGAGGGACAAAATATATTAGAAAAGCATTACTATGCTTTTGTAGTTTATAATTACGATGTAAACCCCGAAATGGAGTTAAAGCCTTCTGTGCTTTATAGACAAGCTGAAAGTGGCTCTTCACAATTTGATTTAAATTTAAACCTTAGCTATAAAAAAACTATCCATTTTGGTCTAGGTTATATTGGAAATTTTGTTGAAAACACAAACTTTGGCCCTTTAGTGACGCTAGGAATTAACTTTAACAATATAAAGACATTAATTAGTCAAGAATTCACTACTAGCGAAGTATCATCATATTCTGCTGGAACAACGGAACTTACGCTTAAATATGAAATTAAAGCAAAAGAAGTGGTGAAAAAGAAACCTGCTGAAGAAAAAAAGGAAGATCCTATTGTGGAAGAAATTAGAATCGACACTGATAAAGATGGCATATTTGACGAAGATGATGAATGTCCTAATCTGTTTGGTAGTAAGACAGCAAACGGCTGCCCTGATCTTGATAAAGACGGAGTTCCAGACTCACAAGATATGTGCCCAAATACTATAGGTAATATCATGAATAATGGTTGCCCAATTCTGAGTAGAGAGGATAGTACTATTTTGGAAAAAGCAATGTCTAACCTAGA
>MDTG01192520.1_pt1 | contig 11324 bp, 10 predicted proteins | sample 811421 | NCBI WGS metagenome assembly MDTG01 (sample SAMN05326645, study PRJNA326480) | marine metagenome | isolation source: seawater | place: Pacific Ocean: South East | collected 2011
AAAATATGAAAGTAATTTACTTAGATAAATTCATACAAAATAGAAATCTTGAAAAAGTTTTTGGAGTTGATTATTTTTCAGAGATAAGAATTGGTAATTCGTCAACATTCAAAATAATTTCTAATGATATTGAATACCAAAACGGATTCCAAAAAATCGCTGTAGAGGATTTACCATGTCAAGATGATAATGAAAATTGTATTGTAATTACTTCAAATATTTTTTATGCTGATAAAAATTCTTTTAAATTATTTTTTAAATCTCTAAAAAATATTGTTATTGATACATTTTGGGGTGATACAAATAATTTTATTTACAAAGGTAAGTTATCCTCACTTAAAAAAATTCTAAATGCTGAGAAGCACTCAGCCTACGTCGTTGAATTACCATCTATTTTTTATAAACTAAATTCACTCTTTAGTTTTAAACAACTTTTAGCAGAAAGTCATTCAACTCGATTTTTTAATCAGATAAAAAAAAAGGGAAAAATAATTATAAAAAAATCTAGTGATAAAGTTAAATTAAAATCTGAGTATGATTTCTTGTCGAATATCCCAAAAAAATTGAGTCATCATTATGCTCAAGTATATTCATTTAATGAACTCAAAAATCATTCACAATACGAGGTTAAGTCATATGATATGTTAGATTTTTCATATCAACTAATAAATGATATGATTGATAAAACTGATGTTGAAAATTTTTTCAGTATTGTTAAATCATTCTTAGCAGATTCTGTTATCAAAAAAGTAGATAAAAAAAATACCGATTTTAATGATTTATTGCTAAAAAATGAAAAAAGGTTTAATCTTTTAAAGCAGTTTGATTTTTTTGACGACTTAAACAAATTTTGTGAAACATATGCTGATTTTAGTTTAAATAATCATTTTCAAAATCTTCAATCTTTAATTAATGATAAAAAAAAATATATTATTAATTCAAATCAAATATTTTCACATGGTGATCTTTGTTTTTCAAATATTTTATTTGATAAAGAAGTTTTGGAAATCAAGTTAATTGATCCTAGAGGTTATGAAAATAAAGGGTTAAGAACACCTTATTATGATGTTGCAAAATTGTCACACTCTGCTTTGGGTTATTACGATTTAATCATCAACGATTTGTGTGAGATTAAAATGAATAATAACATGCGCTGTTTTTTAGATTTTAAAAAAAATATTTCAAATATTGGTTTTAAATTATGTTTAAAAAACATGGCAAATAGTCTTAATCTTGATTATAAAACTATAAGAATTGTTGAGTCTTCACTATTTTTAAGTATGTTACCATTACACAAAGAAAATCTAAAAAAAGTGTACATGCTAGCTTTAAGATCAAAAGAAATTTTAGAGGAAATATAATTTAATTATATGTTTTCAGACCTTTCCTATGTATTTTACAATAGATTATTGTCTTCTATAAAAGGACCTGTGATTTTATTGGTTATAATTAAGTATTTATCACCTGACGAACAAGGCCTCTGGTACTTATTTATTAATTTAGGAGCATTAAGTGTTATTGTTGATTTTGGATTTACGACTTTACTTACTCAGTATGTAAGTAATTCATATGGTAAATATAAAGATAATGATTTAGGCTTTAAATACCCCAAAAATGTTTTGGGTCTAGCATATTTTGCTTTAAAGTCTTTCTTTTATTTATCTATTTTTGGTTTGATAATTCTATCACTTTCTGGATTGTATTTCATTCCTGATACTGAACTCTTACTATGGATAATTTATTCAATTATTCTAGCATTTAATGTTTTTTTATCAGCTGCTCAAGCTATTTATACAGGCCTAGATAAAGTAAAAGAGGTCCAAGCAATTTTACTAGTTGCATCAATAGTTTCATTTTTGCTTCAGTTTACATTGATAATTTTTGGTTTTAGTATACTTTCACTAGTTATTGCGTCAGGACTAAGCTTATTAGCTTCACTCTCTCTTTTTTTATTAAAAAGCAAAAGTTTTTGGAAAACTGTTATAAAAGAAAAAATTTTAATCGATAAAAAAGAAATTAATTCAATCATAAATCTCCAAAAAAAATATACTATTTCATGGATTGCTGGTTATTTTATTTTTAATGCTTATGTCCCAATAATATCAAAGTCCATAAATTTAGAGGTTGCAGGAAAATTTGGTTTAGTTATAGCAATTTTTTCTATGTTTTTATCATTATCTCTTTCATGGATTTTTACAAAAACTCCTAAAATGGGAATATTGGCTGGTTCCAAAAAAAAACATGAAATGTTAAAGGTTTGGAAAAAATCTTCAGTCAATGGATTGTTTTTATTAGTATTTTTTATGATTATTTTTTATGTTTCAATCCATTTTTTGCCTAATTTTTTTGACTGGAAAAATAGAATATTAAGTCACAAATTAATATTTATGTTTTCAATTATTTTTTTCGTTAGATACATCAGTAGTGTAGTAGCGACTTTAATTAGGGTTAACAAACTTGAAAAGATGATGACTATTAACAGTCTAAATGCTATTTTCTGTGTTATAATTTTATCGATTTCTAACTTTTCAAATATTGATAATGTTATGTTGACTATTGCTGCTTGGTCAATTTTAGTTATCCTTCCCTTTGTTTTTTTAATTTATAATAATTTTAAGAAATTCAATGTTTAATAATAATCCTGCGGCTACTCATCCTAATTGGGACTTAATTAAATTCGAATTATCTAACATAGTTACTAAATCTGACGTAATAAGTATAATGTTGATAGGAAGCTACAGTAGAGGAGATTACTGGAGAAATAAAAAAAACTTAAGTGACGTTGAGTTTTACATTATTGTAAATAATAAAAATCAATATTTAAAAAATATTAAAACTGTTTATTGTGATACGTCTATAATTGAATTTAGTAAGTTAAAATATCTTAGAAAGAATTTAATAAATTACGAATCTAAAAAAAAAGGAATTATTATTTATGGTAGAGATATTAGATGTCACATGCCCTCTATCAATATAGAAAATATAGAGATAGATATTGTTGATGAAATTATATTATTTAGATATTATGAAATTGCAAAATCAATATTGAGTAAAAATGATTTTAAGTTTTCGTTTGTCAAGAATCTTAATTACATATTGACCTGGTGTTTGATTAGGGATGGTGTTTTAAATGTTGGTTTTGAAGAAAGATATAAAATTTTAGTTTCTAATAATCCAAAAAATAAAATTACTAACAGTTTATTTGCAAAACATGGTAATATTATTTATGAAAATATTCAAAGTAGATTTGGTTATTGCAGTATTCCAGAATATTCAAAAGATATTGAAAATATTTACAATAATCATTTTAGGGATTATTTTGATATTCTATTTAAAAAAAAATCTCTCTTATCTTTAATGTTTCAAATTTTCTATATACTAAAATCTAAACGAATTAATTTTATATCAAAAATATTTTTGATATTTCAGTCACCTTTTAAAGATTATAGATCAACCCTAGTTTTTGGGCTTTACAATGGAATAATAACTAGGGATTTGGTAAAAATTAAAAAGTCAATTAGTATGTGTAATAGTTATTATCCATTTTTAAATGAAAAATAATAACATTTTAGTCTCAATAAATTTAATGTTGATAACATTATCATTATTGTTTTCAATGCTCATTAGTGGTCTTGGTATTTCATATCTTCTTTTAGGTTTATTTGCTATTGCATTATACACATATGAATCTAAAAAATTAAAGAGCTCACTATATGACTCTATGCTACTTTTAGTTATTTTACCCTTTCTGTTTATAATTTTATTTTATGGATCTGAACCATTTTTTTTATTTGTAGATGACAAAAATTATTTTTCTGATGCAAAATTTGAACATTTACGCCCATTTAGTGAACTAATAAAGTCTTATTTCTTTGAGTTGGATTTTGACTTTAATAATTATTTATATCTATTATCATTTTATTTTAAAACTTTTGGATATCATCAATTTGTCTATTTTTTAATTAATATTATATGTTTAATCAGAATTTTTAGTTTTATTTCTGAGGCTAGAACTGAAGTAAAAAAAAAACATATAATTAGGTGGATTCCTCTAGAGCTTATTCTTTTTTCTTTTTTTTGCTTCAAAGATGTTCTAATTTGTTTAATTGTTACTGAATATGTTCGTAGGACTTTTAAATCTAATTTTTTAATTTATTCAATTTTATCCTTTTTTCTTGTTATTATGCTTGAACCACTTAGAGTTGGTTATTCTTTTTTATTTATTTTTTTGATAGGTATTGGTAAGTATACGAATATTGCTAAAAAACTGCTAAGAATTCCTCTGTTGCTATCTATTTGGGGTCTATTTGTTCTAATTCAATTTTTTTTAAGTTCAATTCTTGTAATTAATAATGATAATATAATTTTTAAAATATTCTATTATGTTGATAGCCTTATTAATAGATTGGATGAAAGCTCAGGTTTTTTGAGTAAATTTTATGAATCGTTTAATTCTGGTAACATTTTTACAGGTATATTGATTGTTAGTTTTACTGTATTTATTCCAATACTAGGGTTACCAGATAATTATGATAATTCAGATATTATATTTCTAATATTTAGGGCAGTTACATTATTACAATATTTACTTCTTTTATTAAGTTTCAAAAATTTAAAAAACTTTAGAAAGACTAAATACAGAAGTTCTCTTGCTCTTATTTTTATCAGTTTAACAATTATTCATTTAACTTTTGCGCCTGGAATGTTAAGGCATAGTTTAATTATTTTACCATTTCTTTATTCATTATTAATTCATACACAAAATGAAAATAAAACTATTAGTGTTTATCGACGCTCTTCCCTTTGAGCATAAATATTTATTTGAAAAGTATATAAATAATTGGAACTTAGAATTAAGTCCTCTCAAGCCCTCTTATGGTTTTAGCAGTAATCAACATAATTTATTATTAAGAGGCTTGTTACCAGACGCAGCTAACTTTTTTACTGATTATACTATAATTAGCAAAAATAAATTCAGCTGCTATTTTAGACATACAAATTGGTTTACATTCATTTTTAGAAAAATTCAGTCTAGAATAGGGATAAATCGAGCTAATATTCCATTAGGAATGGGGCATATGTTTAAACAAGTAGGAATTTATCCGCTTTCATCTAAAAATAAACTAGATTCTGTGACTAAAGATTTTCATCATTGGGATTTTTATGCTGATTTTGATGCATTTAAAAAACTTACATCCTTAACTATTTCAAGAGATACCTTTCTAGTTTTTAACCATATTGACCATCTTGGTCACTACAAGGGATTAGATAGTAAGGATTATAAGAGCGCAGTACAAATACTATTTGATAAAATTGATAAATATTTAAAAAAAAATAATGTTGATTTTTTACTTTTTAGCGATCACGGAATGTCATGCAGACCAAAAAAAGTCAAACTTGTTCTTGAAAAAAAATTTGGAAAACAATCTAATAATGGGTATGTATATTTTATTGATAGTACTACATTGAAAGTATGGGTTAAAGATAATAAACTAAAGACTAGAATAATAAATTATTTAAATGATCGTGCTGAAGGTTCAGTTATTGATGAAATGGAAAGAAAGGCGCATGGATTAACAAATATTGATTTTGGTGATATTATTTTTGTTCTTGGAAATGATTATTATTTTGAGCCTCAATACTTTGGTTTTGGAATTAAAAGTAAAACGTATGGTATGCATGGTAATTCACCCCATGACAGAAATCAATGGGGGGTTTGGGCTGGAAATAATCAATTAGGAGAGTGTGATGATTCTAGATATTTTTATAATGATATTCTAACTAAATTTATTAAGTAGTGATTATTTATTCTGAATCTACTGAATTTGGGGGGCATGAAAGTGCTACTATATCACTAGTAAACATGCTTTTAGCTGAGAAATACTTTAATCACAACTTTTATATAAATGAGTCAAATTCACTTTTTTTAGAAGCTATTAAAAATGACAAAAAAAATGTTGAATTAAATTACTCAACAAAAAAATATCCTCTATATAATTTATTTCGTCCCATTTATTACATAAAAGTCTTTAGATTATTCAGTAAAATTGATGATACAATACTATTTGCAAGTGGAAACATGGACTTTAATTTAGTCCCTATATTAATAGCTAATTTATTAAAAAAAAATACTATTCTTTACATACCTTTTTTGCCAAATTATAAGAAACTGAGTAAAAATTCGACAATAGGTATTCTAAGAGACAAATTTCATAATATATTTTATAAATTAATTTCAAGTGCAATATTAATTAAAGAGTCTGATATTAAATTAATTAAGATTAGAAATAAAAAAATAAAAACTTTAGTAATTGAAAATATAATTTTAGAAACCAATTTGAAATGGAAAAAAAATATTCAAAACAGCAAAAAATTTAAAATTGTAGTTCCTGGAAGATTAATTATTAGTCAAAAAAATCAATTATTAGCTTTAGATATTTTAAAAGAATTACAAAAAATTGGTTTAAATGTATCAATTACTTTTATGGGTAAAGGCAGTGACTTAAATATCATTGAGCATAAAACTAATGAGCTTAGATTAAGCAACTCAGTCAATTTTGCCGGTCACGTTTATAACATGATAGAAACTATATTATTGGATTTTGATTTGGTTCTTTTTACTTCAAAATATGAGGGAATCCCGTTAACTTTACTTGAATTAATTAATAGTGGAATACCAATAGTTGGATCAAATATTGATGTACATAAAACTTATCTGCGAAATTCTGATATATTTAAATCAAAAAATGAGGCTGTAGAGATTATTTCTAGCTACATAAAAAATAAAAAATCTTTTTATCCAAAGAAAAAATATGATTATAAAGTGGTTGAGAAAAGAAACTCAAAAAATATAAAAAAATTTTTCCGAGATGATAGTGGTTTTAGATGATATTATATTTTCAAGGCAATTAAATGGAGGTATCTCTGTTTACTGGAGAGAAATTACTCGTTCAATCAGAACTAATATTGATTTAAAAGCAGAAATACTTGCCTCTAAAAAGCAGGGTATATTATGGGATGTTTCTTATAAGCTTGAGCAACCTCACGTATTTCATTCTTCATATTTCAGAACAACAAGTAATAAAAAAGCAGTAAATATTTTAACAGTTCATGACTGCATTCACAAGAAAAGAAAGAATTTAAGAAATATAATTTTTCATTTTTTTTTTGAAAAGTAAATTAAAAAAATCTGATTTAGTTATATGTGTTAGTGAAACTACTAGAAATGACTTATTTAAATATTATAAAAAAAGTTTACCCAAAAGAGTAGAGGTTATTTATAATGGAGTCGATTCAAATTTTAAGGACCTTAAATTGAAAAGAGAAAAAAAAATTCTTTTTGTTGGTGATAGATCATGGTATAAAAATTTCATTTATTCAATAAAAATTTCAAAGTTGTTAAATTATTCATTAATTATAGTTGGAAAACCATTAAGTAAAAAAGAAAAAAAAAATAATAGAAGATTTTAATATCACTTATTCAATCTTAACTAATATATCTACCAAAAAGTTAGTATCATTGTATAACACAGTATCTTTTTTGGTATACTGCAGTAAATATGAGGGATTTGGTATACCACTGATCGAAGCTGCTAGGTGCAAATGTCCTGTTGTAACTCTTGACAGACCATTTGTAAGGGAGGTTTTAGGTGATAATACTATAAAAGTAAAAGATGATTCACTTAAAGTTTTATTTGATTATATAAATAATAAAAAATTGTTAGAAAAAGTTACAAGAAATGCTTACAAAAAATCATTAAATTATAGTTGGAATAAGTCTGCCGAAAAATTAAAGTCATTATATTTATCGGCTAAAAAAAAATAATTACTTAAAAAAAAAAGATGAAAAAAGTTATAGTTTTAGGTGGAGGTGGTTTTATTGGAGGTCACCTTGGAAAGAGATTAAAAAATGAAGGTTGTCATGTAAGAATTGCAGATATTAAAAATCATGAGTTCTGGAATCACGATGAAATATGCCATGAATTTATAAAATGTGATCTCACAGATCCAAAGGCGGTAGAATTAGTTATAACAAAAAATGCAGATGAGGTTTATCAATTAGCTGCTGATATGGGAGGTGCTGGTTACATTTTTACTGGTGAAAATGATGCTAATGTTATGCATAATTCTGCAATGATTAATTTGAATGTTGCTAAGGAGTGTGTTAACAAAAAAGTGGGTAAAGTTTTTTATTCTTCTAGCGCATGCATGTACCCTGAGCATAATCAGATAGACCCTGACAATCCAAATTGTGAAGAGTCATCTGCATATCCTGCTAATCCAGATTCTGAATATGGTTGGGAAAAGCTTTTTAGTGAGCGTATGTTTTTAGCTTTTCATAGAAATTATAAACTTAATGTTAGAGTAGCTAGGTTTCACAATATATTTGGACCTCAAGGAACTTGGACAGGTGGAAAAGAAAAAGCCCCTGCAGCCATGATGAGAAAGGTTGCTGAAGAACCTGAGGGAGGGGTGATTGAAGTTTGGGGAAGTGGAACTCAGACTAGATCTTTTTTGCATGTAGATGAATGTGTTGAAGCTGTACTTCGTCTCATGAACTCAGATTTTATTGGGCCTGTAAATATTGGTTCTGAAGAAATGGTATCGATTAATCAGTTAGCTCAGATTGCTATTGATTCCTCAGGAAAAAAATTGAAAATAAAAAATATTGAGGGCAAAGAATTTTTGTCAAAATATGGATTCGAGTGTCCGTTAGGTGTTAATGGAAGAAATTCTCATAATGCTCTATTCCGTAAAATGGTTGGATGGGAAGTTAGTGAGCCTCTTAAAGATGGGATGATGTCAACCTACAGCTGGATAAAAGAACAAGTAAACAAATCAATGTGAAAATTTCTCTTATTACGGTGTCTTATAATAGCCAAAACACAATTTGTGAAACCTTTGATTCAGTCAAATCCCAAAAAATTAAAGATTTTGAGCTCGAATATATTCATGTTGATGGATTAAGCACTGATGAAACAATGAAAATTTCTTATGATTATGATGATCTTGTAACTATTAGAATTTCCGAAAAAGACTCCGGTATTTACAACGCAATGAATAAAGGGGTGACTTTGTCAAGTGGCGATGTTATAGGTTTTTTAAATTCTGATGATACTTTTGCTGATAATGATGTTCTGAGTTCAATTGCTGACTTATTTAACGATAAATCAAAGCCAGATATTGTTTATGGAGATATTGATTATGTTGATTCAAGGAATAAAGTTAAAAGAAAGTGGAGGACTGGTGAACAAAATAGTTTTTCTAAAGGATGGCATCCTGCTCATCCTGCTTTTTATGTAAAAAAAACCTATTTTGATGAATTTGGAGGTTTTGATGAACAGTTAAAAATTGCAGCAGATTTTGACTTAATGTTACGATTTTTGGAGGTTGCTAAATCTAATGCAATTTATTTAAAAAAAGTATGTGTGAAAATGAAATTAGGAGGAGAATCTAACCGTAGTTTTTCAAATATATTTGAAGGTAATCGACAGATACTAAGGAGTTTTAATAAGTATGGTATAAAGCCTCAGTGGGCATATACAACGCGTAGATGGGTAAGAAAACTTTTGCAAAAGATATCTATCCAATAGGCAAATTGATCGGAGTAGTATTAAGCTAGTTAATTCTTATTAACAATAAAATTAATATTTAATTTATCACTTATTAGGGATAGACGAATTAAAAAAGTGTTTTTTGAAATTATGATTTAATGATTTACATAGAAAATTTTTTTGGATGAAAAATAAAATTGTGTGTATCGGTGGTGCAGGTTTTGTAGGATCTCGTTTGCAAATGGAATTAGATAATTATGCTATTTTGGATAAGAAACTAACAAAAGAAGAGTATACTGACATCACGAAAATTGAAACCCTTAATTCAAAAATTAGTAATGCTAGTTCAGTTGTGCTTCTAGCTGCAGAGCATCGTGACGATGTAGTACCAATTTCAAAGTACTACTTAACAAATGTTCAGGGTACAAAGAATGTTTTGGAAGAGATGGATCGAGTTAATTGTAAGCATTTAATTTTTACAAGCTCTGTTGCAGTTTATGGGTTAAATAAGAATTGTCCAGATGAAAATCACCCGATGGATCCTTTTAACCATTACGGCAAGAGCAAATGGAAAGCAGAAAAGTTAATCAAGTCCTGGTTTGAAAATGACCCTGAGGGTAAGTCAGTAACTATTATTAGGCCTACTGTAATCTTTGGTGAAAAGAATAGAGGAAATGTATATAACTTACTTCGTCAAATTGCCTTGGGAAGATTTTTAATGATTGGCAAAGGGAATAACAAAAAGTCTATGGCTTATGTTGGAAATGTTGTAGCTTTCATTAAGCATAGATTAGAATTAGCAGAAACTGGATATCATGTTTTTAATTACGTTGACAAGCCTGATTTGACGATGAGCTCTCTGCTTAAACTTGTAGAAAGAAAATTGAATCAAAAAGTCCCATCATTAAAAATTCCTATATGGCTGGGTTATTTTGGTGGTTATTGCTTTGATATAATTGGATTTTTGACAAGAAAAAAATTAGCTGTAAGCCATGTTCGTGTTAAAAAATTTGTTGCTACGACTCAATTTGATTCAAATAAACTTAACCAAACTAGTTTTAAAGCTCCATTTAGTCTTGAGGAGGGATTGTCTAAAACTTTAAATTATGAATTTATTCAAGAGAGATCAGATACCGACGAAGTATTTTATACAGAATAGTAATTTAAATTTATTTTTTATAATTCTAGCTTATATCACTATATTAAAATAATTAGTATATCTTAATTTTTATTTTACTTCAAATTTTTTATTACATAAGTTATTATTCCCCATATTAATAATTGATTTTCTTTTTTTATTTCAATTATCGAATAATTTTTATTTTCTGGTTTCAAATAAAGTTTTCCATCTTTTTTAATTATTCTTTTTACAGTAAATTCTCCATCTAAAAAACATACTGCGATTTTGTTATTTTGTGGATCTATGCTTCTATCTATTACAATTAAATCTCCATCTGATAGTCCTGCATTTTCCATTGAATCTCCGCTAACTCTTGCATAAAAAGTAGCCTCTTTATTTTTTACTAACTCTTTGTCCAAACTAATTCTAATTTCTTTAAAGTCATCAGCAGGTGAAGGAAAGCCAGCTGAAATCCCTTGCTCTACTAACCATTGACCCAAATTATTTCCTTTTTCTGGTTTAAGAAAAGTCAATTTTTCTTTTTTCATTTTACTTTTATAATATCATTTACCTTACATGTATAGTTTGGACTTAGTTTTTCTTGTTTCATTTTCCATCTTTTTCTTAAATCTTGAGATGCTAGCTTAATT
>MDTG01360197.1_pt1 | contig 11324 bp, 9 predicted proteins | sample 811421 | NCBI WGS metagenome assembly MDTG01 (sample SAMN05326645, study PRJNA326480) | marine metagenome | isolation source: seawater | place: Pacific Ocean: South East | collected 2011
TATTCTTTCAATCTTACTTTTAGGACACCATTTAAAATTTCTAAACTTACATCCTCAAAAAAATTTGTTGAGTATAGATCTGTTAAAATTTTATTTGTATCATTTTCACTGTAGTCTTTATTTATTTTTATACCTCCATATATTTTTATTGTTTCATCGCTCACCCTTTTATTTCCTGATATTTCAATTTTATTAACAACTTCAGCGTTAGTTAGGCTAGCTTGTAAAAATATAAAAATACTTATAAATAAAAATTTTTTCATCATTAATTCTTTATTTTTTCATATGTAATTTTTTTTGACCAATCATTAATATGAAATATTTGGTTAATATTTTTAGGTACTTTTATAGCATATTTTTTATAATTTCTATCGTTTAGAACCTTTAATATGTACTTGTAAAATGTGTTAAAACTTATTTTTTCTTTCAAATATTGATCAACTAATATTTCATTTGCTGCATTAACGATAACTGGAGTAGAAAAATGCTCATTTATTCTAGATTTTAACTTTATTATTGGAAATCTTTTTTCATCGACCGCTAAAAAGTTTAAGCTTTTAAAAAAAATGGATTTTTTCATGTCTATTTTAGGTTTTATAAACTCATTTATACTAACTTTTCCATCAAACATTGCATTCGCTAAAGGAATTAGCATTGTTGTTTGATGATAAATAAATTTAAAAAGACCGTTATTAAATTCTACTACTGCATGAACTAAAGACTCTGGATGAATTACAATATCAATTTTTTTAAGATCTATTGAAAAAAGTTTATTAGCTTCTAAAACCTCTAACAACTTGTTCATTAAAGTTGCGGAGTCTATGGATATTTTTTTTCCCATTTTCCATTTAGGATGTAAAACTGCCTGATGAGGTTTTACTTTTTTAAGTTTTGATATTTCATAATTTAGAAATGGCCCGCCCGAGGCTGTCAAATAAATTTTTTTTACATCTTCATGTTTATGATTTTCTAAAATTTTCATAATTGAAAAATGTTCGGAGTCTATTGGAATAATTTTAGTTTTATGTTTATGAGCAGCTTTTTTAATTAAGTTCCACCCACAGATTATTGCTTCTTTGTTAGCAATTAAAATTTTATTACTTTTTTTTGTTAATTCTATAGTAGGTTTTAAACCTGCAATACCAGGAATCGCTGCTATTGTTATTTCAGATTTTTTTAACTTATATTTAATATCATTTAAATCATTAATAATTTTTGTTTTAGTATATTTTTTTCTCTTGATTTTTAAAAAAGTTTTATAATCATTAACTAAAAAATATTTTGGTTTTAACAATTGAATTTGTTTTGTTATTAATCGATAATTCTTGTTTGCTGCTAAAACGTTAATATTAAATGCTTTCCTTTTTTTTAATAAGTGTAACGCACTTAACCCTATAGAGCCTGTTGAACCTAAAATGGAAACAAGTTTTGTCATTTAAGAAATAATCAACATTGTAATTAATCCAGCTGGAATTCCTAACAAAATTCCATCTATGCGATCAAGCACACCCCCGTGGCCAGGTAAGTAACTGCTTGTGTCTTTTAGATTAGATTTTCTTTTTAATAAAGAAAAGAAAAGATCTCCTAATTGACAAAAGAAAGAAACAATTATAGCCGTTAATAAAATTTTTAATTCAATTTTATCTGTTAAATAATATACGATCGATAATCCCACAATTGATGATAATATAAAGGAGCCAATAGATCCTGACCAAGTTTTTTTTGGACTAATTTTTGTGAGTTTTTTACCTTTGAAAAATTTACCAAAGATAAATCCTCCTATATCAGAAAATATACAAATAATTAAAATTAAAAAAACAATTGTTTTAAGGTGTAAATAGAAAGACGATATTAAGAAAACACTACAAAAACAAAATAAATAAGTAATAAATAATAAATTTGCAAGAAATTGTTTAAGTTTTTTTTTTGACAAAATTTTTTTATTAATTTCTACAAATTCTAAAAATGCAAACAAACCTGTCAAGATTAATAGGTATCCCATAATGTAAGCATTAATCATTGCTAAAAACAATAAGATAAATAAAAATATTGAAGTATATATTCTTGTTTTTAAATTTGTCGAAATAATCATATTTTTCCAAAATTTCTTTTTATCTTTTTAAAATTATTTACTATCTTTTTAAGATCAGTCGAATTAAAATCTGGCCATAATTTGTCTAAAAAATAAATTTCAGAATACGCTAATTGCCATAACATAAAATTACTTAATCTTTTTCTGCCCCCAGTTCTTACTAATATATCTGGATCTGGTAAATTATATGTAAACAAATTTCTTTCTAACGATTGAATATTAATTCCACTTTTGATCTTTTTAAGTGCGCTAATGATTTCATCTTTTGATCCATAATTTATTGCCAAATTAACAATAATTTTTTTGTTGTTTTTTGTAAGTTTTATCACTTTATATAGCTGAGCTTTTATTTTTTCTGGTAGTTTATTTATCTTACCAATAATTTTAATTTTAATACCATTTAAAACTACGTTCTTAATTTCTGCATTAAAGTAATTTATAATTAGTTTAAATAAAAAATTTATTTCTGATTTTGGCCTTCTCCAATTTTCAGTCGAAAAAACATAAAAGGTTACGATTGGAATTTTGAACTTAATAGAAGCTTGTACAATTTTTTTTACAGTTTTAACTCCATTAAGATGACCAAAATTTCTACCTTTGTTTCTTTTTTTTCCCCACCTACCATTACCATCCATGATAAAGGCAACATGGTTCAATTTATTCATATTTGGGAAATCTCTTTTTCTTTATTTACTAAAATTTGATCAATATTATCGATGTGATTATCTGTTAATTTTTGAATATTTTTTTCAAAATTTTTGTTTTCATCCTCAGATATACTTTTATCTTTTAATTTTTTTTTTAATTCCTCATTGGCTTCTCTACGAATATTTCTTATTGAAATTTTACCCTTTTCTCCCATACCCTTTAAAATTTTGATTAAATCTTTTCTTCTCTCCTCAGTTAAATCTGGAATTCTTAATCTAATAATTTGTCCATCTATCTGGGGATTTATACCTAACTCGGATTTTTGTATTGCTGAGTCTATTAATTGTACGTTCGCTTTATCCCAAACTTGAATTGATATTAATCTTGCCTCAGGAACACTAATTGTGGCTAATTGCTCAATCGGCATTAATTGTCCGTAAACATCAATTTTGATAGTATCAAGCATATTAGGATTAGCTCTGCCTGTTCTAAGAGTTGAAATATCTTTTTTCAATGAGGCAACACTTTTATCCATTTTAGATGAAAAGTTTTTTTCATTAAATTCAGAACTCATTTTTACACTCCTTCACCAACTTTATATCTAATAAAATCAATTATCTTAAGTTCTTTATCGGCTTTATTTTCATTTAATATTTGAGAAACTGTTTTTTTTGGATCCATAATCCATATTTGATTTAAAAGTGTATTATCATTCATAAATTTTGAAATTTTTCCTTTTGATATTTTATCAACCATTTCTGCTGGTTTGCCTGAATTAGTTATTTCGGCCTTAATAATTTCTAACTCCTTATTAATTACATCTTTAGTAATTCCATCTTTGTCTATTGCTAAAGGATTTGAAGCAGCAATATGCATAGAGATTTTTGTACCTAATTGATCATTTTTCCCAACAACTACACCCTCCAATTTAACTATAGAGACAATTTTTCCTATATTTTTTTCTAATGGTGAATGTACATAAAAAAAATTTTTTCCAGTTTTATTATTAAAAAATTTTGCTCTTCTAATAGTAATTTTTTCACCTATTTTTGCTATTAAGTTCACTAAATTATCTTTTACTTTGATTTTATTCTGCATTTCATGATTATTTACTTTTTCTAAATTTCCTTCATTTATAAAACAGATATCAGATAATTCTTTACAAAAAGAAATGAAGTCTTTATTTTTAGCTACGAAATCAGTCTCGCTATTTATCTCTATAACTGAAATACTTCCGTTATCCTCTTTTACTAACGCTAAACCTTCTGATGCAGTCCTGCTCATTTTTTTTGAAGCTTTTGCAATTCCTTTTTTTCTCAAAAATTCTATAGACTTTTCAATATCACCTTTGGACTCATCTAATGCTAACTTACAGTCTTTAAAACCTACACCAGTTAGTTCTCTTAATTTTTTTATACTACCTAGTAAATCTTTGTTTGACATTGTTGTTAAGGATTAAATTAATTTTTTTTTATTTCTTTTTTATCTTGTGGTTTTTTTATATCTTTTTTTACCTCTTTTACTTCAGGAGTTTTGATAAGCTTTTCAGCGTCCTTAATTGTATTTTTAAGTAATTCACAATAAAGATTTATTGATCTTCTAGCATCATCGTTTCCGGGTATTGGATAATCTATTCCTGTAGGATCTGAATTAGTATCTAGAATTGCTATAATTGGTATATTCAATTTTTTTGCTTCTGCTACTGCTAGTGACTCTATATTTGTATCTATAATGAAAATTAAATCCGGAGTTTTTTTCATATCAGATATCCCACCGAGAGATCTTTGTAGTTTCTCTTTTTCTTTACTAAACTTTAATATTTCTTTTTTTGTAAAACCAATATTTTCTTTAGATAGTTGTTCATCTAATTTTTTAAGTCTTTTAATTGAGTTTTGAATTGTATTCCAGTTAGTAAGCATTCCCCCTAACCATCTGTAATTAACGTAAAATTGTTTTGTCTCTTTAGCTAACTCACTTACTTGTTCAGAAGCTTGCTTTTTAGTTGAAACTACTAATAATTTACCACCGCTTGAAATTGTTTTATGAACTTGTGTTAAAGCTTCTTTAATAAAACCAACTGTTTGCGTTAAATCAATGATATGTATTGAATTCTTTTCTCCAAAAATGAATTTTTTCATTTTTGGATTCCATCTTAAAGTTTTATGGCCAAGATGAACTCCTGCTTCTAATAGTTCTTTAATGTCTACCTTCGGTACGTTCATATTTTTTTCCGGTTAATCCACCACAGTTACTCCAAAAATGGACCGGGAGGGCTATACCCTAAAAACTGTGTGCGAAATTATTAACTGATATATACAAGTAAGTTAAAAAATCAACCTTCTAAACCGTTATTTTTCTCACATATTCCTTGCTTTTCATGAGTTTTAATTGGTTAAAATCAAATTTTCTTGTGTTCTCAAGATTGTAAAGAATTTTTTTATTATTCTTATTGATAATTAAACTAATTGCAGTATTGCCAGATTGATTTAAAAGATTTTTTATTTCTTTTAAATTATAATTTTCATTTAATTCAATGGTAACTTTAGAGTAAGGTTTATTAATTATATCATCTAAACCTAATATTTTTCTTAAATTTATTCTTCTTTTTGAAATATCAGTAATTGAACGGTCTTTTTGTAAAGTTAAAACAAAGGACTCTGACTCTTTAAGCTTATCCCTATTTTGAATTAAAATTTCTGCAAATAGAAAGAGTTCAAATTCTCCCTGATTGTCACTAAATTTAACAATTGCAAATGGAGTTCCTTTTGCACTTTTTTTTTCTTGTATAGACATAACGGTGCCTGCAACGAGAGCCTCACTGTCATTATTTTTAATAAATTCATCATGTGAAATAATCTTTAATTGATTAAATATCTCATTATATTCGTTTAGTGGGTGGTCAGAAATATAAAAACCTAAAGATCTAAATTCTTCTAATAATAATTCCTTCTTTGACCATTTTTTTGATTGTAAATATTCAAAATCATTTTCTGTCAAATTATTATCAAAAAGACTTTTTTGATTATTTTTTTTGTCTTCATTAACATTTTTAATTTGTTGTATTATTTTTGGTATTGAATTTAAAATTTTATTTCTGTCATCATCAATTTCATCAAAGGCACCAGATTTAACAAGGCCTTCCAATTGTAGTTTATTGACATCTTTAATGCTAACTCTATTAATAAAATTCATCATTGATTTAAATGCACCATTGGCCTCTCTTTCTTTTATTATGTTTGAAATCGCATCGTAGCCAACATTCTTAATAGCACCCAAACCATAAAAAATTTTATTTTTTTCTGCTTTAAATTCAGCAAAACATCTGTTAATTGACGGTCTGATTATTTCAACTTTTAATCTTTTAAGTTCCTCCACAAACTCTCTTAGTTTTGAAGTATTAGTCAATTCGGTGGACATTGTGGCTGCTATAAAATCCTCTTTATGATAAGTTTTTAGATAAGCTGTTTGATAAGCTATCAACGCATACGCTGCAGCATGACTTTTGTTAAATCCATATTGTGCAAAGGGTTCTATTTTTGTAAAAACAAAATTAGCGACATCTTTTTTAATACCATTTTTAATTGCCCCATTAATAAATCTTTCTTTTTGTTTGTCTAATTCAGCTTTTTTCTTTTTCCCCATAGCTCTTCTCAAAATGTCTGCTTCACCAGCTGTAAAACCTGCCAATGTTTGAGCTATCTGCATTACTTGCTCTTGATAAATTATTATTCCATAAGTAGGTTGTAGAATTTTTTTAAGAATTGGATGAATATAATCTGGTTCTTTAATTCCATTTTTGCAATCATTATAAACCGGTATGTTGCTCATAGGGCCTGGTCGATACAAAGCAACAAGAGCTATGATATCATCAAACCTGTTAGGTTTCATTTGTTTTATGGCTTCTCTCATACCTGTGCTCTCGAGTTGAAATAATCCAGTTGTTTCTCCAGTTGATAGAAGCTCAAAGACTTTACTATCTTCCAAATTAATTTTTGTAATATCTAGATTAAAATTTTTTAAACCCAATCTTTTTAAAGTTTTATTTATTACTGTGAGAGTTTTTAGACCTAATAGATCAAATTTTACAAGTCCTGCGTTTTCAGAAGAATACATATCATATTGAGTTGATGGCAAAATTAAATTAGATGTTTTATCAACATACAAAGGAAATTGTTCAGCCAGCTTACTACCTGCAATCACAACCCCTGCGGCATGGGTTGCCATATTTCGATTTAGACCTTCTAATTTTAAAGAGAGGTCTATTAACTTTTTAACCTTTTGATTTGATTTTATTTCTTCTTTAAATCTAGGTTCTCTGTCAATAGACTCCTGTAAGGTAAGAGGTCTAGAGGGATCAAATGGTATCATTTTACAAATTCTATCTACATGTCCATAAGACAGACCTAAAACCCTTCCTACATCTCTCAACGCCATTCTAGCCTTCAGCTTACCAAATGTAATAATGTGAGCTACACCATCTTTATATTTTGTTTTCAGGTATTCAAAAACTTTGTCTCTTTGTTCCTCACAAAAATCTATATCAAAGTCAGGCATTGAAATTCTATCAGGATTTAAAAATCTCTCAAAAATTAAATCAAATTCAATTGGATCAAGATCAGTTATATCCAAGCTGTAGGCAACTAAAGAACCTGCACCGGAACCTCTTCCAGGACCTACTGGTATTGAATTGCTTTTTGCCCATTTAATATAATCTGATACAATTAAAAAATAACTCGAATAATTCATTGAGTTTATTATATCTAATTCGTGTTTTAATCTATCTTCATAAATCTCTTTAATATGATCTAATGACTTATCTTTATTTTTTTTGAATACAAAATCATTTAATCTTTTTTGTAGTCCTTTTTTAGCTTGATTAAGTAATTCATTTTCTACAGACATATCACCATTTGAAATCGAAGGTAAAATAGGTTTAGATTTTTTTGGCTTAAAACTAAATCTCAAGGGAAAATTATAATTATTCTCTAAAGCTTCAGGAATATCTTGATACAATTTTTTGATTTCATTATCATCTTTGATATAATGTTGATCGCTAAAACGAAATCTATTTTTATCGTCTATAAAATTTTTATTTCCTATACACGTTAAAGCATCATGTGCTTCCGCCATGTCTGGAAATAAATAAAAAACATCCTGATTAGCAATTAATGGTAGATTAAAAGTATCTGATAATTTAAATAAGTACTTTTCAAAATTTTTCTCTAAATTTTCATTATGTCTCAATATTTCTATATAAAAACGTTTATCAAAAGAAGTTGATATTTTTTTTACTAATTCTTCAATCAATTTTAATTTATTAGCATAAAATAGTTTTCCAAAGAAATCTTTGTAACCGCCTGATAAAATTACTAAATCTTCAGAATTAGCTATCAAATCATCTACTTCGCAATATGGGTCCGTAGAGTCTTTTTTGTTATTTAGATAACTTTTAGAAGATAGTTTTGTTAAATTTCTATACCCCAGTTCTGAAACTGCATACAAAGTTATTTTACCTATATGATTTTCTTTTTGTAAATTGATTTGTGTTCCAATAATTGGTTGTGTTCCAACTTTACTAATTTTTTCTGCGAATTCTAATGCACCACATAGATTATAACTATCGGCCAACCCTACAGCTTTAATTTTATTTGCTTTGCAGTACACTGCTAAGTCATCTATTTTTATTGCACCCTCGCATATAGAATATTGTGTATGTATTTTTAAATTGTTGAATGTGCCTTTAAGATTTGACATTAACTCTTTTTATATCACCATCAAAAATACTCAACTTATAATCAGCTTTGTTAGCAAGTTCTCTATTGTGAGTTGCAAAAATTATTGCTTTATTTAATTTTTTTAACTTTAAAAAATAAGAGAATATATCTTTCGACGTATTATAGTCTAAATTTCCAGTCGGCTCATCTGCCAAAATCAAATCTGTTTCTGCTACTAAAGCTCGTGCTATCGCTACTCGTTGCTGTTCCCCACCAGACATTTCGCTTGGGAAATGATTAGCTCTATCTAATATCTTGATATCTTTTAAAATTTTATTTGCTTTATTTATTGCTACTTTATTTTTATTACCTTTTATTATTAAAGGCATAATTGTATTTTCTAATGCCGTGAAGTCTGCAAGTAGATTATTGTTTTGAAAGATTATGGATATTTTATCTCTTCTAATTTTATTTCTTTGTCTCTCATTTAAATTTGTAAGATTGTCATTATTTAGAATAATTTTACCTTTAGTTGGATCGTCCAACAAAGCAAGTAGATGTAAAAAAGAAGATTTCCCAGAACCAGATGGGCCAGTTAAAGCTACTAATTCTCCTTTGTTTATTTTTAAATTAACATTTTTAAAAAGATTGATTTTACCATTTCTGTGTAAATATGTTTTGCTTAAATCAATAATTTTTAAGAGATTTTTATTCATATTTTAAAGCATTAGAAGTTTTCATTTTTGAAATCTTCATTGCTGGCACATATGAAGCAAAAGCTGTTACCATTAATGAAAAACAAAAAGTGATAAGAGTTGAATAAATATTTATCTCACTTGGCAATTGATCAAGGTAATAAACATCAGAGGGAAATAACTCTAAATTAAATGTATAAGATAAAAACATTCTCACTTTTTCGATATTTAAAGAGAAAACTATACCTAATAAAGTTCCAACTACAGTGGCGAAAAATCCAATTGTAAAACCAGTTAAAAAGAATGATTTTTTTATTGATTTATTGCTCAAACCAAGTGTTTTTAAAATTGCAATTTCTTTTGTTTTGTTTTTAATCAAAATTGTTAGACCAGAAATAATATTAAATGCAGCAACAATTAAAATTAAAGTTAAAATAATAAACATTACATTTCTTTCTACTTTAAGAGCACTAAAAAAAGATTTATTTAAATCACTCCATGAATATACAAAGAAATTATTATTTAATTTTTGTATTTCTTTTTTATATTTGTTTGCGTTAATAGGATTTTGAATATAGAGTTCAATATTCATTTCATTCTCACTTTTATCAAACAAAGATAAAGTATCTTCGATATTCAAAAATACAAAATTTTGATCAAATTCATAAAACCCTGTTCTAAAAATGCCTGAGATTAAAAATGTTTCTTGTTTAGGAACTCCCCCAAAAGGTGTAGCAATGAACGAAGATGACATTAAATTAATTTTATCTCCAATTTTTAAATTTAAGTTATATGACATTTCTGCACCTATAAAAGCTGATTTTTTTTTTAAGTTTTCAAAATTGTTCTGATTATCATCAGATTTTAAAAAATTAAAATTTTTAATACTTTTATTGTCTATACCTTTGATTATTATTCCCTTAGCATTTTCATTTTTAATTATAATTCCTTCCCCCGAATAAGTTTTTGCAATTTTAACATCTTTTATTTTATTTTTTATACTAACTATTAGGTCATCGTTAAATTCATTATTAGATTGAATTACAATGTGGGGATTAAGGCCTAATATTTTTTGCGTTAAATCTTTTTTAAAGCCATTCATTACCGACATTACTATTATTAAAACAGCAACACCGAGTGCAATTCCTAAGAAAGAAAAAATTGAGATTACTTTTAAAAAACCATCCTTTTTTTTCGGTCTTAAATTTCTAATTGATATTAATCTTTCAGCTTCAGTAAACAATTTATAATTTTTTAAATTTTGACTTAATATTTTCCAAACTTAACATTTCACTTTTAAAGTTAAGTTCTTTGAACTCTAGTTTGTCGCCCTCAGATTTAGATCCAACAATTATTTGAAATGGAATACCTATTAAATCGTGTTTTTTAAATTTATTAGACATATTTTCATCTACATCGTCTAATAATACGTCAATATTTTGTTCTTTAAGCTTATTATAAATATTTATTGCTTTTTCCAAATTTTCTTTGTTATTTTTGTTAATAGCTGGGATTATCACCACATCAAATGGAGAAATTTGTTTAGGCCATTTCATTATATTATTGTTAAAATTTGCCTCAATAGTTGCGCCAACTAATCTTGAAACTCCTATGCCATATGATCCCATTTTTACAGCTATTTTTTTTCCATTCTGATTATCGATTGTACAATTCAAAGGTTTAGAATATTTATCACCAAAATAAAAAATATGGCCAACTTCAATACCTTTCGTTTTTATTTGATTTTCTTTTTTAACTTTTTTATCAAACTCTGCTTCATTATACTTCTCATCTGTAACAGCGTAAATTGATGAAAAATTTTCCCGCATTTGCTGTAACGATTGATCTGTAAATTTGTAATTATCTAAACTTATATCAAAAATTCTTTTATCAGCATAAATTTGGCTTTCACCTGTTTCTGCTAAAATTATAAACTCATGCGATAAGTCACCTCCTATAGGTCCAGTATCTGCTGCCATTGGAATCGCTTTAAGTCCTAGACGTTCAAATGTTCTTATGTATGAATAAAACATTTTGTTATAAGAATTTTTTGCATCCTCATCGCTTAAATCGAAAGAATAAGCATCTTTCATATAAAACTCTCTGCATCTCATAATTCCAAATCTTGGTCTTATCTCATCTCTAAATTTCCATTGAATGTGGTAGAGTATTTGA
>MDTG01132532.1_pt1 | contig 11323 bp, 11 predicted proteins | sample 811421 | NCBI WGS metagenome assembly MDTG01 (sample SAMN05326645, study PRJNA326480) | marine metagenome | isolation source: seawater | place: Pacific Ocean: South East | collected 2011
CCTCCATAAGTATCCACGATAATTTTTCTTCCAGTTAAACCACTATCTCCGTCTGGACCACCAATTACAAAATTTCCAGTAGGATTTATATAAATTTCATTTTCATCCAAATTTCCAAGTAAATTTTTTGGAATAGATTTTTCAATGTATGGCATGCAAAGCTCTTTAACTTTTGCTAAATTAATATCCTTAGAGTGTTGTGTAGAAATCACTACTGATTTTACTGCTGATGGTTTGCCATCTTTATATTCAATAGTAATCTGACTTTTTGAGTCAGGTTCTATTCCTTTAAGATTTCCAGATTTTCTATCTTCAGCCATTAATCTCAAAATTTTATGTGAGTAATGAATAGGGGCTGGCATTAATACATCTGTTTCATTGCAAGCATATCCAAACATAATACCTTGATCACCAGCTCCCTCATCTTTATTACCTGATGAGTCTACACCCATTGCAATATCCGCTGACTGAGAATGTAAATGACTTTCTATTTTAGTAGCATCTTTCCAAGTAAAACCATCTTGATCATAACCTATGTCTTTAATGCAATCTCTTACTTTTTGTATTAATTCGTCTTTATTAATATCTGGTCCACGAACTTCACCTGCTAATACAACTTTATTTGTGGTTGTTAGTGTTTCGCATGCCACTCTAGAAAATGGATCTCCTGATAGATAACTATCAACGACCATATCTGAAATTCTATCAGAAACTTTATCTGGATGACCTTCGGAAACTGACTCACTTGTAAAAAGATAGTTTTTTAGGTTACTCATTTTTTCCCTTTCTTATTAATTCTTAAAATTCGATTTAAATCTACTTTTTGAAATGTTAAAATTAGTAGAAAATATAAAGAAAATATACAATAAAATTAAATAAACAAAAATTTTATTTCCTAGTTTAGAGAAAACTGTTGGTTGTATTTTTCTTTCTTCTTTAAAGTCAATGAAGCCGTTTTCGTTTAAATCTAAGCTTTTTTCAACTTCACCGATTGGATTAATAATTGCTGAGGTGCCATTATTAGCTGATCTGATAATGTATTTTCCGCTCTCTATTGATCTAAAAATACTATGGTTAAAATGTTGTTTTGGACCTATAGATTTGCCAAACCATCCATCCTCCGAGATATTGATAATAATATCAAAATTAATTTCATTGAAAATTCTGCCAGAGTAAATTATTTCATAACATATTAATGGTAAAATTTTCAGTGAAATTTCTTCACTTTTAATTTCAATGATATCTCTTTTTTTTCCTCTCGAGTAAGATTGATAATTATTTGTAATAACTTTGAGACCAATCTTAGAAAAAAGACTTTCAAAAGGCAAAAATTCACCAAACGGAACTAAATTTATTTTATTATAAGAATTTAATAAGTTTAACTTATGATCATATATAGAAAAAGTGTTGAAATATTCTGTAGAATTTTCATCTGAGATTTGACTATTAATTCCTATTGCGAGTATATGATTTTGATTAAATTTATTTTCAAATAACCAGCTATAATCAATTAATTCTTTTTGAGAAATATTAGGTAAAATTCCCTCTGGCCAAATAAAAATAGTTTTTTCATCATCATTTGGTTTGCTAATTCTTATTAATTCTTCAATAACTGAAATTTGATTATTGCTTGAATAATATCTGTCTAGACCAATACTGGATCCTATAGCTCTAACCTTATAATCATGAACAATTAGATCTGCTTTATTAAATTTGTTTTTATAATAAGATCCATAAACATAAAACGAAAGTAAACAGACTATAAAGAAAACAAAGAGCCCAATCTGTTTTTTTGAATCTTTAAGAATTAAAAGAGCTGGACTAATAAATAATGAAATACAAAATAGATTAAACCCATATGTTCCAATTATTGACGTTATACTAATGATTTCTAATTGACTTGAAAAACTATAAGCAATTAAGTTCCATGGAAACCCTGTTAAGACTGACCCTCTTATAAATTCAAAAATTCCAAACAATAATGAAAAAATTAAAAAAGAATTTATTGCGTTTTTTTTTTTTAATTTAGAAAAACAATAAGTAACCATTCCATAGAATAAAGCTAAAAAAGCAGGTATCAAAAAAATAGCTAATGGAATTAAAAATTTTAAACTTTGATCAAAAGTTAAAGAAATTGATATCCAGTAGAGATTTGTAACAAAATAACCAAAGCCAAAAAGCCATCCATATAAAAAATAGAATTTTCTAACTTTTTGAGAATTTAATCTTTTAAAAAGAAAGACAAAAAATAAGGTAAAAGTAAAAAAGTTTATTAAAAAATAATTGAATGGAGGTAAACTTAAAGAGGTCAACATTCCTAAAAAAATTAAGAATATAGAATCTAAAGATAATTTTTTACTCAATTTAACCAAGCTTTGATATTACAGATTTAAAAATATATTCTTCCTCTATTAGCATCTTTTTGTAATCATTATTCACCATGTGATCAAAACCCAACAAATGAAGGAATCCATGAATAAACGTTTTAATTACTTTTTCTCTAAAAGAACTTAACTTTTGTGATTTGGGTTTATCCATAAAATTATAACTTATAATTATATCTCCAATATACGTATTTTTTGAAATTTTAATTTTTTTATTAAAAGGAAAAGACAAAACATCTGTTGATTTATTTTTTCCCCTAAAATTCTTATTTAATTTTTTAATACTTTTATTATTTGATAAAAGTATAGTTAGACTAACTTTTTTATTTATAAATTTATATTTTTTTGGAAATGCATTACATATTTTCTTAAAAAAAATATCTTTCTTTTTTAACTTTTTAGACCAAGCCTTCTCATCAGAGAAGACATCTATGTTAATCATTTTCAGAATAAGCTTTTACAATTTTTGAAACTAATGGATGTCTCACAACATCGGAATGGTCAAAGTCAACAATAGCAATCTCGTTTAAATGTCCCAATAATTCTTTTGATCTTACTAATCCAGACGTATTTTTATGAGGTAAATCTATTTGTGTAGGATCGCCATTAACAACAATTTTTGAATTTTCTCCAATACGGGTTAGAAACATTTTTATTTGGGTATCGGTTGCATTTTGAGCCTCATCTAAAATTGCAAAAGAATTTTTTAAGGTTCTTCCTCTCATAAATGCTAATGGTGCAATCTCAATATCTCCAATTTCTATCATTCTTTGAATTTTTTCAAAATCAAATAGGTCATAAAGTGAGTCGTATAAAGGTCTCAAATATGGATCAACTTTTTCTTTCATATCACCTGGTAGAAAACCCAATCTTTCGCCTGCTTCAACTGCTGGTCTTGATAAAATTATTCTCTCAATTTTTTTTTCCAATAACATTGTAAGACCAACAGCCACTGCTAAAAAAGTTTTACCAGTTCCTGCTGGACCCGCTGAAATTATAATTTCACTCTCTCTTAATGCTCTTACATATTTTTTTTGTTTTTCAGATCTTGGTATAATAGATTTTTTTGGAGTTTTAATTATATCTGTTATATTATTATTTTTTACTTTCTCATTAATCATGAATTTATCCATGGATGAAACTATATCCTTACTTTCTATACTTCCATTGCTAATATATTGATTGGCTAAAAATTGTATTGCATTTCTTATAATTTCATTTTTTTTAGGATTTGACTTAATTAATATAGAGTTGCCTCTGGAATATAAATTAGCTTCAGATATTTTTTCAAGCTCTTTTAGATTTTTATTAAATTCACCTACAACACCCATTAACAAATCGTTATCATGAAAAATAACACTTAATGAATCATTTTCTGAATAAACAAATTTTAAGGATTGATTGATATTTTTTTTAATTATTCCACTCAATTATTATGCTACCTTTTGGTTGAAATTAACTTCTAGTTCTCCAAACAGTGTACTTCTATTACTTCTTACAATTTTCACTGGTATAATTTTTCCAATATCTGTTTTTTTACCATTAAAAATTACAGATGTCATATATTCTGATCTACCAAACAATTTTGTTTTATCTTCTGTCAAATTTTCTGCCAAAACATTTATAGTCTTATTTTCTAATGATTTGTTCATAATTGTTTGATTTGAATATAACTGATTTTGAATTTTCTCTAATCTTTCCATGGAAATTTTCTTCTCTATTAAATCTAAATTTGCAGCAACAGTTCCTGGTCTTGGGTTAAAGATGTACGAATATGAATTAATAAATTTTATTTCTTTTATTAAATTAATTGTATTTTCAAAATCCTTTTCTTCCTCACCTGGATAACCTATGATAAAATCACTCGAGAACTCTATGCTTGAATTAATGTTTTTTAATCTATTAAATACATCCAAATAATAATCTACCGTATGTTTTCTATTCATAAGATCTAAAATTTTATTAGATCCACTCTGTACAGGCAGGTGAACAAGTGGCATTAATTTTTTTGATTCTTTATATACATTAATCAAATCATCTGTCATATCTTTTGGATGGGATGTTGTGTATCTAATTCTTTTTATATCTGAAATTTTTTCAATTTCTAAAATTAGATTTGACAATCTTTTGTTTTCATATTCATATGCATTAACATTTTGACCTAACAATGTTATTTCTTTTATTCCGTTTTTAGCTAATAGTTTAGCTTCATCTATAATCTGTCTAAACGGTCTTGAATATTCAGGTCCTCTTGTGTACGGCACAACACAAAAATGACAAAACTTGTCGCATCCCTCTTGAATAGTTAAAAAGGATGAATTTTTATCAGATTGATTTTTAATTTTACTAAAATATTCAAATTTAGAAATTGCATCAAATTCTGTCTCTTCTTCTCTCTTTTTTTTTTCTATAAAATTCATGATCATGTCATTTATTTTGTGATAAGACTGAGGGCCAATAACTAAATCAATATAAGGTTCTCTTTTTAACATTTCTTCATTTTCTGCCTGAGCAACACATCCAGCAATTATTACTAAGGGTTTTTGCTTAAATCTAAAAAATTTTTTTACTCTTCCTATATCATGATAAACTTTTTCTTTAGCCTTATCCCTTATATGACATGTATTTAATACGTAACAATTTGCATCTTGATAGTTTTCCACTTTGTGAAAGCCAATTTTTTTTACTGAATCGTAAATTCTGTTTGAATCATATTCATTCATTTGACATCCAAATGTTTTAATATAAATTTTTTGATCCATACTTTGATTTAGGATTTTTTCTTTACACCATACAACTCTAGTTTATGGTCGACTAAAGTATATCCATGTTTTTCTGCAACTTTTTTTTGAAGCTTTTCAATTTCTTCATCAACAAATTCAATAATTTCTCCAGTTTTAACATCAATTAAATGATCATGATGACTCTCTATCATTGCCTCGTATCTAGCTTTTCCTCCTTTGAAATCATGTTTAGCTAAAATACCTGCTTCTTCAAAAAGCTTTACAGTTCGGTAAACCGTAGCAATACTAATTTTTGGATCTTTTTTAGAAACTCTACTATATAATTCATCAACATCTGGATGATCTGACTCTCCGTAAGCTTCTTTAGACTCAGAAATAACCTGAGCGATTATTTTTCTTTGGTCAGTTAATTTAACACCTTTTGATAAACATTTTTCTTCTATTGTTTCTGACATACTCTTAATTTAGCTTAAATAAATAGGATTAATCAAATTTTTTTTAACGTTAAATTTATCGCATAAATGAGGAATTTTCTCGTATTTAAAGTTTTTTTCATCTTTAAAGTCAATTGTGCTATAGCAATAATAATCTATTTGTTTTACCAAGTTAAAAGCTTTAACAACTGATAGGGAATTTCTAATACCTGCAAAACTTCCGGGCCCTCGATTTACATAAATTTTTTTTATATCTTTTAAGTTCAAATTTTTTAAATAAAACAAATCGTTTATCAATATAACTAACTTTTCATAATTAGATTTACTATTTTCATGAGTAATACTATATTCAATATCATTAATAATGATCATTAAAAATATTTTTTCATTAGCCGCATCAATTATTAGTTTATTCATTATTTTTTTTATTTTAACAACCAATACTAATTCAGATGAAAATAATATCAAATATTATTCTAAAGATGAAGGTATTTTATCAATAATGTATCATCGTTTTAATGAAAACAAATATCCTTCAACAAATATTAAAATGAATGTATTTAAAGAACATGTTAAAATTATTCAAAAGTCAAATTATAATTTTTATAATCCAATTAATTTTAAAGAAGATTTTAATATACCAAGAAAAGAAAAATTAATACTTTTAACTATTGATGACGCGTTTGAATCATTCTACGTGGAAGCTTGGCCACATTTAAAAAAAAATAAAATTCCTTTTATATTATTTGTTTCAACAGAACCGGTAGGTAAAAGGGGCTATATGACTTGGGATCAAATAAAAGAGGTGCAGAAAGAGACATTTGCTTTTATTGGTCATCATTCACACTCTCATGGATACCTAATAGATAAAACAGAGGGGGATTTTATTAAAGATATGGAGACTGCTAATAAAAAATTTTTACAAAATCTTGGATACATACCAAATTTATTTTCTTATCCTTTTGGTGAATATTCTGAATATATGAAAAAATATATATCTAAAAATTTTGATTTTGCATTTGGTCAACATTCTGGCGTAATTGATTTAAATAAAGATAAATATGAATTGCCGAGATTTCCAATAAATGAAAATTATGGTGAAATTGAGAGATTTAATTCAATTATAAAATCATATCCACTTGAATTTAAAAATGCACTTCCATTAGAAAAAAAAATTAATCAGAAAAACAATCCTCCACATTTTCAGGTTGTTTTTTTTAAAGAACAAAAAAATTTAAATAACATAAATTGTTTTTCAAATGAACTTGGTGAGTGGCAAAAATCTAAAATCAAAATTAAAAATAATATTCTTACAGTTAAATTTAGAGGTAAGTTTTTTCCAAGAAGAGGAAGAATTAATTGTTCTTTAAATGATAATGGAAAATGGAGATGGTTTGGTTCACAATTTATAATTGTAGAAAATTAGATCAGACTTTCTAAATCTATACTTGAAGGTAATAATTTAGCATCATCAAAATCTTTTAACTTATTTTGAAGTATTATTTTTTTTAAAACTGCAACATACTGCGTTCCTGTTTCAGCATATTTATCTAAATGTTTTGCGAGGGACAAACCATCCAACGGTTTTCCAGCATCTCTTAATTCAGCTCTAGCTTTTCTAAAGTCTTTATATGTTGAATGAGTATTCAGATTTCTTTTATAAGCTCGCACTGAGGCTTGAAGTACATTAAACTTCATTACTTTATGACCTTTATCAGCATCTGCATCTTTTGGTTTTAAACCTTCGCCTGACCAAGTCCACTGACCAAATAATGCATTACCCTCCTGAGCAAATCTAGATGTTCCCCATCCTGTTTCTTTTGCTGCTTGAGCAATAGCAAGAGAGACTGGCACTTCATCCATTCTAATTTTAAGTTCTGATAAATCATTAGATTTAATTCCGTATTGTTTATATTTTTTTTCTAGCCATTTTTTTTCAAGATCTGAATTATTGCTTTTATTTATAATGCTAAAGAGAGTCTTTCTATCGAGTCTTATATTATTATTTTCTTTTAATATTAAAGGTAAAACAATTTGGATAAATAATTCTTTTCTTTTCTTACTATCTTCAATCATTTTGATCTCTTCTGGAAGCAATGTTAAAGCTACTGGTTTAACTAATTTTTTCTTTCTTACGTCATTTAAATTGTAACCTGTATCTTGAAATAACTGTTTAATAGTAGATGCACTTAATCTAACAGTATCTGTTTCTAAATCATTCAAACTAAAAATATCCAACAACAGATCTTTTTCACTAGTTAAATCATTTTCTCTATTTAAAATATCCTTTTTATTTAATGTATAAGCTAGAACTTTTTTAGAATTATTAGTAAATTCTTTTGTGATTAAAATATTATTTTGCGTAAACTCTAAAATCGAAGGAACAATATAAAAAAAACCCACTATTAAAAAACTACTTAAAAAAATTTTTGATATAGAATTAGTTTTTTTATAGAAAATGATATTTTTGTTTCTCTTATTTATTTTTTTTTTACTTTTCTTTATAAATTTAAAATTCATTTTAAACTGCTTCAACTCCTTTTACTTCTGGTAAATAATGGCATAAAAGATTTTGAACACCCTGTTTTAATGTCATTGTCGAACTTGGACATCCCGAACAACTACCTTGTAATTCGACTTTTACAACACCATTTTTGAATTCTTTAAACTTAATGTCACCTCCATCTCTTGCTACAGCGGGTCTTATTTTTTGATCTAAAATTTTTACTATCTTTTTCTCTATTTCGTTTAGATTTAAATCAACTTTTTTTATATTTTCATCAATAACGAAATCTTTTCCATCAGCATAAAAATCATTTATTAAAGATATTACAATGTGTTTTATTTCATCCCAATCAATCTTGTCTTTTTTGTTAACTGATATGAAATCTTGGCTTAAAAAAATACCTTCAACCCCATTAATTGACAAAATATTCCTTACTAATTCGTTCTGAAATTGATTTTTATCAGTAATTTCGTAAGGACCACTGTTAGAAACTTTCTTTCCAGGAATAAACTTTAGTGAATTGGGGTTTGGAGTAGCTTCTGTTTGAACGAACATAATTTAAATATAGTTATTATTTTTAAAATTAAAACTTGATAATAATTTTTCTCTAAAAACCTACTATTTCTTTTATTCTTTCTATCTTTTTTGATGCAATCAAATTGGCTTTTTCAACTCCATCTAGAAGAATTTTATCCAAATATGATTTATCTCCTAAAAGTTTTTTGATCTCTTTTGATATTGGGTCTATTTTATTAACTAATTGCTCTGATAATTTTTCTTTAAATTCTGAAAAATTTTTACCAGCAAAAATTTCTATTGAATTTTTCAAAGAAGAATTGGTTAAACTTGAATAAATTCCTAAAAGATTATTTGCTTCAAATCTACCATCTAACTCATTAATATTTTGTGGCATTGGCAAAGTATCAGTTTTTGCTTTTTTAATTTTATTGATTATTTGATCTTTTTCATCAGTTAGATTTATTCGGCTTAAATCTGAAATTTCTGATTTACTCATTTTTTTAGATCCATCTTTTAAACTCATTATCCTTGAAAATTCTTTCTGGATTAAAGGTTCGGGTACTTTTAAAAAATTTTCAACCTCAAAATCATTATTAAATTTTTGAGCTATATCTCTACACAACTCTAAATGTTGTTTTTGATCATCGCCAACAGGAACATGAGTGGCATCATACAATAAAATATCTGCTGCCATTAAAACCGGGTATGAATATAAACCAATACTTGCTTTTTCCTTATCCTTCCCAGCTTTTTCTTTAAATTGTGTCATTCTATTTAACCATCCCATTCTAGCAACACAACTCAATATCCATGCTCCTTCCGCATGAGCTGCAACACCAGATTGATTAAAAATTATACTTTTTTTTGGATCGATACCACTTGCAATGAAAGTTGCAACTGTCTCCCTAATATTATTTCTTAATTCTTTAGGATTCTGTTTAACTGTGATTGCATGTAAATCAACAACACAAAAAATACATTCGTTGTTGTCATCGTTATTTAAATCTACAAAATTCTTAATGGCTCCTAAATAGTTTCCTAAATGAAGATTACCTGTAGGCTGGACTCCTGAAAAAATTTTTTTCCCCATAGATTAATACTTTAATTTAATATCACTTGTTTTAAAAGCTTTGATAAAATAACAAACGATCAAATAAAACAACAATCCCAATATAACACTTAAAAATAAATATAAAAATTTTATATTATTATTAAAAGATAATTCGTTTTCAAAAAAATTTAATAAAAAATTAAAAAATAAACCCATTAATAAAGATGCAACAATTATCTTAATTAGACTAATAAAAAAATTATTATTAAAATAAAATAATTCTCTATTTTTTAAAAATAAAAACAATAAGATAGAGTTAAACCACGATGATATAGAGGTAGCTATTGGAATAATTATAAATCCAATTTGTTTAAAATAATAAACACTGATTAAAATATTTAACATCACTGAAACTAACGAAATTAAAAATGGTGTTTTAGTATCGTGGTTGGCAAAGAAAAAACTTGAAAACACTTTAATTAAAGCAAAGGCGGGTAAGCCAAGAGCAAAGTAATACAATGCTAAACCAGAATTATTAACTGAATTTTGGTCAAAAGATCCATAACCGAATAAAGCAGAGATAATTTGCTCAGAGCCAATTACCAGTGCAAATGTTGCTGGTAAACTTAAAAATAAACTTAATTCAAGCGCTTTGTTTTGAATAAATAAAATTTTGTTTTTTTTTCTAGCCTGAATGTGCTTTGATAGCTGAGGAAGAATAACAACGCCAATAGCAATACCCGCTATTGCTAGATTAATTTGATATATTCTATCCGCATAATATAAATAAGAAACTGCGCTTGCTTGAAAAGATGCAATTATAGTTCCAATTAAAATATTAATTTGAGTAACACCAGATGAAAAAATACTTGGTAAAAGTTTCTTAAAAAAAAATTTTACCTTATAATTTACTTTTAATTTCAAATTTAATGTTAAATGAAAATATTTTTTTACAAAAAAATATAAAAAAATTAATTGTAAAAAGCCCGCTAAAGAAACACCATAAGATAAGTAATAAACAAGTTTATCTCCTATCGATTGAGAAAAAATTAATATTAAAATTAAAACAACATTTAATATTATAGGCGCTGCTGCTGCTGATGCAAATTTATTATGGGAATTTAAAATTGCAGAAAAAAATGAAGCCAAACAAATAAAAAATAAAAATGGAAAAGTGATTCTTGTAAGATTTATTGCAACTTCCATTTTTTCAAAATCACCTACAAACCCTGGAGCAATCATAGAGACAAATGCTGGCATGAAAATTTCAATTATAATTGTTAAGAATAATAATCCCAGGAAAAGAAGGTTAAAAATATCATTAGCAAAATTGTTTGACTTTTTTTTTCCTTTTCTTATTTCAGAAGAATAACTTGGAACAAAAGCAGCATTAAAAGTACCCTCAGCAAACAATCTTCTAAAAGTATTAGGAATTCTAAAAGCAACAAAAAAAGCATCAGCTAATAATCCCGTGCCTAGAAAAATAGCTATCAAAATATCTCTTAAATAACCCAGTAATCTACTGATTACAGTATAAAAACCAAATGTGCCTGTTGACTTAATTAAGTTCATAAATCATATTAGTTTTAATTTTATCCTATTGTACACTTATTATCAGAAATGAAAAAAACAAAGATTGATCATTATACAGATAAAGAAGCTTTAGACTTTCATAAAGATAAAAA
>MDTG01355621.1_pt1 | contig 11323 bp, 9 predicted proteins | sample 811421 | NCBI WGS metagenome assembly MDTG01 (sample SAMN05326645, study PRJNA326480) | marine metagenome | isolation source: seawater | place: Pacific Ocean: South East | collected 2011
GATCATCGAAGCGTGACCATTGTGAAAGGGTTGGAACCGACCAAGAACAATCAGAGCAGGTTCCATATTCAGGCCTCCGGCAATCCATTATCAATCAAGTAACCGAGGTTCCATACTCCTTGGCCCCACTTATCAGATTGAGTCCAATCACGACCAACCATCAGAAATAATTCTGGAATTAGGGCTGTTTGTAAAGTTCGATGTAAAGAATCAGCAGCATTTTGGTGAGCTTCCATTGTTGGAATTATTCTTGCATCTTGCTTAGGATCAAGAGTTTCTCCCATATCTTCTCTTTTCCTCATCCATTCCATAACAACTGATTCAGCATATTCAGTAGGCTCTGATGAAGAAACAGCCGCCAATGCATCAAACCAGGATGAATCAGAATACAACTCCTCAATATCCTCGATAGTCCGTCCAAGTAGAACGTCTAGGTAGAGCATAGCGCGGCCTTCCCAGCACCTAAACGAGCCAGGACTTGCCAATTCCGAAAGTAATCGCAGACCCTCAGCACCATCCTCTAACTCCAATTGTGATAAATCATGAAGAAAGCCATCTTCACCCCAGTCTACCTGTTGGGAGTCAAACCAATCGAGAAACTCAGCCTCTGCATCAATATCAAATGCTCTAGTAAGAGATTCTATCTCCTCTGGCCGACGGTTGCGAAATTCACCCTTGGAAATGGCTGAAGATAAAGTCACACCAGGGACTCCGCAAAGACCTCTGAATACAGCAACATCAACAAGACGCGCCACGAGGTCGACCGATGCCATGATTCTTCACTGGAGGGGGCAGTAAGCCACCTACGATAATTCTTAGCACATCGGATTGAAGAACCTGAGCCCGACCCATTGGTCAAGGCGAGCCGGGAGGAGGTGATGCATTGGCGACCATAAAAGAGCAAATCGCGGAGATACAAGCCGAGATTGATAAGACCCAGAAAAATAAGGCGACCAATGCACACATCGGGAAACTGAAAGCAAAGATTGCGGCCCTTAAGCGCAAGATTGAGTCACAAGAAGCACACTCAAAAAGTAGCGGACCAGCATCAGGTTTTGAAGTTAAGAAATCGGGAGATGCCTCTGTTGCACTTGTCGGTTTCCCCTCTGTTGGTAAATCGACACTGATTGCAAGACTGACCGGACAGGATTCCGAAACTGGAGCATACGCATTCACAACTCTCACTTGTATCCCTGGGCTCATGGAACACAGAGGTGCAAAAATACAGATTCTGGATTTGCCGGGACTTATCCCTGGTGCAGCAGAAGGTAAGGGCAGAGGGAAGGAGATTCTTGGTGTGATAAGAAATTGCGACATGGTCCTGTATGTGGTGGACCCATTCCAAGAATCCCACTTCAATGTTCTAAATAGAGAATTAGAGATTAGTGGGATGCGTTTGAATGAAGAAAAACCACCCGTTTTCGTTAAGAGAACAGATAGGGGTGGAATTGTTGTTAGGTCAACATGTGAACAGACCAATCTGACTGAAACTGAAGTACAGGATATTGTCCGATCTTTTGGAATCGTTAGTGCTCACGTTACTTTACGGATTGATGCTCATGCCGATCACATCGTCGATACAATGGCAGCAAACAGAGTTTACTCAAAAGCTGTTGTAGTCGTAAATAAAATGGATATTGCAAGTAAGGATGACCTTACAAGGACGACTGAAATGCTCCCGACGGGGTGGCCTGTAATGCCAATATCTGCATATACTGGGATGGGTGTTGAAGAAATGAAAGATTTTCTTTACGACAATTTAGGGTTCATGTCAATCTATCTCAAGCCACAAGGACAAGAGGCTGATTTGGTAGAACCACTGATAGTAAAAGACACCTCTACTGTTGAAGATGTTTGCAACACTCTGCATAGAGATTTCGTCAGAAAATTTAGATTCGCTCGTGTAAAAGGGCCCTCTGCCAAGTTCGATTGGCAACGTGTTGGATTGGGTCATTTACTCAAAGATGGAGATCTCCTATCAATCATTATCAAGCGCTAATTTTGTCGTTCATCTCCTAAGGAGATGTTGATAGGGGTGAGCACTCTCGCGCAAACCCCGGTGAGCATATGGAACGCTATCATCCCAGAGTCGGCCTTTGGTCGATATTGCTAGCCCTGCCTTCTTGGGCTGTGTTCCTATTGAATGGGATTTTTGGCATATTCCCTGCAATTATTTTCGCAGATGATGGCGTTGGGCAAAAATTCCATTTCTGGCTTTTCATTCAAGATCGGCTCCTAGGTGGATCACCATATCCTGTTTGGTCTGATGCTGGAGAAATGACAACTCAAGAATGGTTAATTCTGAGTTTTGCACTAATCACAACAATCAGTGCATTGTATTGCCTACGTCGCCGACCTGAATTTGGTGAAATAGAACGTTCAGACGACATTAGTCAACGAGAGACGCTAGAAATCGGTGGCGCAGCAATTCCAATGATGGAAAATTCAGGAGATGCGCATACACAGGCGATTGTGGAATCTGTAATTGGAAAAGAAGAAATTCTGGACCAAACAGTAGTTGCAGCCGCACTTGGAGAAATGGGTGCTATAGCAGCAGCAAACGCAATCGATGATGAACTTCCTTTCGATGAGGAGGATGAGGAATTCCCACTTGATGAGGAGGAAGTAGAATCCGCCGAAATCGAAGACATGGAAGTTGTTGAATTAGTTAACGAAGAACCCGAAGAAGAGGATATTGAATGGGGAGTATGGGATCCAGATACTAGTACTGAAGAAGTGGATGAGGAACCTGAAATCCCAGAAATACCCGAGATTTTCCGCGAACCAGATACACCCAAATCTGCACCTATTACACCAAATATAGAACCTACGAATGAAATCGTTTTACCTGAACAAATAGAGCCGAAAATCGCGGAAAAAATTTCTTCCATGGCCACACATGCAGCTGATGTCACCATGTCTGCTGCAATGGGTGTAGCCTCAAAGACGGCTAAACTCACAGAGAATGTTGTTCACAGAGTTCGTTCTAAGGCCACAAAAGGGGTAATGCCAGTAAGACCTGCTGAACTACCGCCATTGGCTGAGTGGGACGCAACCCATGGTGTCTGGACACTTATGGGTCGTCCAGTAACAATCGCTGAGAAACCTGAGCCCGAAAAGAATGTCCCAAGTTGGGTGGTCGAAGAGGTGGATGAACCTCAGATAATCACTAATCCAGTGATAGAAGTCCCTTCAATAGTTGATGAAAAACCGCGTAGGAAGACGCCTTTTATTCCAGAATTACCATAATCTGGGGACTGAATCATGTCTGAATCGATTGGCTTTGAAGAATTACTCGATTCACCTCGAGTACAAATTTTTCGGCAATTAGGGAAACATATCCGGAATCGGATTCGGCTTCTGGGTTCCTTGTTCGTATTTGGATTTGTACTCGGTTATCCAATTGCAGGAACTGCTGTTAGCTTTCTCGTAAAACAAGAACATCTCGTACCAGATGGAACGAGTATTATCATTGTCAACCCGTTAGAATTGGTAATCCTAAGATTGCAAATTGCTGGCTATGTTGGCCTAGGACTAGTTTTCCTTGCCCTAATTTGTGATGCAGCAGCATGGAGAAAAAAAATCGATATTCCGGACGATGTCGAAATCCCAGAAATTTCTCAACCAGCACGCTTTAGAATATTGATATCAATTATTTTGTCAATTATTTTAGCGACGATTGGAATTCTCTATTCGTGGGAAATTCTACTACCATTTCTCCTAGATTATCTACATCAAGATGCTTCAAGTGCTGGACTTGAAGAAACATGGCATTTGCAAGCATGGGTTGGGTTTGTAGTTTCATTGACGCTAGGCAGCGCATTCGCATTCCAGGTCCCTTTGGTTGTTATTTTACTACTGAGAGGAGGACTAGTTGAACGAGGAGTATTGAGCAAATATCGGCGCCACATTTGGTTTGTAAGTGTTGTAATCGGTGCAATGTTATCGCCACCCGATCCTCTTTCTCTTGCGCTATTGGCTGGCCCCATGATTATGCTGTTTGAAGTTGCCTTGTTAGTTGATGCAATCATTCCCCGGAGGGGTTGATTTCTCTATTACGAGCATCCTCTTCCTTAGCAACAGCAATACCATCTTCAACATCCACCCACCTCATCATGATGGTACCCGTCAAGATAAGTAAGAAAATACTCATTATGGCAACTCGGTCATCAAAGGCAATTGCAAGGGTTCCATACATAATAGGTCCAATGAATGCTGCGACCTTACCAAAGAATCCGAAGAACCCAAAGAACTCAGCACTGCGTGTCTCTGGGATCATTTGGCCGAACAAGCTTCTTGAAAGGCCTTGGCAACCACCCATAATTGAACCGAACATTACTCCAAGCATCATGAATTGCATGGTCACTGAAATGCCTAGTGGCTGCCAAACATTTTCCCTAGCCCCTTCTGCTATGAAATCCAATGGACCATCACCTAGATTGGTTGGATGATCAATTCCAGCAAAGGATTCTACATCTTCACCAATTTTGATACTCATACTGAATCTGGAATCGGCTATCTTGGCTTTTACTGCATCAAGGGATACATTTCCTATGTCAACAAGTAGAGGACCGTCGCTATCTTTAGCCCATTCCAAAACTTCTGCTTGGTCAACTTTTTCATTGACTTGTACTGGGAGAACTTCTCTGAATTCCATCGCCCATTCTTGCTCTTCGTTATCTGGGTCCTGGGCCAATTCTCCTAAACTGGATAGAACAATCGCATGATAAGTTTCATTTTCAGCATCCCATGTATATTGGATATCATAACCTTCATGCGAATCTGGTGTGAGTGGCGCGAATGTCAACGCTAAAACACCGACTAAAGTTGCAACCACAAGAGAAATTTGCAAGGCTGATTTTGTCGAGTATTTCTCTGCAATTTTAGTAAAACCAATCGCTGAAGGTGCAGCTACAAATTGGATTGCAAGGATGGCGAGAATAAGGTCGGTGGTAGTCAAACCCAAGACTGCGGGGCCGAAGACACCTGCAAGTGCTGTAACGCTGTTTATGCCATCGATGTAAAAGAAATAGGCCAGCATGAAGAAGAAGAGTGTTCGAAAATCCTTACGCTTTTTCAGGGTTGAAATGACCTCTTTGAGTGCAAATTTTGAAGATTGGATAAAACTCGTTATTTCCATTTCATCTTCAATATGGGGCTCAGGAACCCATTTGAATGTCAATAAAGCAAACCCAAACCACCAAATTCCAGACGACGCCATGACGAAAGGAAGCACCCAATCTCCAGTCAACAACATGACCATTGCTAGATGAACCAATAGTAGAATACCGCCGCCAAAGTAACCGTATGCAAATGCTCTGTTGGATATATCATCCATTTCTGTTTCATTTCCAAGGTGTGGTAACAGAGCATTGTAAAATACGCCCGCACCGTTCAAACCGATATTTGCCAATACGAACATAATCATCAACCAAGCCCATTTCATACTGATTGGAATCAATCCAGTACCTGCTAGTGCGAGAAGGAAAGTAGCACCCGCGCCCAGATAGGTCAGAATTCTCAACCACCACATTTTGATCATTCTTCGATCTGCTATTACTCCGAAAGAAGGACTGAGCATAGCGACAATGAGTGTAGCGATTCCAACGGAATACGACCATATCGCTGTAGCCGACATTTCTATGCCCGCAAGTGTAGTAGTCAGGCCGTTTGCTTCGAGAAAGAGATAGAAAAACCATGGAGGAAGAATCGCAGTTGTTACACTGGTCTCAAATGCTGATTTCCCCCAATCATACATGCAGTAACCGCGAACCGCTCTCTTGTTATCCCCTGACATGAAATCTGAACATTGTTGACAGTGTTTAGGCTTGATGTAGGGTGGGTCTTGAATAACCGTATCTTTAGTCCGTAAATGATGACCAGGGGTTGGACTAAACCGATTGAGAACTCAATAGAGGGTTTGGTCCATGGAATGATGCATTTTGATGGTGTTGAATTCGATCTTCGATTAAGTACTGACGACGAGTTGTTTTTGTTTCATGACAATCACCTCTCCAATGCCCAGATGGAATCAATTGGTGGATCAAAATGGACTGAAGATCGTTCAAGTGAGGATTTGAGAGAACTTGGTATAAATTCATTCCAAGAACTCTTGGAAAACCAAGATTTCACAAGAGAATGGACTGAACGGGCCAAGATTGCATGTGTAGAATTGAAAATGCCTCACCCTAAGTCAAAACATGTCGGATCTGTAAATCCGAGAAAGAGGGAAAAACACGCAAGAAAAATGGCACGCATTGCAGATTCAATGATTCAGGACATTGGACCTGAGCGCAACAATATTGTCCTGATGTCCTTCAAGAGAAGATTTCGTCATGTTTGTTCCCGCAGTAATGTAAGTTGGCCTGTTGCTCAACTTCAACCTGCTATACCCGAAATTGGTGGGAAACGAATGAAGCGCATACTCACTTTACCATCATTCATGTGGCTTTCTTTAGCATTTCATCTAAAGCATCAGAAATTGGTAGGGGCACCAATTCTACCATGCGCTTTGGAGTACCTTGATGGCATGACTAGGCATTTGACTTTGGGCCGTACAATGGGATTATCTGGATATACTGGGAGACGCCTTAATCGATTGCGGAAAGGGTATCCAGTATTTGTTTGGCCAACGCAATTCCGTGTCGAAAGTGCAATCTCTGATTTGGGATTGACTGGAATGACCGACCAAACTTCTCCTGAACTTGTAACACTACCCAATGGAGGTGCAAGGTGGACAAGGTGGGGAACCCAACCACTAGACCCTGAACGGACATCTCTTCTGCAAAACGCCGAATCAGAAAATCATGTGGCATTGATCCAAGAAGCTGCACGTGAAACCACACCTTGGCCAGAATTGACAGATATTGAAAGGCGAAATTTCCTCTCAAACTGGCGCAAAAAATGGATGTGGGATAGAGATATCGATGAATTAGTAATGGACTCAAGTCCAACTACTATGCCTTGGGAAGTAAGCAGGCTACTAGGCCACAGAGGCAGTGGCAATGATACCTTGTAAGGATTCTAATCAAGTCTCCGAATTGTTGGATCGGCAGCAATATATTTTGGTCTATAGATGGGTGTCCCACGACCACCTCTGGCATTTCTCTCGTCGAGAATCTGTGCTGAAATTCCAGCAACTCTTGCCCATCCAAAGAATGTTGTATAATACTCGGGTTTATGGAAGCCTACAGCATTCAGAAGTGTCCCAGATGCGATATCGACGTTTGCATTGGGATTGCTAATCTTTGGGTTCTCTCCTAATACTCGAGGTGCAACCTCTCTTAGTGTCTTGACTATCTTGAAATTAGAGTCTTCTGGGCAGATTTCTTCACCCAATTTGAACTGTGCGGCTGCACGTGGATCCTCAGCACGCAATACTGCGTGACCAAATCCGTAAATCGGCCGACCCGCTGCTAATTCAGTCCTCACAAAGGCTTCAACTTCAGATGGTTCAGGTGTACCTACTCGTTGTACGAACTCCAAGCAGGACTGATTTGCACGACCATGTAATGGGCCAGATAGTGCATTCATTGCACTTGAAATGGATGCATACAAACTTGCCCAACCACTTGCTACAGCCTTTCCAGTAAATGTCGAAAGGTTTCCACCACCATGGTCCATATGCAGATTCAAGAATACTCGGAGGGTACGAATCATCTTTTCGGATTCACCTTCGTTGGTGCCAAGTAAATGAACGAAGTTTTCGACCATACCTCTCTGTGGCTCACTTGCAACTTCTGGTAGACCTCTTCCACCGCGTAGTCGGAAAATTGTCGCCATAAGTTCTGGCATTCGAGAAATCAAATTCAACCCATCAGCACGTATATCGCCTGTGGTTTCAGCAACTCCAAGTGCTTGTATACCAATGCTCAACCAATCCATTGGATGGCCCGAACCAGGTGTTAGTGATTCAAGAACTCTTAGAGCACCTGCCGGTAGTCTTTCTGCTCTCTGAGCAAGCTCATGTCTGAAATCCTGTGACTCCTGTCGGTTAGGTAAACGCTTCTCAAAAAGCAAGAATATGACGTCTTCTGGGTCCATGTCTGCCAAATCTCCAACAGGGTATCCACAGTAGTGGACCCCTTTTTTGGGGTCGACGAATGAGGTGCGGCAGGTTCCAACAGGTATACCACGCAGACCTGTATTGAGATGATCCTGAGTAACTTCGAAAAGGACATCCTTACCATTCTCGTCGCTCATAATCGCTCCTCATTCGGTCCGAAAACAGGGTTTGGTATAAGGGGGTGGGTTGGGTGTATAACACCCACTCGGTGAAAAAAAGCGGCCACATTAAGAGAGATGAACCACTGCGTGAGGTGTGGCTCATCACTCGAATCCATGGTATTCTCACGGTGTTTCATTCGAATGTCAACCCGATTGTGGGAAATGTTGTGACCAACCAGGGGGAGTCGTTTTTCTCGCTAGGAATGATGCATCCAGATTGGCTGAACATCATGGGATGGAAGTGGAAGATTGGATTGAAAGAGACTGTACGCGTAGCCAAAATGGGAGATATGTTCTCAAATCTCGACCTGAAGATGGGATTTGTATCTATTTGAATGAAGACAAATCTTGTAGTGTATACAAATCAAAACCAGATCAATGTTCAGCTTTCCCCTGGTGGAATGAAAATATGGCATCAAATCGTTCATGGCATAAGACTGTACAAATCTGTCCTGGATTGAGGCAGCCAGGTGCCAAAGTGGTCCCATTACCAGTAATCCAAGAACATCTTGTCAAGGACCACGAAGCAGAAAAGGGTTTCAGAAATTGGTAAATCAATCCTCTGCAGGGAGAAGAACTCTCCGTTTGAGAGGCCATAGAATTGCTTTGGCAGGTTCACTATAATCTGGTATTAGAACTGGTATTTTTGCGGGCTTAATCAATTCACCTGGGTCGAAATCCTCAATCTCTGATGCATATTCACCGGACCCGAGTTCTTGCAATTTATCCAAGTGTTTCTCGATGGCGAGCATCCTATCAGTGAAAGAAACTAGCTCATCAGATGATGCATTTTCAACTCTACCAGAAATATTCTCAATCTCTCTATTCAACTCACTTAATTCAAACCGGTGCTCGTGTAGTATACTCTCAAGACGATTCAAGGCAGAATCTGTTAGTGCCTCAATATTCTCTCCCAGTGGGATCCTATTGGTTAGTCGAGAGTCGTCCCCTCTCCTACCAATTTCTCGAAGATGATCATTTAGTGTGTCTTTGACAACATTCTCTGCAGCAACAGCAGAAGATGAGAGTGTTATTTCAGGTGGCTCATAGTCATCTTCAGTTTCCATTTTATTAGTGATTACTTCAGCACGATATTCCACTGATTCTGGCATTACTGAATCTAGGGCTTCTGCAACTATTTGTGCGCCTCGAGCGTCTGAATCCATTGCTTCATCTTTAGGTGCATCTAACAGAACCGGTTGCTCTCCTGAGAGAAGTGTTTGAACATCAGTTGAACCGAAAAGGCTAGCGCCAGATTCTATTGCGAGGCAAACTGTTTCAAAATCTGCTTTCGCACGACTCCATTCACCTCGACTCCTCCCGACTATAACATGCAATTGAGGGTCAGTAATAGATACACCTCTATAGAGCGTGTTCCTTCGTAGCATCAGCAACATTGTATCTTCTGACGGTGGTCCCAATTCGACATGGACACCTGCAGAAACTGCTTGCCTTAATCTCCCAATCGGTAAGGAATCCGATGCGAGGCGCCTAGAAGCAGTCATAACAACTTGAGCACCTACATCAATAGCCCAACCCACAACTTTGGCCAAGTTCTCTACAGCACCTGGCCTCATTACAATACGATCTGCATCATCAATTAATAGTGAACTGGCATGCAACAGTAAATCGTCCCAACCATCCGGTAAATGCTCAGGGAAAGTTTCAGCAGTAATCAATCGAACATCTCGATCAGATATGCCTGCATGAAGTGATTCACCTATTGCCCAAAGGAGATGGCTCTTACCAGAACCTGCTTTCCCATGAATTAGAAGTGGATTCAGACGACGCCCTGGGTAGTCTATCACTTCTGATGCTGCTTGAGTGGCAATTCTATTTGACGGCCCCTCCTGCCAACGTGTGAAATCAAACTCTGGTCTTTCTGTGAGATAAGGTGGCCAATAACCCGAGTTATCAGAGGAGGAAAATGGACCCTTTACACCTACTTGGGAACTACCTAATTCACTTTCATCTAATGGTTCTGAAGGAGATATTTTCCGATGTTGATCTAAGACCTCTCTCCATAGAGGAATTACTGGATCTATTGAATCACCTGCATCTTCTCCAACGACCCATCGTGGAATATCTGGAGAGATATCTGAAATTTCAGAACCGATATCCATTGGACTTGAATCCGATATTCTCTCACGCATTGCCTCTAAACGAGATTGGACAATGTCTCCATAATCCGAACCGCCTCCAAGAATAGAAAGGCGTTCTAGTGGCGAAGGAGCATCTTGAGGTAAGTCGAATCTTTCTGCGAATTTCGCTTCTGCACGAGCCCTAGCTCTAATCGATATGTGGTCGAGAAGAGTGCTCTTAACGTCGACAGTAGTTTCCTCCCTCTGAGACTGGCCTAGATACCTGCGGCTCCGCTCCATCGCATCCTTAAGATTCGATCTTGTGGTCATCCTTCAGCCTCCTTCAGTTCCTTGAGGGCTCCTTCTGGATCCACTGCGAATTTCTCAACAATTAACTGAGTATCTATTCCAGCATCTTCTAGTTTCCTAATTCGTTCCCATATAGTTACATCAGCGCCACTGCTGCCTGTGAAAGTTTGCGAGAGTGAGCGAATTGCTGATCTTTCCATCTCTGCAATTCTTCCTGTTAAATGTTGATTGCGCTGAGAGCGGCTACTTGCTTCGCGCACAGCCTCATTGACACTCAATGGGGGCGGGGCATCAGAAATGTCAACCCCCCCTGCAGAACGCTTGGCTGCAGTCATTGACATCACACGCATATCTGGGCCGGTATCATAATTCACACCTGGTTGGACCTGCCTAGCCCGAGTTGCTGCAAAATCGAGTTTGTCACGCTGGGTAATGGGGTCTGAAGGGTACTCGACCTTTGCTTCCACATCCTTTGCTCTAGATGCTGCTATGCTCATTTCCTGACGCTTTAATTTGCCAGTATCTTCACTGAGTATATCACCTACATCTACCGGAGATAAATGAACAAGGCCATTTTTCGATAACCTCTTGCGTCTTACCTTTCGTGCAGTTTTACCTCTATGATTTACAGTGGGTGGACGTGGCCCACTATATTTTGGCTCTTCAGGCATTGGTTCAGTGGTGACCATGTTTACGTTTTCTTCAGA
>MDTG01020015.1_pt1 | contig 11321 bp, 6 predicted proteins | sample 811421 | NCBI WGS metagenome assembly MDTG01 (sample SAMN05326645, study PRJNA326480) | marine metagenome | isolation source: seawater | place: Pacific Ocean: South East | collected 2011
TGTAAGCAAAAAAATTGGGATTAAGAATATTTTCTTTTTCATTATATAAAATTTCTTTGTTATCAATGCTTTTAAGTCTTCCTCCCGCTTCTTCAAGTATAATATGTCCTGCGGCTATATCCCATTCAGATGTTGGTCCAAATCTTGGATAAATATCAGCAAAACCTTCTGCAATTAAACAAAATTTTAAGGAACTTCCTTTTTGTATAATTTCAAATTCATTAAAGTTCTTATTAACCCATTTATTAAGTATGGGATTTGAATGAGATCTACTTCCAATTATCTTAATTAGATTTGTTTTTTGAATTTTAATTGAAATTTTGTTTGCATTATCAAGTGTATTTAGTTTTTTGTTAGTTAATATTTTATATGATCCAAAGTTTTTTTTTGAAAAATATAATTCATTTGATACAGGAGCATAAATAACGCCAAGAATCGGTCTATTATTTTCTATAAGAGCAATATTAACAGTGAACTCACCATTTTTTTTTATGAATTCTTTTGTTCCATCAAGAGGATCAATAAGCCAATACTTTTTCCATTCTTTTCTAATTTGCCATTCAACAAATTCTTCTTCGCTAAGTATTGGAATATTTGGTGACATTTTTTTTATGGTATCAGTAATAAATTTGTTTGAAGCTAAATCTGCTTGAGTCAAAGGAGTTTCATCATTCTTAAAAGTAATACCAAAATTTTTATTATAAAAATCTAAAATGATTTCCCCAGCTTCTATCGATATATTACTAATTTTTAATAATTCCTCGTTACTGTTCATAAAGTTCAATAATTGTTTTTAAATTTATAAAAAATATATGATAATATTATCGCATTATTGTTGCATTAAATAAAGCAATTACAACAAATGAGTAATAATATTAACAACGAACTTTTAGAAATCGATAATATGGTAAACCTTGACGAGTCTGTCATCGTTAATAACATGATGGATTATTTGTTACCAGATTATTTAAAAAAAATTGATCAGATTAATAGTAGAGCTTTGGAAATTGTTAATGAGTCTAGGAAATCTATAAGCCTAATTAAAAGTCCGATTGAAAACCTTTTACAGGAATATAAACTTAACACAGAAGAGGGTACAGTTCTATTATGTTTAGCAGAAGCTTTGTTAAGAATACCAGATCAAAAAACTATTGATAGACTTCTTGAAGATAAGTTTACTTCAACTGATTGGAAAAAACATACTGGTTTTGACAAAGGTTTATTTGTAAATGCATCATCATGGGCCTTTTTAATCACTGGTAATATATTAAAAAGAAGTAGATACGATGAAAGGTCAATAGAGGAAAATTATAAAAGTCTCTTAAAAAAGAGTTCAGAGCCAGTTTTTAGAAGCATTATTAGAAAAGCAGTAATGGTCCTAGCAAAACAGTTTGTATTTAAATCGAAAATGGAAGAAGCTGTTAAGTTTACAAAGTCAGAAAAATATAAAAAAAATATTTTTTCTTTTGATATGCTTGGTGAAGGAGCAAGAACTGACGAAGATGCAGAGAAATATTTTCTAGAATATAAAAAAAGTATTGATTTCACTGGTAAGAGTTTATCTAATGATGAGGATGTTAGATATTCAAATGGTGTCTCAATTAAACTCTCCGCATTAAATCCTAGATATGAAAGACATAAATATGAAGATTTAAAAATTGAATTAATTCCAAAATTAATTGAGCTAGGGTTGTTAGCCAAGCAAAATAATATTCAATTATGTATAGATGCGGAAGAAGATAAAAGATTCATTTTATCTTTGAAAATATTTAAAAAATTAATTGAGTCTAAAGAACTTAATAATTGGAATGGATTAGGTTTAGCTATACAGGCATATCAAAAAAGAGCATTTCATTCTATTGATTGGATTAATAATTTAGCTGAAAAAAATAATAAAATTATACCAATTCGTTTAGTCAAAGGCGCCTATTGGGATAGTGAAATTAAATTTGCACAAGAATTAGGATTAGAGAAATATCCTGTTTTTACTAGGAAGCCATTAACTGATTTATCCTGGATGGCTTGCGCTATCAAAATGCTAAATTATCAAAAAAATATATTTCCTGCATTTGCGACTCATAATGCGCACTCAATTGCATTTATTGAGGAGATAGGGAAAAATCAAAATTTTGAGTTTCAAAGAATTCACGGAATGGCTGATATTTTAAGTAATTACTTAAATAAAAATTCAAATAATAATTATAATAAATCTAGAATATATGCACCAGTAGGAAATTATGAGGATCTCTTACCTTACCTTATGAGAAGATTACTTGAAAATGGTGCCAACACATCTTTCATTAATAAATTAAATGACCTCAAAATAAATATAAACGAAATTATTTTAGATCCTATTAAAATTATACAATCCTATAAAGAATATGACAATCCATATATACCATTACCTAACCAAATTTATTTACCAAACAGAGAAAACTCTCTAGGTACAAATTTATTTAGTGAAAAAATAATTTCAAGATTAGATAAACTTTTTAATAGAGATGAGGAAGAATACAGTGCTCATTCATTGTTATTAAATAAAGATAATATTAGTTTAAATAAAGTTAAAATTTCTTCTCCTACATCAATTAAAAAAATTGTCGGTAATGTAAGTTATGCGAACGATAAAATAATTAACGATGCATTAGATATATCTAGACAATATCAAAAAACATGGAGTGATAAAGGGATAGAAGAAAAATTAAAAATTGTTAAGAAATTTGCTATATTATTAGAAAATAATAAAGAAGATCTTATAAAAGTCTGTGTAGATGAGGCAGGTAAAACGATAAAAGACTCGTTTAATGATTTAAGAGAGGCAATTGATTTTTGTCATTACTATTCAAACGAAGCTAAAAAATTATTAAGTAAAGAAGTATTCTTTGAAGGGCCTACTGGTGAAAAAAACAAATTAATTTATGAAGCTAAAGGAGTTATTTTTTGCATAAGCCCTTGGAATTTTCCAATAGCAATTTTTGTTGGTCAAATAATAGCAGCTTTGTTATGTGGAAATACAGTAATAGCTAAACCAGCTGAACAAACATCAATTATTTCATATAAAATTATTAAACTTTTATTTACGGCTGGCTTACCAGTAAATGCATTACAATTAATTTTAGGAGAAGGATCTAAAATAGGAGAAAAAGTTTTAAATGACGAATGTATTAAAGGAATATTATTTACGGGCTCTTGTGAAACAGCAAAAAATATTCAAAAAAATTTAAATAAAAGAGAAGAATTGATATCCTTAACTGCTGAAACTGGTGGTCAAAATTTTATGATTGTTGATTCTTCCGCACTAACAGAACAAGTTGTTGATGACGTTATAGAATCTGCATTTAATTCAGCAGGACAGCGATGTTCAGCTTTAAGGATTTTAGCAATCCAGGATGAAGTTTATGAAAAAACCATAAGTATGCTAATTGGAGCAACAAAAAAAATTAAAGTTGGATTACCTTACAAACTTGAGACTGATGTTGGTCCATTAATTGATGCAAATGCTAAAGAGCAAATTGAGAATCATTTGAAAATTTTTAAAAATAAAATCTTACTCGATATGCCAATAAATAAAGATTTGGATGGTTTTTATATTAGTCCTAAAATAATCAAACTAGATAGATTAACTGATATTAAAAAAGAAGTTTTTGGACCAGTATTACATGTTTATAAATATTCATCTAATGAACTAGAAACATTAATTAAAGCTATTAATAAAATGAACTATGGCTTAACTTTAGGTGTGCATAGTAGAATAGACAATACTATTAAATATATTTTTAAAAATGCAAATATAGGAAATATTTATGTTAATAGAAATATTACTGGTGCTGTAGTAGGTGTTCAACCATTCGGTGGTAGGGGTTTATCTGGTACAGGCCCAAAAGCGGGTGGTCCTAATTATCTAATAAATTTATTAAATGAAAAAACTTATTCTCATGATATTACAACTTCGGGTGGCAATACTTCACTTTTTATGTTGCCAGATAAAGAATAATTATAGTTGATAATAGATTGTAGGTTACCTAATTTTTCAGAATCTAAATCTGCCACATGATCAAAATTATATAATTTTTAATTCTCTACTAAAAGAAGTTAATGAATCACAAGAGTCTTTTGTTATGAACACATCATCTTCAATTCTAATTCCTAAAAAATTTTGCTTATACAAACCTGGCTCAATTGTAATCACCATACCCTCTTCAAGTAATTCGTGATTTTTTCTCATAACATATGGATCTTCATGAACATCCATTCCTAATCCATGACCCGTTTTATGGACTATAAATTCTGAAAAATTTGACTTTTCTAAAACTTTCATAACAGTATCATCTAATTCATGCATAGAAACCCCTGGCTTTGCAGTCTGTCTTCCTAATGAATTTGCATTATAGACAACTTCATACATATTTCGTTGCTCTTGTGTTACTGATTCTAAAAAAAAAGTTCTAGTAATATCAGAATTGTATCCATTAATGTTAGCACCAAAATCAAATAGGATGCAATCACCCTTTTTAATTCTATAATCATCACGCGAATGTCCATGACATAATGCAGAATTTGAACCAGCTAATACTAGTGGCTCAAAGGCAATATCATTAGCCCCATATTGTAATAATTTTTGCATAAGCAATTTTTTAATTTCAATTTCTGTAACTCCTTCTTTAACAAAATTGATAGTATCATTAAGTGAATCTTCAGCTACTTTTACTGCTTTGCGCATATTTTCAATTTCGTAACTTTGTTTATGCAATCTTATTTTACTTATGATTTTATGGGCATTTTTTATTATAACATCTTGTGAAGCTTGCATAATTGCTTGCATCTCAAATGCTCTCATTAATTGCCCTTCAATTCCAAGATTAAAATTTTTACCCAATAATTCAAAAGCTTTATTAAATGCATTTTGAAATCCGTCATTGTCTTGCCACTCAATTATTTCTGCATCAAAATTTAAATTTGTAAAATTAGAAACCTCTAAAACTGGTACAATTGCTATGGGTTTATGAAATTTTGATATTATTAAAACAAAAGGGCGTTCCATTAAAAAAAATTGACCGCCTGTTACATGTCTGAAATTTGGGCCAGGAACTAAAGCAAAGGCATCTAGTTTATTATTTTTATCATTTAGTAATTTTTGTAATTTATCAATCATAATATTTTATTCTTCATTTTTAATTGGTGTTTTATAAAAAATGGTATCAAAAAAATAGTGATAAAATCAATTTTTTTTATATGTTTATTAGAATAATAATTTTCTTTATTTAATATATTTATCGTTCCAATAGGTTTAGATTGAAATAATACCAATAAATTTATTATAGAACCACATCCTATTGAAAAAATTGTATCATAATCAAAAAATATTTTTTTGATATCATTTTTTGATTTACAAACAAAATGTTGTTTATTTTTTAGCACTTTTGTTGACCAAATATTTTTTGGCATCTTTTTTTGTCCAAGGATTGGATATATTTTATTATTATTAGAGTAAATTCTTTCACAATATTTTAAATTTTCATCAATAACAGTGAAAGTAATTAATTTATGACCAATTAAATTATTAATAACTTTATCAATTTTTTTGAAAAATGTTTTATCTCTTGAAGTCTTTAGATCTTTTGTAAGTTTTTGTTTTAATCTTAACACAAAAATTATTTATTTCTTAATTGATCTGTTGCTTGTTGGTCTAGTTCCAAATTTTCTGATATTACAACTTTATAGTCTTCTCTGGCTTTTTCTAGAGAGACATATCTATTTTTAACATCATTTAATACACTTTCTGGTTCTCTATCAATGGGTTCCTCAAAACCTCCTCCTCCTCCAGTGTATGTAGTTAAAACAGTCCCATTTTTAATTTGTAACCCGTTTGCTTTTAAAATATTTTTTTCCTTTGAGTTAGGTATTTTTATATTTACATTTGGTGGCATTCCATCCTTTCCACCAAATAGCCCCCAAGCAGGAGTAACTGATCTTTCAAACCAAAGTGATACAAATCCATCCGTATTTATTGTATATTCCCTATATAAACCAGAGCCCCCTCTGTATTTTCCTAAACCTCCAGAATTTTTTCTAAAACCATAATTAAAAATTGAAACAGGATATTTATTTTCAAAAACTTCTATTGGCAAATCTTTAAAACCACCATTAACATTATTTATAAGAGCATCAGCGCCATCTGATCCTTGAAAACCACCCCAACCACCACATGTTGGCTCAACTGAAAGAAAAGGAAAGTTATTTCTTGGATCAACACCACCAATAAAAATAACCATCGAATCACCATAGTGTGCTGCAGCTGAAAGCTCTTTTGCCGATCCAGATAGAGCTTTTACGAAAGCATCAATAAGCAATCCTAAACTTGAAAAATACCATTGGCAAGCAGCTGGCTCTTCAGCTTTAAAGATTGAGCCTTTTGGAGCATCAACTTCTAAAGTTTTAAATGTACCTCCATCAACAGGTCTTTTTGGATTTATTAAAAGTTTAAAAGCTACTCTGCATGCAGAAATTGTTTGGGCAAAACCACAATTTACAGGTCCTTGTGTTTGAGCTGCAGAACCATCAAGATCTATTTTTATTTTTTCATCTTCAACAATAACTTTCATATTAATCTTGACTGGATCACTACCAAGACCATCATCATCTAAAAAGCCGTCTGCATAATAAGTTCCGTTTTTAATTTTTTGGACTGCTTCTCTTTCTAATTGTTCTGATTGTCTAAAAATCTCATCTCTTGCAGATTTAACTAAATCAATACCAAATCTATCAAGGATACCTTGAAATCTTTTTTCACCTGTTTTACCTGCTGCTATTTGAGCGTTCATATCACCGATTAATGAATAACCAAACCTTCCATTAATCCTTAAAAATTCTATTATTTCTTTTTTTGGTTCATTATTTTCATAGAGTCTTGTCACAGGCCATCTAAAACCTTCTTGATATATATTAGATGAATCCATAGAACCACCTGGGTCTTTAGCACCTACATCCAACCAATGAGCTCTGCTTGCTGAAAAACCAGCTAATTGTCCGTTCCAAAAAATAGGAGCAAATATTGTAATATCATTTAAATGAGTTCCTGTAAAAAAAGAGTCATTTACAAAAAAAATATCTCCTTCTTTAAAATAATCCCACCCATATATTTTAGCAGTTTCTTGGACGCAAACTTGGAGATTACCTAAAAACAATGGTAGACCTGAAGATTGGCCTAATACCTCTCCTTTTTCATCTAACAATGCTACAACACAATCTTTACCTTCATAAATAACTGGAGTGTATGCACTTCTAATTAACACAGCATTCATGTCTTGTGCTATCGAAATGAATGCATTTCTAATTATTTCAGTACTAATTGGATCTGCTTTACTCATGCTTCGTCCTTTGTAATAATTATATTTCCAAAATTATCTTTTATAATAGAATAATTTGGAGGAATTACAGTAGTTGCGGTTGATTCCTCAATTACAGCCGGACCTTTAAATTGATTGTTAGATTTTATATTATCTCTTGCATAAATATTGGTCTCATACTCTGTTTGATTAAAAACTATTTTTCGATTTGAATTTATAATTTTCTCATCGTTTTCAATACCTTTTACAGAGTCTGATTTTGTTATTTTTCCTGTAGCAATTAATCTTAAATTTATGAATTCACTTGGACCATCAGGGGTTGAGTGGCCATATTGTTTTTCATAAGTTGAGTGAAAGTTTTTATTTATTTTATTTAGATCAAATGGTTCATTAATTTCAACATTAACATAATACTCTTGACCAATATATCTCATATCAGCTGTTAGACTGAAAGTCATATCAGGTGTGCTGACATTTTCACTTTTTAATAAATCAGTTGCTTCGCTTTTTAACTTATTAAAATTTTCTAAAAGTTTTTCTTTTTCTAAAGATTGAAAATTTTGGTAAAAGTTAACCGTCAAATCTCTTCTGATATCTGTTTGTAACATGCCCCATGCAGAAAATGTACCTGGATCGTTAGGAACAATTATTTCTTTAATCTCAAGTTCTTCAGCTAACCAAACAGCATGCATAGAACCTGCTCCCCCAAACGCAACTAAACTAAACTCTCTTGGATCAATTCCTTCTTTTACCGTAATAGTTCTTATTGCATCTGCCATTTTAGCGTTAATAATTGATAAAATTCCTTCAGCTAATTCTGTAGATGATATATTTAATTTTTTAGACAAGTTTTCTAAAACAGTTTTGGATGCATTTAAATCAAGATCCATCCATCCACCTAGTTTTGATTCCTTACCTAATCTTCCTAAAAATAAATTAGCATCTGTAACTGTTGGTTCTTCACCACCTTTACCATAACATGCGGGACCAGGGTTTGCTCCAGCACTTCTTGGACCAACTCTGAGAGCATTATTCTCCAACCAAGCTACTGATCCTCCTCCAGCACCAATTGTATGAATATCAACTAGAGGTATTAATAAAGGTATATATTCTTGTTCAGTTTCGTTAGTTACTGATGGCTTACCATTGATAATTAAACTCATATCAAAAGAGGTACCTCCCATATCTACACAAATAAGATTTGGCCTTTGAATTAACTTTGATAGTGCTTGTCCTCCAATAGTTCCACCTACTGGACCTGATAGTAGGGTTTTTACTGGTTGTTCAAGAGCAGATTCAGCTCTTATAACTCCTCCATTTGATTGCATTATGTAGAGTGGTTTTTTATAATCGCTACCCGCTAATTGTTTTTGAAGTGATTTTAAGTAATTGTTTGTAACAGGTCCAATATAACTATTCATTACTGCTGTAGACGCTCTTTCATATTCTCTCCATTCGCGCGCTATTTCATGTGATAACGAAATAACTATATTTTCGTTTATGTGTTTAGATAAGAATTCTCTACTTTCAATTTCATGTTGAGGATTTACATATGAATGAAGATAACAAATTGCAACTGCTTTAATATCCTCTTTGTTTATTATGTCTGCAATTTTGGATAAATCATCAATATTCAATTTAGTCTTTATTGAACCATCCCACATAATTCTCTCTTCAACTTCAAAAACATCTTTTCTAGGAACTAATGTTCCTGGTTTTGAATACCTAACGTTATAGAGTTCTTTTCTATCTCCTCTTGCAATTGTATATGTGTCACTAATCCCTTTTGTCATAACCAATAGAACCCTAGATCCTTTTCTTTCTAAAAAAGCATTAAGACCAACTGTTGTGCCATGAACAATAAAATCAATATTTTTTATATCTAGGTTATTTTTTAATCCGTCAAAAACTGCATTAGCAGGATTATCAGGTGTTGACAGAACTTTAATTGTTTTAATATTATTTTTATCAGTATCATCTACTACTATATCAGTAAATGTGCCTCCAATGTCCGCAGATACTCTGTACATATTCCCCTATATCAGTTGATAATAAAATATAGTAAACAGTAAAAAATTCTTTAATTCCAGTAAAAAAATTATATTTTTTTCATTTTTACAGATTATATTTTGTAAAAAAACACGTTTTCCAGTTTAATATTTGAATTGTTTATATAATTATGATTAATTCAAATTATTAAGTTAAAATTATTCTTATGGGAGGAAAAATGAAGAATAGATTTATACGCATATTATTATTGCCCTTTGTTGTTTTTTTTATTTCCTTTTCTTCAATTGCTGATGATTTAAATATTGCTTTTTTTGCTTCTTCTAGTGAAAATGGCTATAATCAAGCAACTTGGGAAGGTGTAAAAAAAGCAGCTAATGAAGCTGGGCACGTAAATGCAGAAATATTTAATGGAGAATTTAATGCAACACTTCAATATGGGCAAATTGAAGATATAATTGCTTCTGGTAAATTTGATGGTTTTGTAGTTGTTCCAAATGATACTGTGGGTATAGCTGGTGCAATAGAACAGGCTATTGATGCGGGTATTAAAGTAGCTACAAGCTTATTTCCAATCGGTCCAGATTTAACGACTTTAGAGCCTCAAGTTGAAGGGCTTACTGCTACTGCTGCTGGTTCGCCTGTATATGGAGCAACCCTTCAAGCAAATGAAGTTGTTAAATACTGTGCTGATAAAAATCCTTGTAATACGATTATAATGATTGGGCAAAAGATATACCCATTTGATAAATTAAGATATGATACTTTTCTCGATATTTTAGGCAAAGAATCTAATATTAAGATTGTTGCTACTGTAGAAGGAAACTATTCTCCAGATGTTTCACTTACAGGAATGACAGATGCTCTTCAATCTGCAAAAGATGTCCATGTTGTTCTATCGAATGCTGACCAGCACCTTCTGGGAGCTGAAATTGCTCTTGCAGACGCTGGTTACAATGTAGAAGATTTGTATTTAATGGGTGGAGGAGCTGCAGAAGTAGCTATTGATGCTATTAAAGCAGGTCAATGGGATGCAACCTTTATTGGTGTTCCTTTTTCAGAAGGTTACCTTGCTGCAAAAGCGGTTATAGCAGCTCTTAAAGGTGAAAATGTTGATCCAGTAATTGACATTACAAAACCAGAGATTGTTGGTATTGATCCAATTATTACCAAAGAAGTTTTAGACGCAAATCCAAACTGGTCACCAGAATGGGGAGGTTGATAAAACTTTTTATTTACAAAGCATGAATATTATAAATGGACCTGAATTAAACAGTATTAATTCAGGTTCTAAAACAAAAATTAAGGTAGAGAATCTTACAAAGTCATTTTCAGGCATTACTGTTTTAAATAATATAAATCTAGAATTTATTTCTGGTGAAATACATGGATTAGTTGGACAAAATGGAGCTGGAAAATCAACATTAGGGAAAATTATAGGCGGTCACTATAAATTATCTTCAGGTAAAATATTTCTTAATAATAATTTAATAACTAGATGGTCTTCAAAGATTGCTCTTGATAACGGAATAGCAATGATCCATCAAGAGCTAGCTTTAGTACCTGGAATGACTGTTTATGAAAATATTTTTCTTGGTATTGAAGAAAATAAGTTTGGTATTTTAAGAAAACAGAATATAAAATTATTCAATCAACTTGATCAAAAAATTGGTTTTAATCTTAATCCGAATCAAAAAGTTTCAAATTTAAGAATTGCGGATCAACAAAAAGTAGAAATAGTAAGAGCATTAGCAAGAAATGCTAAAGTAATTATTATGGATGAACCAACATCTTCATTAACAAACGATGAAGTAATTAAACTTCACGATTTAATGAATAAGTTAAAAAATTCAGGATATTTAATTATATATGTTTCACATTTTCTTGATGCAATAATTGAAGTGTGTGACAAAGTCTCAATACTAAGAGATGGTAACTTAATACGGTCATCAAAAATTCAAAATGAAA
>MDTG01321321.1_pt1 | contig 11321 bp, 15 predicted proteins | sample 811421 | NCBI WGS metagenome assembly MDTG01 (sample SAMN05326645, study PRJNA326480) | marine metagenome | isolation source: seawater | place: Pacific Ocean: South East | collected 2011
AATGGGAGGAATGCCAGGAATGGGAGGAATGCCAGGAATGGGAGGAATGCCAGGAATGGGAGGAATGCCAGGAATGGGCGGTAATAACAATTATCGACCACAAAAGAAATCAAAATCTAATAAAAAGAAAAAAGGGTTTGCTGATTTATAGTTGCCCAAAAATTTCACTTTGAATGATAATATAATTAGATCTATAGTAAATTCAAGATGATTAAATTGCGCCTTAAGCGCTTTGGTAAGAAAAAAGAAGCAAGTTTTAGAATAGTTGCATGTAACAGCACCTCTAGAAGGGATGGAAGGCCATTGCAAGAACTAGGTTTCTATAATCCAAGAACTAAAGAAACTAGACTTGATACTGAAGCTTTAAGATCAAGGCTAAATCAAGGAGCTCAGCCTACTGATGTAGTAAGAACATTATTAGAAAAAGGAGGATTACTTGAAAAGAAAGTAAGACCGGCAATAGCTATTGGTAAAGCAAAATTAATTGAGAAAGAAAAGCTTGCTAAGGAAGAGGAGAAAAAATCAGAAACTACTAAAGCTGAAAACGATTAAATTTATAACATTTGTTTATCACATATCATTATCAATTTAATTAAATGAAAGAAGTTTCCAATATGGGTCACTTCATTATAGATCTACCTAGTACAGATGCTGCTACAGCTTTATCTGGACCAGGTAATACTTTCTTAAAGAAATTTGAATCTCTGACAGGAGTTTCTTTTACTATTAGAGGGTTACAACTTGAAATGAGTGGGGTAACTTCTAAACTAGAAACCGCTTCTGCACTTGTTGAATTGACCAGACCTATATGGGAGCAAGGACTAGAAGTTCCAGAAGTTGATTTAAATGCTGCGTTTTGCTCATTAAATATGGGTCAAGCATCATCTCATGCGGAACTTGGTAAGAAAGTTCTTGCTCGATCAAAAGGAGGTAAATATTTAAGACCAAGAACAATAAGACAAAAAGCTTATGTTGAGGCTATTGAAAATTATGATCTAACTTTTGCAATTGGTCCTGCAGGAACAGGTAAAACATTTTTAGCAACTGTTCTTGCAGCAAGATTATTATCTGAAAAGAAAATTGAAAAAATCATTCTCACAAGACCAGCTGTTGAGGCAGGAGAAAGTTTAGGATATTTGCCTGGGGACTTACAACAAAAAGTAGATCCATACTTGAGGCCATTATTTGATTCACTTCACAGCATATTTGGCTTCGATAAAACGAATTCACTCATTGATAAAGGTATTATAGAAGTTGCACCTTTAGCCTTTATGAGAGGAAGAACGTTAGAGAATTCGATCATAATATTGGATGAGGCACAAAATACAACAAGAGCTCAAATGAAAATGTTCCTAACAAGATTAGGTGAGAGATCAAAAATGGTCGTCAATGGTGACATAACACAAATTGATCTCAAGAACGGTGACGAAAGTGGTTTGAAAGAGGCAATTGATCTATTTTCAGACGTAGATGATATAAAGATTTGTCATTTGAATATAGAGGATGTTGTTCGTCATTCACTGGTACAAAAGATTATCGCAGTATATAAATAATTAATTGGGTGAACCGCACACAGATATTTAAAATATTTAGGGTAAAATAAAGAAAATTATTAAATAAAAATGCCTGCAAGTAGTAATTTTCAACAAGCTATTCGCGATGCTAGAACTAGTTCAATTGTTGGACCAAATGTTATTAGTAAAGCCTTGCCATATGTTGGAGGAGGAATGGCTCTTACCGGGGTTGGTGTGTTAGGTGGGGTTTCTTTAATAGCATCTAATCCATCTTTATTTCAGCCTTTAGCTCTTGTTGCAATTATTGCTGAATTAGTACTTTTCTTTATGGCTTCATCTGCTGCTAATAATGCAAATAATAGTAAAGCCTTACCTTTGTTGGCTTCTTACAGCCTTCTAACTGGATTTACATTAAGTGGTTTGATTTGGCTTGCAGGAGTTTCTATAGGAATGGGGGCTGTTTTTACAGCTGTTTTTGCAACTGGAACAACTTTTGTTATTGCATCTTACACAGGTCAAAGAATGAGTGATGATGTAGGTCAGGCTTTAAGTAAAGTTGTTGGATTAGGTATTATGGGACTACTTATCGCCATGGTTATACAATGGATAGGTGGAATATTTAATCCTCAACTTTTTTGGGGTCAAGGTTCTGGCCTAGAGTTGATAATTGCAGGTTTTGGAACTGTTTTATTTATCGGAATGGCTTTTGTAGATTTCTATACCATGCCAAGAAGATATAGCGATGATCAGTATTTAGCAGGTGCTTTAGGCATGTATTTAACCTATATTAACTTGTTTGTTTTTATCCTTAGATTAATGATTGCTTTACAAGGAGGAAATAGGAGAAATTAATTTCTCCTTTTATAAAAGGAGAGTTTAACCGCTCTTTAATTAGAAATATTAATTATGTTCTCTTTTATATAATTTTTTTGTTCTTCATCATATTTAATTAATTTATCAAAGCTATTACTCATATTATCTAAGTTATGAATAGTTTTATTAATTTCACTTGTAACTAGCTTTGTATCTAAATCTTTCAATAGGTCAATACATCGATCAGATATATTTTTGGAAATTTTTTCATATTCAGTATTTTTATCTCTTTTATGATTGATAACTTGAGCAGAGCTCATAATTAAATTTTTAATAACTATGTCAACAATCTTTTTACCTTGTTCTCTTAACTTAAATATGAGAGGAAAAGGCTTTTTGTCTAATAAAGAGCAATTAATATCAGATAAGCAATAGGCAAAGAATCCCCTAAGCCCACTCTTAGTATTTATAAGTTCAGAAATTCGATCTGCTAAAACTTCATCGCTTAAAAGTTCTTCTTCCCATTCACGACACCATTGTTCTGTAATGTTAATTGATTGTATAAATGATGGTTTAGGTGAATTTATGGCTTTTTTCTCCATTTTGAATCAGAATTTTATTATGGAATATAGAATAAACCCTTGAATAATTATAAATCTGGTTTTGTTACTTTGCTTGGGAGACCTAATGTAGGTAAGTCAACATTAATCAATAAACTTATTGGAGAAAAAATAACAATCACTTCTCCAATCGCTCAAACGACTAGAAATAAGCTAAAGGGAATATTAACCACAAAACAAAGTCAAATAATATTTGTAGATACGCCGGGAATTCATAAGCCTCATCATCTTTTAGGGGAAAAATTAGTAAGAAATGCAAAATCATCTATAAGTGGGGTGGATTTAATTTTATTGATATTTGACTCTTATCAACCTCCAGGTAAAGGGGATCATTATGTTAAGGATTTTTTATTAACCAGTAAATCAAAGTTTATTGTTGTTCTAAATAAATGGGACTTAGTAAAAGATGATGAAAAGAAAATACGTTTAAATCAATATAAAGAAATCTTCGAGGATAAATTTATCTGTTTTCAAACAATTAGTTCACTTTCAGGAGAAGGCTCTAGAGAATTACTTCATTTGATAGAAAATAATTTACCCCATGGGCCTATGCTTTACCCACAAGATATTATTTCGGATCATCCTTTATCAACTATTTTGTCAGAGTTAATAAGGGAACAGGTGTTATTAAACACTAGAGAAGAAGTACCCCATAGTGTTGCAGTGAAAATTGAAAAAATTCAAGAAGTAAAAAAACAAAATAACCTAAAAAATCTTACGGCTATCCTAGCGACTATAGTAGTAGAGAAGAAGAGCCAAAAAGGGATCCTTATAGGAAAGAAAGGCGCGATGTTAAAAGTTATAGGAAAGTCTGCAAGAATTAATATGAAGAAATTAATTGAGGGACCAGTTTATTTAGAATTATTTGTGAAAGTCATACCCAACTGGAGGAAAAAAGAATCAAAATTAATTGAACTTGGTTTTAAGGATGATATTTAAATGAAATCATTACATTTTGATGTTATTAGTTTATATCCAAAGGCTTTTGATTCTCTCAATAATATGGGAGTAGTATCGAGATCAATAAGAAATAAAATTATTCAAGTTAATTTGCATGATTTACGGTCATTTGGAGAAGGGAATTATAAACAAGTAGATGATGAGCCATATGGAGGTGGATCTGGAATGCTTTTAAAGCCAGAACCAATTTATAAAGCTCATGAGTCAATTAGAAAAATGAAGAAATGTTTAACTTTACTAATGACTCCACAAGGTCAAGTTTTAAAACAAAAGGATCTCACAAGGTGGATGAGTTTTGATCAATTAATTCTGATTTGTGGACAATATGAAGGATTTGATGAAAGGGTTAGATTGTTAGCTGATGAAGAGGTCTCAGTTGGGGATTACGTTTTAAGCGGTGGTGAAATACCTGCTATTACAGTTATTAATGGCTTAACTAGATTAATACCAGGTACTTTAGGAGATCCAAAATCTTTGGAAGATGAGAGTCATAATTCTGAATTACTAGAATATCCTCAATACACGAGACCACCAATATTTAGAGGTATGAATGTACCTAATGTTTTACTAGGAGGAAACCATAAAGAGATAAGTTCTTGGCGTAATGATCAAATGATGAAAAGAACTTTTGTGAGAAGAAATGATTTAATTATTCAAAAGGACTTCAAAAAATCGCCAGTAAGTAAGAGAATAAAAGAAGAACTTAATAAAAATATGAGATTTCGAATTGGTAATGGATATGATATTCATAGATTATCTGAAGGGAGAGAATTAATAATAGGCGGTGTGAGATTAAATCATCCTAAAAATTTAGGTTTAGATGGCCACAGTGACGCTGATGTCTTAAGTCATTCAATTATGGATGCTTTATTAGGTGCACTATCTTTGGGAGATATTGGCAAATACTTTCCTCCTACTGATGCAAAATGGAAAAATGCAGATAGTCTTGTTTTATTGTCTAAAGTAGTTGATCTTATTACTAATAAAGGATGGATAATTAATAATATTGATAGCGTTCTAATAGCAGAAAGGCCTAAATTTAAACCTTATATAGATATTATGAAAGAGAATATTTCCAATACTATAAAAATTGAAAAAGATTTAATTGGAATAAAAGCCACCACAAATGAACGATTAGGACCAGAGGGACGAGAAGAAGGCATTAGTTGCCATTCAGTTGTTTTACTTGAAAAAGAATAATGAAGTTAACCTTTGTTTTTGATAAATTTATAAAGTTTCTTACTTATTCATCAATAATAATATTTATCATTTTTCAAAATAATTTATTAGTTTTAAATGCTTCCACTATGAACCAAAATAAAGGATTATTAATAACTGAGGAACTAAGACTAAATGTTCCCTCTAAATATAAACAAGCTTGGTTAGAAGCTGAAAATCAAATATGGGAACCTTGGTTAGCTAAGCAAGATGGCTTCCTTGGAAGACAAATATTTTATAACGAGGAAAAAGAGGAAGCCTTGTTATTAGTAAATTGGGAAAATAAAACATTATGGAAAAACATTTCCTTAGAAGAAGTTAATAAAGTACAGGATCTCTTTGAAGAGAATGTTAAAAAGTCGCTAAAACTTGAAAATAATCCTTTTGACTTAATTTATGAAGGTGAGTTATTTAATCAAAAATGATTTTAGATATAAGGTTTGATTTCGATAGAAGAAAACGCATTGGATTGATTGAGGCGATTTGGGGCGAGAACAAAAATATTGAACAATTAAAGAAAATCACAAAAAATGTTTTAGATAAAAATGAGGTTGTTTTTATTACAAGAATAAATCAAGAAAAATCAGAAATATTATTGGATCTTTATAGTAATGCTAAATATTATGCTGATGCTAATTGTCTAATAATTGGAGAAAATCAAGATAAATTTGTTACAAGTAAGAGGGTTGCGATTGTATCTGGAGGAACTAGTGATTTAAATATCTCTTTAGAAGCAAAATTAGCATTAGATGTTTATGGAGTTAGCTCTAAAACTTTTATTGATGTGGGTGTAGCAGGAATTCATAGGCTTTTTGATGTGATGGATGAAATAAATGAATATGATATTTTAATAGTCTGTGCTGGAATGGAGGGTGCTTTGGCTACCGTTATTGGAGGTATTACTTCACTCCCAATTATCGCTGTACCTGTATCTATAGGATATGGAGTAAGTAAAAACGGTATGGCTGCTTTGAATTGTATGCTTGCAAGTTGTTCGCCAGGTATAACAGTTATGAATATTGATAATGGGTTTGGAGCTGCGATGGCTGCTTTGAGAATATTAAAACATTTTTAATTCTCTTTATTATCAATTTCTAAAAGGTTTTCAATCCATAAATTTAATCTTTTTGACAGTATACCTTCTTCTCTTTTCTTCATTGCTTTTATAACTACTTCAGTGTTTACCCACTCTGGATATCTTTTTGACATCTTATAATTAAATGTGTACTTGTAATTTGGAATAAAAATATACTAAAAGCAAGGAGTTAGTAACAAATTTAATCTAAGTTGTTAGATTTTGTACTAAGCCTTGAAAGTTCAGATGAATTTCCTTCATTTTCGACATTTTTTAAACGATCAATAAGATCAATCAGATCTTTATGAGCCAATTCTCCATTTTGTTCCCATTTCATAATCCTTGGGGTTTGTTTTGAATTTTTTTCCATTTTTTCATTTATGTATAAAGAATATAAAATGAAAAAAATAAATTTAGTTGAATTGTTTCACTAATTAAGTTAAAAAAATATGAAGATATTTTTACTTTTGAAAATGGATTATGAATTAATTATTTTTAATATGATTTATAATGATTTTCTAGCCGCCACCCACAATAGATACAATTTCTAACTTGTCCCCATCTTTGACATTCTCAGCACCCCAACCTTCATAGTTAACAATAAGATTATTTAATTCAACTACGATAGTATTAGGTTTGTAGCCAAGAGTATCAATTATGTCCTTTAAAGGTAGTTTTTCCTTATCTACATCCAAATATTTCAATTCTCCATTAACTTTAATTTTCATTAGATAATTCTTTTATTAACATAATAGCCGTTTCTTTTGGATTAACAGCAGTTACTAATTCTGAAATAACAGCAACTTTTCTAAGCCCATTCTTTTTCAAAAGTGGAATGTTATCTTTCTTAATACCTCCAATAACAAAAAAAGGAATTGGTAAATTACTCGAGATTTTTTTTATTTTTTCAACGCCTAATGGCTTCTTATTCCTTTTTATTGGGGTTTCAAAAACTGGGCCTATGCCAAGATAGTCGCACCCATTTTCGAGAGCTCTTTTTATTTCAGAACTTTTATTTGCTGAGACGCCAATAATTTTTGAAAATCCTAGTATTCGTCGTGCAAATTTAATATCGATATCTTCTTGGCCTAAGTGAACGCCATCTGCATCGCTAGCCAGTGCAATATCAATTCTGTCATTGATAATAAATAAAGCATTATACTTAGAACATAATTTTTTTATTACAATTGCATCTTTAAGATTTTGAGAATCCTTACCGTCTTTAAATCTATGTTGAATAATTCTTACACCACCCTTCAAGACACTTTCAATTATTTCAATAATATTTGGGACATGAGTGGATATAAAATATAAATTATTTTTTATTATTATCTCTTTACGTTCTTCATTAGAAGCATAATTAAGTAATGTAATTTCTAGATCGTATATTTCATATCTAATTTTTGCTGCTAAGGAAGAAAGTTCTCTATTCTCATTTCTTGAGTACTCTTCAATAACTCTTAATGCTTCCTGAATCCTAGCTGAATTTGCACTTAATAAATTCTTAATTGATTTTCTATTATTTTGTTCATGATGTGTTAATCCTTTGCAATTGTCCTTTGTAAAATTTCTTGCATTTTTATATTCTTTAAGATGAAATTTACCAAGTAATTGTCTAAAATTTTTTAATTTTATTACTAAGTCATCCCTAGCAATACCAAAGCGTGCCCAGTCCTCTAGAACTCTTAATCCCTCTCTAGACCTATCAAGATTAGCATCTATGATTTGAGCTACTCTGATATCATTTTGATTTTTCATAATGCAATTTTTAATAAATTTCTTTAAGAAAGTTCTTCAAGGATTTTTTTTGCGTATTCTTTATCCTGACTAATTTGCTTGGATAATTCATCTAAACTAGAAAATTTGATTTGAGATCTTATTTTTTGAACTGGTTGCACATTCAAGTTTAAATTATAAAGATTAATCTCCTTATCAATAAGATGTACTTCCACTGCTGAAGGTGAAAGAGGATCAACAGTTGGCTGAGGTCCTAAATTCATTACAGATTGAAAGATCTCATTATTTTGTTGACATTTTGTCCATGCCGCATATACACCCTCTCCGGGTAAAAACTTTCTGCCATCTATCTCAAGATTTGCAGTAGGGAATCCGATTTGTTTACCTAAACCTTTGCCTTTAACAACTTTTCCCGAAAAACTGTAAGGTCTTTTTAGAAGTTTTTCGGCATTATACAAATCACTATTTTCTAATAATTTTCTTACTCTACTACTGCTTATTCTACCCTCATGGTCTTGAAGAATAGGAACTATATTTAATTTTATATCGGTATTAATTATTGTCTTTTCTATAGTTGAAATGTCTCCACTTCTATTATGACCAAACTTAAAATTAGCTCCAACAGAAATATTTTTTGCTTGGAGTTGATTTATTAATATATTTTCTATGAATTCTTCAGGTTTCAATCTAGATAAATTAATATCAAATGGTATTAAAACTAGTTGTTTTATACCAAGACCTTCAAGAAGAGGCAGCTTCTCCTCAGGTAAATCTAATCTTAATCTCGTTTCTTTATATAAAATTTCTCTTGGGTGAGGCCAGAAACTAGCTATCGTCGGGGTGTGATTTGTTTCATTCACAACACTCTCTATTAATTTTCTATGCCCCTCATGTAAGCCATCAAAACTTCCAATGGCAATTGAAGTTGTATTATTTACTTCTGAGGGTGATATTAAAGAGATCACAATAAACGTGCAATTTTGCAATTTTGGTGGCAAATTTGAATAGATAAATTATTCAATCAAATGAATGACTGACAAAATAGATTTTCAGTTGCTCTCATTTGGAATGCGACGCATCGGTTGGATACGTTTCTGGATCCAATCTATTCTAGGTGTTGTTGTCACAGCAGTTCTGCTTTTTTCAAATGTTGTAAATAATAATAGCGAAGGTCAATTAAGTTTGACTCCGGGTTTATCATTGACAACAATATCCTTAATCTTACTATTTTTAAGTTTATGGCAGGGATGGTTAATTATTAAGACTGGGCGAGCAATCGGAAGTAATGCAAGACCTTCTCGTGGACAAACAAGTAAGTTAATCAAAAGAGGCGTACTTAATGATTTGCTTGGAATTTTATTTGGACTTATAGGTTATCAAGCTCTTATGGGTGCTTTATTTATACAGGCTTCGACCCAGACTCAAGGAATAGCCATAGCTACAAGTTCTGATGTAGCAATAACTGGACTAGAAATTTTATCTGTATTAAGCAATACACAGGTAATTGCTGCACATTTTGTAGGACTTTGCTTTTCATTATGGTTATTAAGAAGAATTTATAGTAATTGAATATCAGGAAGCATATCTAAGTTATCACGCCAAAATAAATCAGGTTCAAGAGGTGTTAAGGATAATTTATTCTTTTCGATTTGAGATACATCACTTGGCCAATTTTTAGGCCCATAACCTTTTGAATTGATATCTATAACAGCTTCTCCAGCGAGCCAGTAGTATGTATCCCCTCTTGGATCTTCCCTTTTCGAAAATTGATTTTTATATTTTCTTATTGATAGTCTTGTCCACGAGCCTCCTGAGACTTCGCTTTCACTACAAGGAGGTATATTTAAGTTTAGAAGTAATGACTTAGGCCATTTATTTTGAAAAGCTTGTTCTGCAATTTTTAAAGCAATTTCACTTGCGAATTCAAATTTTCTCCACTTAAAGCTCGCCAGACTTATTGCCATTGATGGAATATTCTCGAGAGTACCTTCCATGGCTGCAGCAACAGTGCCTGAACAAAATATATCTGTACCTAAGTTAGGACCTTGATTTACTCCTGATAATACAAGATCTGGTTTCTTTTCTAATAATTCAGATAATGCTAATTTGACGCAATCTGCAGGAGTACCAGAACAACCCCATGCTTTTATTCCTTTATCAAAAAGTGCATCTGCATTCTCTATCCTTATGGGCGACTGGAGAGTTAGACCATGCCCTGTAGCTGATCTTTCTTGATCAGGACATACTACGGTGACCTTATGACCTCTTTCTAATGCTTTCTTTGCGAGTGATCTAATGCCATCAGCAAAGATACCATCATCATTACTAATTAAAATATTTAATGAATCCATTTAGTAAATAAATTTTTAATATGTTCTATGTTTAAGTAAGATAAGAATTATCTTTATTTACTATATCAGTGAGTGAAATTGCATTTCTTAATCAAATTGAAAGTGAGTTGGAGAACCTTTCAGAGTTAGCTAATAAAAATATTTCTGATGCAACGAGTGATAAAGAGCTTGAAGATTTAAGAATATCACTTTTAGGTAGAAAAGGAGATTTATCTACGATATTGAGAAATATGGGTAAATTATCTTCTGATCAAAGGCCCATCATTGGAGAAAAAGCCAATTTATTAAAAATTCAATTACAAGAATTAATTTCTCAAAAGAAGGATAATTTAAAAAGAATTGCTTTAAATGAACAAATAAAGAATGAAAGAATAGATGTTACGATCCCATCAGTTGGTATATCTAAAGGGAGTAAACACCCTCTTATATCTACACAAGAAGAGATTCTTGATATATTTTGCGGCCTTGGATATTCAGTAGAGAGCGGTCCTGAAATAGAAACTGATTTTTATAATTTTGAATCTTTAAACATACCCAAAGATCATCCAGCTAGAGATATGCAAGATACTTTTTATTTAAATGAGAATAAACTTTTGAGAACCCATACCTCACCAGTTCAAATAAGATATTTAGAAAAAAATAATATTCCTGTGCGGATTATTTCACCTGGTAGGGTTTATAGGAGAGATGCAGTTGATGCAACCCACTCACCTGTATTTAATCAAGTGGAGGTGTTATGTATTGATGAAGATATTAATTTTAGTCATTTGAGAGGAACAGTATTAACTTTTCTAAAGACCTTTTTTGGTGATTTGCCAGTTAGATTTAGAGCAAGTTATTTCCCTTTTACAGAGCCCTCAGCTGAAGTAGATGTGCAATGGAAAGGGAAGTGGTTAGAAGTTATGGGATGTGGGATGGTTGATCCTAAAGTACTTGATAGATTAGGTATAGATTCAGAAAAATATACTGGTTTTGCTGCAGGCTTAGGAGTTGAAAGATTTTGTATGGTAAGGCATCAAATAGATGATATTAG
>MDTG01016746.1_pt1 | contig 11320 bp, 8 predicted proteins | sample 811421 | NCBI WGS metagenome assembly MDTG01 (sample SAMN05326645, study PRJNA326480) | marine metagenome | isolation source: seawater | place: Pacific Ocean: South East | collected 2011
GCGGCAACCTCGGCAGCGAAGTCGCCCTCTTCCTTTTCGATGCCATCGCCGAGCTGGTAGCGGACAAAGCCCTTCAGCGCGATGTCTGTGCCCAGTTCCTTGGCGAGATTGGCGATCACTGCCTTCACCCGGTTTTCGCCATCGATGACGAACACCTGCTCGTTCAGGACCACTTCCTCATAGTACTTCTGGATCCGACCAACGATCATCTTCTCGATGATTTCCTCGGGCTTGCCGGACTCTCGCGCCTGCTCGGTCAGAACGTTCTTCTCACGCTCGAGCAGGGCCGGGTTGAGATCGTCGACGGTGGTCGAGGCCGGGTTGGTCGCAGCCACGTGCATGGCAATCTGCTTGGCCAGAGCGCCCAGCTTTTCCTTGTCGCCGGAGGACTCAAGCGCAACCAGCACGGCGATCTTGCCCATCGCAGGGGTCACCGCGTTGTGCATGTAGCCGGCAACGACGCCATCAGACACGCTCAGGGTCGCGGTGCGGCGCAGGTTCATGTTCTCGCCGATGGTCGCAACCTGGTGGGTTACTTCATCGGCAACGCTGCGGCCGGTGCCGGGGTAGTCCATGCCCAGCAGCGCATCGATGTCACCGCGAGCCTTGAGCGACAGGGTCGCAACTTCGCCAACCACCTGCTGGAAGGTTTCGTTACGGGACACGAAGTCGGTCTCCGCGTTGAGTTCGATCGCCGAACCGGTGGTACCGTCGACGGCGAAGGCAACGAGGCCTTCTGCAGCCACGCGGCTGGATTTCTTAGCAGCCTTGGACAGGCCCTTCTGACGCAGCCAGTCGATCGCGGCTTCGATATCGCCATCAGACTCGACCAGCGCCTTCTTGCAGTCCAGCATGCCCGCGCCGGAGGTCTCGCGCAGTTCTTTCACCATTGCGGCAGTAATGTTCGCCATTGCCTGGATCCCTTTTGTTGGTGGTGGCGACCAAGGGCTTCAGCGTGCCGGGTCGCAGTGTCTCAGAGATTGGGTGGACGGCGCCCCTCCTGAGCAGAAGGGCGTCATGGGGCCGTATAGGCCGGGCGATGGACGCCCGGCGACTTGTTTAGTCTTAAGCCTTCTCAGCGGCGGCCTTCTTGGCCGGTGCCTTCTTGGCGGCTGGCTTCTTGGCAGCAGCTTTCTTGGCTGGAGCCTTTTCAGCGGCTTCGCCGTCGGCCGCAGCCTTCTTTGCGGGTGCCTTCTTCGCCGGAGCCTTCTTAGCAGCAGGCTTCTTGGCTGGAGCCTCCTCGGCAGGCGCCGCTTCTTCAGCTGGTGCTTCTTCGGCTGCAGGCGCTGCTTCTTCCGCGGCCGGAGCCACTTCTTCAGCAGGCGCTTCTTCGGCCGCAGCTTCTTCGCTCAGCGCAGACTCGGCCGGGGCTTCTTCACTGGCACCAAGGTCGGCACCCGAGGTGGCCACCTCAACCTGCAGACCTTCAAGCACCGCATCCGCAATCAGATCACAGTACAGATCGATCGCGCGCAGGGCGTCGTCGTTGCCGGGAACCGGGAAGGTGATGCTGTCCGGATCGGAGTTGGAATCGATCACGGCGACAACCGGAATACCCAGAACCTTGGCTTCGGCTACGGCGAGGTGTTCTTTGTTGGTGTCGAGCACGAAGATCATGTCGGGCAGGCCGCCCATGTCACGGATACCGTTGAGGGTCCGCATCAGCTTTTCATGGTCGCGGGACATCATCAGCGCTTCCTTCTTGGAAAGCTTGCCGAGATCCTCGGACTCCATGGTGCCTTCGATGTCGCGCATGCGCTTGATCGACTGAGAGATGGTCTTCCAGTTGGTGAGCATGCCGCCCGGCCAGCGGTGGTTCACGTAGTACTGGCCACAGCGCTGCGCGGACTCAGCAACCTTTTCCGACGCCGCACGCTTGGTGCCGACGAACAGGATACGGCCGCCTTTTGAGACCGTTGCCGTAATTGCCTCGAGGGCGCGGTACAGCATCGGGCGAGTCTGATCGAGATCAATGATGTGAACACCATTACGGGCGCCAAAGAGGAACGGAGCCATCTTCGGATTCCAGCGGCGGGTGTTGTGACCAAAGTGGACGCCAGCTTCCATGAGCTGACGCAGCGTGAACGTAGGCGCTGCCATCGTTTTCTTCCTTCCGGTTTAAACCTCCACGCGGACCTGTCTCAGGCGTTACTGCCTCAACCGGGAATGCCCGCGTGTGTGTGATGGATCGGGGTGTAGCCAAAGCCGTCCACAAAGGCAATTGCGCGCAACGTTACACGGTCATGCGCCGCCTGCGCGGCGCTGGCATCGGATCAGAAGCAGCCTGCCGCCGGGCTAGTGGCTCAGCAGCAGCGGCATGCGGTGGTGACGCAGCACGTGCCGCGTGGTGTTGCCGAGCACCAGATTGCGCCAGGACGGGTGCCCGTGTGCCCCCATGATCAGGGCGTCGGCCCCGATTTCCTCGGCCGTCGCAAGGATGACCTTCCCGGGCGCGGTGTCGCCGTAGTCGTGGCGGACCTGTGCCTTGACCCCGTGCCGGGTGAGGAAGTTCAGGATCTGGTCGGCCGGCAACTGCCCGCTCTCTTCGGCATTTCCGGCCGACAAAATGGTGACCTGATCGGCGGCCTGCAGCAGGCTGAGGTTGTCTCGTACGGCGCGGACGGCCTCGCGCGAGGATTTCCACGCCACAAGGATGGTCTTGGGGTCGAAACTGCCCTCGAATTCCTGTGGCAGCACCAGCACTGGCAGGCCCGAGGACAGCGCAAGGGTTTCCGGCAGACCGCGCACGAAGCGGTCTTCCAGCGTACGCTCCTGCACGTCCGAGACGATCAGCAGGTCCGCCGCCCGAGCGTGAACCTCCAGATCGTGCTCGTCGTCGCCGATTTCGGTGGTGAAGCGGTAGGAGGCCAGCCCAGCCGCGCTGCAGGCTGCCTCGAAGTCCGCCTGCGCCTGCGCGGACTCCCGGGCAAGCCGGTCCTGCCTCGCGCCGCGCAGCCCGCGACCGCGCGAACGGCCATAGACGTCGCCGTCAAACTCCTCGATCGACATAAACAGGCCGGTCAGATGCGCCCCGTGGCGGCTGGCCATATCGACCGCTGTCGCCAGGCGAGCCGGGCAAAGGGCCGCGTTTTCGAGGTGAACGACGATGGTCTTGGTCTGCATGGCCTGACTTTCTCCAAGTTGGGGGCTGCGGGCCAGTAGTGAGGCCCGCGGCTTCGGACCTCAAACATAAGCAGCTTTGTGCGCTATTCCAACTCTACCGCGTAGCTGTCGACCGGGCGTGGCGCGTCCACCAGTCCCTGCTCGATCAGAAACGCCTCGAAACGGGTGTAGCGGCCCCGGTCCATAGCCGCGGGACGCAGGGCGAAGCGCGGCAGGGTATCGCGCCAGGCGCGGCGGTTGAGCTCGTTGTCGAGCAGCTCTTCGCGCCCTTCGATGAACAGCGCCCAGCCCTCCTCGGGGTTGTTGACCATGAACTGCACCGCCGCTTCCAGCGCAGCGATGACACGCGGGATCGCCGGGGTATCGAGGCCGTCCTGTGCGGCGACGAGGATCAGCTCGTCGTAGCCGGGCACGCCGTTTTCCTCGGGGTAGAAGGCAACACCGGGGCGACCGGCGATATCCATCTGGTTCAGCTCGAAGTTACGGAAGGCACCGACAACGGCATCGACCTGCCCGGAATAGAGGGACGGGCTGAGCGAGAAGTTGACGTTGATCAACTCGACATCATCGAGGCTGAGCCCTTCGCGCGCCAGCATGGCGCCCAGCACAGCATCTTCAAAACCGCCGACGGAGAAGCCGATTTTGCGGCCCTTGAGGTCGGCAACCGACTTGATCGGCCCGTCTTCGAGCGCCACGACAGTATTCAGCGGGGTCGCCACGAGGGTCGCGACCCGGACCAGCGGCAGGCCTTCGGCAACCTGAATATGCAGCTGCGGCTGGTAGGAGATGGCGAGCTCGGCCTGCCCGGCGGCAACCAGACGCGGGGGAGCAGATGGGTCGGCCGGCTCGATCAGTTCGACCTCAAGGCCCTGCGCTTCGAACAGCCCCAGTTCCTCGGCGACGAACAGCGGCCCGTGGTCGGGGTTGATGAACCAGTCGAGCAGGATCGTGACCCGTTCGGCGGATGCAGTCGATGCCGTCCCGAGCAGACTGATCAGTCCGGCGAGGCCGGTCAGACTGGCTGCGGCAAAGTGAGAGAGGGATTTCATGGGTCAGGACTCCAGTGGTTTGAGGTCAGTAACCGACCAGGCCGATGCCCGGGCGGCGATAAGGGACACGAGGGCGTAGAGCCCCAGCGCCAGAATGATCATGAACACCACCGCCACCATCATGCTGTCGGTGCGGGCGTTGATCTTGAGTTCGCGGAGGATGATGTAGCCGAGGCCATAGGCGCCCCCGACCTGCTGCCCGCCCACCAGCTCGCCAATGAAGGCGCCGATGGGGGCGATCGCGGCAGCGGATTTCAGCCCGATCAGCCCGCCGGGCAAGGCCAGCGGCAGGTAGGTGGTCCGCAGCAGCTGCCAGCGGTTGGCGCCGAACACCCGCGCGGCGTCGATGATGTCGCGATCGACGGCGCGCAATGCGCCCCAAAAAGCCATGGTGACGGGAAAGAACAGGATCAGCGTGGTCATGGCGACCTTGGGCGCGAGCCCCCAGCCCAGCCACTGCACCAGCAGCGGGGCCAGCGCGAACACGGGAATGGCCTGCGAGATCACAAGCAGCGGTAACAGCCAGAACCGCAGCCCCCGCGACAGCGCCAGCAGCACGGTCAGCCACAGGCCCAGCGCAGCGCCGATGGCTAGACCGAGCACGACCGTGATTAGGGTCACGCGGAAGCCCTTGAGAAAGTATGCGGGGTTCTCGGTGAAGGCGGCCCAGACCAGATCCGGCGAGGGCAGGAGAAACCGCCCCTTGCCGGTCGCCGCTTCGATCGCAAGCGCCGACAGCCACCAAAGGCCCAGAAAACCAAAAAAGAGAATGAGCGGCCGGGCCGCCCTGAGTGCTTTCACCACGCTCCCTCCGCGAGTCCGAACTCGATCAGGTGTTTAGGGTCGCGGCACGCCGCCTCTCAGCACCATCCGATCACGGATCGTGCTCCCCTGCGTCTTTTCGTCCATTCCTACGGCAGCCAACGGAGAAAGTAACGCGTTAGTTGCCTCGCAATCACACAAACTTCATGTGCGTTTTTGCCGGATCAGTCGTAACCTCTGCGGTGAAAGTATGCTGAACCACTGCCGAGGATGATGTTTGTGTCTGCCCGCGCTGCCCTGATCGCCTTTGTCCTATTCCTGATCGGTGCGACCCCGGCCTGGTCACAGGCCGCGGCTGATTTGCCCGAGGGCGTCGAGCCCATGGCCTTCGGCGTTGACACCATGGTCATCACCACGGCCAACGGCCGCTTCGTCTACGATATTGAGGTCGCCACCACGCCGCAGCAGCAGGCGCGCGGGCTGATGTACCGGACATCTCTGGGCGTAAACAAAGGCATGCTGTTCATCTTCCCGCGCGAACAGATGCAGGCCTTCTGGATGGCCAACACCCTGATCCCGCTGGATATGGTCTTTATCGACGCCGAAGCACGACTGGTCAGCATCCAGCGAGAGGCCGAGCCGCTGTCGCGGACCTCACGCCCGTCGGAAGGGCCAGCACGGTTTGTGCTAGAAATCGACGGTGGTGAAGCCGCAGCACTTGGGATCGATGCCGATACCCTGTTCGAGTTCGGTCCCAAGACGGTCGACTACCTCGAACGCCTCGATGCCTTGCTAGGCAACTAAGCGCGCCCGCGCCGCCGCATATTCCGCCTTCATCGTGTTGATCACGTCTGCAACCGGCCCGGCGTCGGCGATGTTGCCGACCCCCTGCCCCGCACCCCAGATATCGCGCCAGGCCTTGGCCTTGGTGTTGCCGCCAGAGCCGAAGTTCATCGCTGATTTATCGGCCGAAGGAAGGTCGTTTGGATCCAGACCCGCCTTTTCAACCGACTTGGACAGGTAGTTGCCCGCAACCCCAGTGAACAGGTTGGTGTAGACCACGTCCTTGGCCGCGGAATCGACAATCATCTGCTTGTAAGCCGGGTCGGCCTGCGCCTCCTCGGTGGCGATGAAGCGGGTGCCGATGTAGGCGAAATCTGCCCCCATGGCCTGCGCCGCGAGCACCGCGTCGCCGTAGGAGATCGCCCCCGACAGGGCAACCGGCCCATCGAAGAAGCTGCGGATTTCCCGGATCAGCGCAAACGGCGAGAGCATACCGGCATGTCCACCCGCACCAGCCGCCACACAGATCAGGCCGTCGACCCCCTGCTCCAGCGCCTTCTGCGCGTGCCGGATGGAAATGATATCGTGCATGATAATGCCGCCGTAGGCGTGCACGGCCTGCACCACTTCCTTGGGCGGGTTCAGCGAGGTGATCACGACCGGCACCCGGTACTTCACGCACATCTCGACGTCGTGCTCGAGCCGATTGTTTGACGGGTGACAGATCTGGTTCACCGCAAACGGTGCTGCGGGCTTGTCCGGGTTGGCTTCGTTGTAGGCCGCCAGCTCTTCAGTGATCCGCGCCAGCCACTCGTCGAGCGTGGCTTCAGGGCGCGCATTGAGCGCCGGAAACGAACCGACAACGCCGTTCTTGCACTGGGCAAGCACCAGATCCGGGTTTGAAATGATAAAAAGCGGCGCGCCGATTACCGGAAAATCTTTTAGTCTCTGCCGCAGATCGACAGGTAGTTGTTCACCCACAGTCTCAGGTCTCCTATTCTTCAGCGAATAACCTGCCGTAAATTCTTTGGTGATCAAGACCCCCGTGATGAGGAGCAGGGTCCATGTCCGAATTTTCCTTCCAGACGGTGCCGAGCCTGACGTTCGGCGAGCCGGCTGCTGATGCACTCGCGTCCATGGTCGCCGGCGTCGGCGCCCGGAGGCTGATGCTGGTCACCGACCCCGGCGTGCGGGGCGCGGGGCTGGTCGATCCAGTGGTGGCAGCGCTTGAGACCAGCGGCCTGACGGTGGCTGTCTATGACGACATCGAAGCCGACCCGCCGGAGGCCAAAGTTCTGGCCGCCGTTGAGGCGGCGCGGGCCTTCGGCGCCGAGGCCATTGTCGGCTTTGGCGGGGGCAGCCCCATGGACACGGCCAAGCTCGTGGCCTTGCTCGTCCGCGCCGAACAGCCACTGAGCGAAATGTACGGCGTCGCGCAGGTCGACCGCAGCCGGATTCCCGGCGGTCGCCTTCCGCTGTTTCAGGTGCCGACCACCGCGGGAACCGGCTCAGAGGTCACACCCATCGCCATCGTCACCGTGGGTGCCGAAATCAAACTCGGTGTGGTCGACCCCATCCTCTACGCCGATGGTGCCGGGCTGGACCCGAGGCTGACGACAGGCCTGCCGCCCCATGTCACCGCCCACACCGGTATCGATGCGATGGTGCACGCGATCGAAGCCTACACCACGAAGCTCCGCAAGAACCCGCTGTCGGACAGCCTCGCCCGGCAGGCTCTGCAGCTGCTGGCCCGCGGGCTGCCCCGTGCAATGGAAGACGGCAGTGATCTGAGCGCACGCGGGGATATGCTGCTCGGCGCCATGCTCGCCGGGCAGGCCTTCGCCAACGCACCGGTCGCCGCCGTCCACGCCCTCGCCTACCCCATCGGGGCGCTGTTTCACGTGCCCCACGGGCTGTCGAACACGCAAGTGCTGACACCCGTGCTCCGCTTCAATGCCGAGACCAACCCCGGGCTCTACGCCGAACTTGCTGACCTGCTGGTTCCCGGGCAAGCGGCCCGGGCCGGGGGCAGCGCGGACCGCGCCGCAGCCTTCATCGACTTCATGGCGCAACTCACGGCCGATTGCGGTGTCGATCCGCGTCTGCGGGCGGTCGGGATCTCCCACAACGACCTGCCCAAGCTGGCCGAGGACGCGATGAAGCAGACCCGCCTGCTGCAGAACAATCCGCGTGAGATGACCTACGAGGCAGCGCTGGCGATTTATTCCGCCGCGCTGTAGTTGCAGGCGCCGCCGCCCTCAAAGCGTCATTGCAGCCGCCACGAATTCTCTGTTGTAAGTCAGACCGGGCAATGTACGTCTAGGAGATAGGCGGGACATTTCCCGCACCCCTCTGTTTCAGGAAAATCCATGACCGCGAACGCGAACCAACCCGCGTCTGAGGCCGTCAGCCCAGCGGCGAAACGCCGAGGCCCTGACCTGACCGAAGACCCCATCGGCCGCCTGCTGATCGCCCTCGCCGTTCCCGCGGGTATCGGGTTCTTCTTCATGATCGCCTACAACCTCGTGGACACCGTCTGGGCGAACCAGTATCCGGCCCCCGGCAAAGCCGCGAACCCGACCGGCGCCGCGCTGGCGCGGTCCTTCGGGCCGTTCTTCCTGATGCAGGCCTTCTCCATCGGGCTGATGCAGGGAACGACGGCGCTGGTCGCCAATGCGCTAGGCGCCAAGGAACATAACCGCGCCCGCCACATCATCGCTCAGGCCATGATCGCGGGGGTTCTGGTCGGTATCACGCTGTTCCTGATCGCCACGGTCATTCCCGTTCCTGGGCGGGAAGGCACTTTCATTGCGTTCTACTACGAGCTTCTCTCCAGCGGGAACGCCGAGGCTGTGCGGCTGGGTCTGGCCTATATCTATCCTATCGTGTTCCTGGCCCCGGCGCTGATCGTGATTTCCGTGTTCAACGCAATCCTGAGCGCCAAGGGTGACTTCACCACATTCGGCATCGTTCAGGTGGCGGCGTTTTTCGCCAACCTGATCCTCGATCCCATCCTCGTCTTCGGCGGTACGCCCTTCAGCCTCTATGGCCTCAATGTCGACCTGCCAAACTTCCTGCCCGAGCTGGGCGTCGCTGGTCTTGCCTGGGCCACGGTGATCACCCAGCTGGCCGGCGCCGTCATCGTCATGATTGTCGCCTTGCGCACCGGTATTTTCAGCGGTCTGAAGCTGCGCGAGTTCATCCCGTTCTGGCCACTGCTGAGCCAGGTGATCGGCCAGGGGGTCCCCGCTGCCGTCAACATGCTTCTGATCGCCGGCGGCTTCATCTCCATCCAGTTCTTTGTGCCTGAAATCGCCAAGCAGGCCGGCAGTGTGCTTCTGGAAACCATGAGCCCGGCGGAGGCCGGTGAGGCTGCTGTTAACGGGTACATGAACGCCGCCCGGATCGAACAGCTGCTCTTGTTGCCTGTCATCGGACTGGAGCTGGCGCTGATCTCGATCGTCGGCAACAATCTCGGCGCCCGCAAGGAAGAGCGCATCTGGCGCGCTTACCGGTTGGCAATGATCAGCGCTCTAGTTGTCACAATCGTTGGCATGATCATCCAGTTCGCCGGGCACAGTCTGTTCCCCTCGTGGATCAACGAGTCCGACGAGACGCTGCGGGTGTCCTCGGGCATGCTGTCGATCTCCGCCTTCCTGTTACCGGCCTTCGCGCTGGTGTTCATGAATTCCGGCACGCTGCAGGGGATGAAACGCCCGCTGTTCGCCATGATCATCAACTCCGTGCGCCTCGTGGTCGGTCCGTTCGTGGTCTATCTGGTGATTTTGCAGATCGCGCCCGGTAACCTTTTCGCCTTCTGGGTTGGCTACGGTGCCGTTGCCTGGGGCTGTGGCGTTTTCGCGGTGTGGTATACTCCCGGGCGAATGAGACGCGTCATCAGCCGGGAGTTTGCCTCTCCGGCTGCCTGACAGTCGCCGCGAGCGAGGGGAAAGCCGTATGATGGACAAACCGTTGACCGCGCCCGACCGGGATGATCTGGAGCCTCTACTACAGGCCGAAAAGGTCGGCATGGATGCCCCGGAGCGCTTCATCAACCGTGAAATCTCGTGGCTTGGCTTCAACGAACGGGTGCTCGCCGAGGCCCAGCGCGAGCAGCACCCGCTGCTCGAACGCCTGCGCTTTGTCGCCATTTCGGCCACCAACCTCGAAGAATTCATCATGGTGCGCTTCGCCGGCCTGAAAGCACAGGTCCGCGCCCGGATGGAAACGCTCTCGCCCGAAGGCCTGACATCCGCCCAGCAGGTGGCTATGACCGCCGCCCGGGTCCGCGACCTGCAGCTGCGGCAGCTCGAAGTCTGGCACGGCCTGCACGATGCGCTGAAGCAGAGTGACATCCACGTCATCGAACGCAGCGAGCTGATCGACAGCGAGCTCCAGCACCTCGAAGAAACCTTCGAAACCGAGTGGCTGCCGGTGCTGACGCCGATCTCGGTCGACCCGTCTCACCCCTTCCCCTTCATCCGCAATCTGGCGGTGTCGATGGTGATGGAACTGACGCGGCAGAGCGACAACCGCCGCTTTACCGGCCTGCTGATGATCCCCTCGGACATGCCCGGGTTCATCCGCCTGCCCCGCAACGCGCAGGGTCATTCGCGCATCGTCCCGGCCGCGGAAGTCCTGCACCACTATCTCGGGCGCCTGTTCCCCGGCTTTACCGTGGAAAACCCGGGTTTCTTCCAGCTGTTCCGCGACAGCGATATCGAACTCGCCGAAGAAGCCGAAGACCTCGTGCGCCTGTTCGAAACCGCGCTCAAGCGGCGCACGCGCGGCGACTCAGTTTCGATCAACATCGACGATCGTGTGCCCGACCATCTGGTTGCAGCCTTGCTCGATGAATTCGGGCTGGCGCCGGAGGACTGCGTGCGCATGGGTGGCGATATCAACCTCGCCCAGCTCAGCGAAATCTGCGACATCAACCGCCCGGAGCTGAAGTTCCAGCCCTACGATCCGCGCTACCCCGAGCGCGTGCGGGACTTCGACGGCGACTGCTTCGCCGCCATCCGCGCCAAGGATTTTGTGATCCACCACCCTTTCGAAAGCTTCGATGTGGTGGTCCGTTTCCTCAATCAGGCTGCCAATGACCCCGACGTGGTCGCCATTAAGCAGACGCTGTACCGCACCTCGAACGACAGCCCGATCATCTCCGCCCTCAAGCACGCCGCTGAAGCGGGAAAGTCGGTCACCGCGCTGGTCGAGCTCAAGGCCCGCTTCGACGAAGAAGCCAACATCCGTTGGGCCCGGGATATGGAGCGCGCCGGGGTGCAGGTGGTCTATGGCTTCCTCGACCTGAAAACCCACGCCAAGGTCAGCCTCGTCGCCCGGCGGGAAAGCGGTGGCTTGCGCACCTACTGCCACTTCGGCACCGGCAACTATCACCCGATCACCGCACGGATCTATACCGACCTGTCCTACTTCACCGACGATATCGAATTCGCGCAGGACGCCGGGCGGCTGTTCAACTACATGACCTCCTACGCCGTCCCGACCAAGATGAACCGGATTTCGCTGGCCCCGCTGGACATGCGTGAAACCCTGATGGACGCGATCGAAGACGAAACCCGCGCCGCACAGCAGGGCAAGCC
>MDTG01415739.1_pt1 | contig 11320 bp, 7 predicted proteins | sample 811421 | NCBI WGS metagenome assembly MDTG01 (sample SAMN05326645, study PRJNA326480) | marine metagenome | isolation source: seawater | place: Pacific Ocean: South East | collected 2011
AAACTCATAAGTGTCCCGATAAGCACATATTCTGTTTGTTTACGGGCACTTGCTTCGTTTTTATCGGCAAAGCGTAATATTGACTTGGCCGCGATTAAAAATCCTATTGCCGAGAAGTTATCGGTTAAGATAAAAGTTAGTACTAAAATACGTTCAAAAATACCTATATAGCGTCCTGCTGCTTTTAAGCTCAGGGGTTCTTTTGTATTTTTTAAAATCTCATCATGCCATTTCTCAGTGGCTTTTCCTATAATAAATCCAACCGGAAAAATAATCAGTAAGTAAGCTATAAGTATGGATAAAAATGAATAAGAATCCAATAACTGAATAAGTCGGGGGCCAATTTGCTCGAAACTAGAACTAAGGTATAAGCAGGCGATGATAATTACTAAAACATGTAGTAATTGATCCAATAAGAAATATTTAAGATTGTCTTTTTTTTGGTTCAGTTTCCAAAGATCAATAACAAAATGGGTAATGCTAATAAAAACAGGAACAAGAATTTGATCCCAGTCCCTTAAAAGTAAATACGATAAAAGCCCTGCTAAAAAAGCATGAAGATAAAGGAAAATAGATTTCGATTTTTTCTTTTGCTTCTGTTTTACCCATTTTGAGGTTTGAAAAACAAAATCAGTAAGAACATGCGCTAAAAAAAGTTGTAGAAATATCATAGATTTCCTTTAAAAGTTGCTGAAATTTTTTCATCAAAACGCTTTAATAATCCTGAAATGGGATCCCATCCTGCTGTTTTTTTTCGCTGATTTACAGCACTTTGACTTATCCCTACAATCTGTGCTATTTCTTTTTCTTTGAAGCCCTGAAGCAGATAGTAAATCACTTCGGCTGAGGCGGTACTCCAACGATCTGTAATAAAATCGAAAAGGGCTAAACTGGCATTAAATTCGGCATTGATATCCATATTCGGTGTTTTTAACATCATTTTTCTAGAACCCGATTTCATTTTATCTAAAGTCCTGCCCGAAAATTGAAAAGCTTCCCCATTACTTTCGGAAATTTCCTCCCGTTTTAAATCAAAACTACCAATTCCTATCGCTAGTTTCAAATCGGCTTTAATAATATTCGACTTCTGGTTCGATTCAAGTTTATTTAGGGCTGTTTTCAATAAAAAAGAGCATAACAGTGATTTTTCAGGCCTATTAATAATTCCCTGAAGGCTATCACCCCGATAAATACTGAAATTGCTTTTCTTTTCCTCTAATTTTTCTTCAAAGTAATCAAACTGCAATTGTAGCGTTTCGATAACCTGCTCTAAAAATTTAGGCTTATAGGTTGAAGAATCAATTAAGTCGGCGGTTAATACTGCGATCATATTCCAAATATAAAAAATATAAGTCAAATATCTAATGTTTATAAAAAATAAGTCTTAAAGCTTATAAATAATAATTATAAGTATTTAAGCTTATACAATGTCAATACAAACTTAATTGCATACTAAACTTTTACTAATTCTTATTAAAGGGAAAAACAGATACTTATTTTTAGGTAATAATTAAAAAACAAATATGAAAACGAATAAGAAAGAGTTATTTCTAAAATGTATAGATGCGATTAATGATAAAATCGATCAATATCAAACTCGAATGGATGAAATTAAAGAATCCATGGAAAACAATGATATTAAGACCGATTATGATGAAGACAACAAGGGGGAAATGCTAAGTGATTTTGAAAAAAACGCAGGCTATTTAAGTGAAGCGCAAGAGCAAAAAGAAGATCTTAGTAAAATAGACCCTGACTATAAAAATGAAAGAATTGGTTTTGGTAGTGTAGTAGAAACCAATAAGAATTACTACTTCGTCTCTATAGCACTTGGAGAAATAAGTATGGAAAATGGAAGCAAAATCTTTGCAATTTCCACAAAGGCTCCAATTTATAAAGTACTAGAAGGCAAAACAACAGGAGACACCTTTACATTTAACGAGGAGGAACATAAAATTACCGGAATAGAATAAAATTTACTCCGGGTATTCAATTCTTAAGTGATAAATATTCTTCAGTTTACGCTTAAGAATTTTCTTTATCATCTGGATTTCTTTGAATGTAATATTTGCATTTAAAAACTGGCCTTCTTCCATCTGTTTATTGATAATTTTCTCAACAAAACCATCAATGAGTATGGAAGTAGGCTCTTTTAAACTTTTACTTGCCGCTTCTACACTATCACACATCATTAGGATAGCTGTTTCTTTACTAAAAGGAATAGGTCCGGGATATTTATAATCATCTGGATCTACATCATCATCGTCCTCCTTAGCCTTCATATAGAAATAATAGACTGTACTTGTCCCATGGTGTGTACGAATAAAATCGATCACCCGGTCTGGCAAATTATTTTTACGGGCAATTTCTATTCCTCGAATCACATGATCGATGATAATTTCAGCACTTTCCTTTGGGGCAAGATCATCGTGAGAATTAACCGATGAAACCTGATTTTCGGTAAAATACGTTGGATTTTCCATTTTCCCGATGTCATGATATAACGCGCCTACCCTAACCAACATGGCATTTGCATTAATTTCGTTAGCTGCAGCTTCAGCAAGATTAGCTACGTTTAAGGAGTGGTGAAAAGTTCCCGGTGCTTTTTCTGACAGTTCTTTTAGTAAAGAGCTGTTAGTATCAGAAAGTTCTAAAAGCGACATATCTGAAACCATTCCGAAAATTTTCTCATAAATATAGATAAGCGGCTGAACAAACAACGTGGCGAGGCCACCTAATAAAAACGTCAAGAAAACTTCGGATTTTATATCGTCGATAGTTCCTTCCTGAATAATGGTAAAAGCAAAATACGAAATAATATAAACCAGCGTAATCTGCCCTACAGAAATAAATAGATTTGCTCTTTTATATAATTCAGATATCGTTAAAATCGTGACAATACCCGCAATGATTTGAAGAAACATATATTCATAGCTATTAGGTACTATAAAACCTAAAAGCAATACGGTGATCACATGCGTAAACATTCCTAAACGCGCATCAAAAAATGCTTTTAAACTAAGCGGAAGAATACATAAAGGCACCACATATACATAATTCACATCAAAATTCACCACTAAGGTGGTTAACATCACCATAAAGATAATGTTAAAGAATATAAATGTAACCTTCACGTTATTTTCGAAAATCGCCGGTCTGTATTTCTGAATAAAAAGCAACAGCATTAATAAAGCCATAGCTACCAGTGCACTATAGCCTACAATAATCCAGCTATAGTTCGATTTACTCCATACCTGAGATTCATATTCAGCCTTTAAAGAACGTAAGATATCATACTTATTTCCTTCTACAACTTCACCTTTGGCAATTACCCTGCTGCCCTGTTCTATATTCCCACGAGTGTAAGATATATTATCGAGCTTACTTTGCAGTACACGCTCGGTAAACTCATTATCGTAAAACATATTTGGTGAGATACTGTTAAAGAATATTTCCAACAGCTCATTGCTAAACCTATCCAGATTAGCATCGTAGATTTTCTGGTTAATATAATCTCTAATCTCCCCTTGTTTAAAAACATTTTTATAAGGAATCTCAAAAGCTTCATTTCCTTTTCTAAGGTAGATAAGATCCCCAGGTTCCATGCGGTCGTTTTCCTGAGCTAAGCCATAGCGATAAATTTCGTCGAGTCTGGAAGTAACAAAATTGGTAATAAGCCCCCGGTAATTCCCCAGGATACTATCGCTAAAAACTTCATTAATTTCCTCTAACGCACGGTTTTTTACACGATCAGCTATTTCCTGATCATATTCATAATAAGGAATATTATGAGCGGCAATTTCTTCGCGTTCCAGCTTTAGCTCCTCATCAGATTTTAAAATCGCAAAATCGAATGGGGCATATAAACTCTCATGCTGCCATGGTTTTCCCTTCGGAATTTCATATTTGAATTTCCCTCCTTTGGGCAGTAAATAAACAATTAAAACTGCCGTTAGTATGAATAAGAAAACTTTGTAAAAAAGCGCCTGATTTTTGTATAGCTTGTTTACGAAATCCACCATATAAGTCGAAGTATTCGTCAAATGTACTAAAAAATAGTGGTCATTAAATAGGTCTTGCCAAGTTCCTTATAAAATCACTAAATTCGCAAAACAGGAATAGCTAAATTACATAATTATGAATAATGAAGTAGTAATTGTAAGCGCTGCAAGAACACCAATAGGAAGTTTTTTAGGCAGCTTATCAGATATACCAGCCACGAAATTGGGATCTATTGCCATAAAAGGGGCCTTAGATCGAATAAACCTAAAACCTGAATTAGTAGAGGAAGTACTCATGGGGAATGTGGTGCAGGCAGGCAATGGCCAGGCTCCAGCCAGACAGGCCGCTTTAGGAGCAGGAATACCAAGCAGTGTACCCTGTACGACCATTAATAAAGTTTGTGCTAGCGGAATGAAGTCTGTGATGCAGGCAGCCCAATCTATCATGCTGGGAGACGCGAGTATCATTGTGGCTGGAGGAATGGAAAATATGAGTATGATTCCGCACTATCTTCATCTTCGTAGAGGACAAAAATTTGGACCTGCAAATATGGAAGACGGAATGCAAAAAGATGGCCTTGTAGATGCATACGATAAAAATGCGATGGGAGTTTGTGCAGATCTTTGTGCTAATGAGTATGAGTTTTCAAGAGAAGATCAGGATAATTTTGCGATAAAGTCATATGAACGTTCCGCTGCAGCCTGGGCTGCCGGGAAATTTAACGAAGAAGTCGTTCCCGTTGAAGTACCACAACGAAGAGGTGAGCCGGTTATTTTTAAGGAGGATGAAGAGTACAAAAATGTACGTATGGACAAAATCAGAAGCCTACGACCTGCTTTTTCCAAAGATGGAACCGTAACCGCAGCTAATGCCTCTACTATTAATGATGGTGCGGGAGCCGTAGTTTTAATGAGTAAAGCAAAAGCACAGGAATTGGGATTGGAAATTCTTTGCACTATTAAGGGTTTTGCGGACGCTGCACAAGAGCCAAAATGGTTTACCACCGCACCTGCAAAAGCATTACCAAAAGCTTTAGCAAAGGCTGGAGTATCGCAAGATGAAATAGATTACTTTGAATTTAATGAAGCATTCTCTGTAGTTGGACTGGCGAATATGAAAATATTGGGATTGTCTGATGAAAAAACCAATGTTAACGGTGGTGCTGTTTCTTTAGGACATCCTCTTGGATGTAGTGGTGTTAGAATTTTAATTACTTTAATTAATGTTCTTAAACAAAACAATGCTAAATTGGGCGCCGCTGCCATTTGCAATGGCGGAGGCGGTGCATCTGCCATGGTAATTGAAAGAAATTAATCCTTAAATTAGAAATATACGTCTTTGATGCAATACGGTATTTGCCCTCTAAGCATTGTGCCACTTCGCTTTGCCCCATCTAATGAAAGCGAAATGATTTCACAACTTCTTTATGGAGAACACTTTAAAATACTTGAAGAACGTGCAAAATGGAGTAAAATTCGTGTTGCTTTTGATGCTTTTGAAGCCTGGGTTCAGAATAAACAAATCAAAAAGATAGAAGAGATTGTTTATGAAGATTTGGACACTCAGGCTCCAGAATTATCGGCTGATTTAATTGAATTTATCATTGATACAAATCAGCAACTCACCCCTGTTCCCATGGGGGCATCTTTAAATGCAAATGCTTATTTAAATCATAAATTCGATGGTCATAGCGTAAGCGGTGTACTGCCAAAAGCACATATCATTCAATCTGCTTTATTTTATCAGAATAGTCCGCATTTATGGGGTGGCAGGTCTCCTTTAGGTATCGACTGCAGTGGTTTTACCCAGATGGTCTATAAATTAAATGGGTATAGACTGAAAAGAAATGCCGCCGAACAGGCAAAACAGGGGGAAGCCTTAAGCTTTATAGAAGAAAGTGAAGCCGGTGATTTAGCTTTTTTTGACGATAATGAAGGCATAATTAACCATGTTGGTATTATGATGCAGGATAATTATATCATTCATGTTGATGAAAAAGTTAGAATAGATAGAATCGATCATTCGGGGATATTTAATACAGAATTACGCAGGCACACCCATAAATTAAGAGTTATTAAAAAGATCATTTAAATTATTATAATGCTATCGAATATTTGTAAAATCAAAAAAGCCCCAATTTTGGGGCTTTTTTGATTTGATTTTTATCTCTATTTCGTGATTACTCAAGCAATGCTTTCATTTCAGCAGCTTTTTCGTTCTCACCAATCTGTGTGTAAATATTCATCGCCGTTTTAACAGCATCCTTATTGTCCGGATTTTTCTTTACGATAGCCTCTAAATAAGGAATGGCTTCTTTATAAATCTCTTTACGTTCTTCCGATAATTCTTCGTAACGCTCGTTATCTTTTTTACTCATCCCAAGTCCGTTCATCTCATCGATGATTTCACGTTCTTTACTCAAGATAACGGCAGCAATATTCATACGGGCATTATCCATATCAGGATCAATTTCCAATGCTTTTTTATAATATTCAACTGCTTTTTCCTGATCTCCAAGCTCTGCCGTACTTACCCCTAAATTATAATAAAGGTTGGCATCATTAGGGTTCTTCTTAACAAGCTCGTTCATAAGCTGGTTATATTTTGCTTTGTCTCCCATTTGATAATACATATTGGCTTCTGCCTGTAAAAGACCTAAATCATCTGGATTATTGGCTTTAGCATCGTCCATTGCAGAAATGGCTTTATCATTATTACCTTCCTGGATATGGATTAAAGCAATATTCTTAGCAATCTCCCCTCTTTTAGACGGCTGCTTTTCATCTTTTGGATCAGTGTACTGATCAGACTTTGCCATCATATCTCTTTGTTCTTTAGAACCAAAAGATTCAGTTTCTCCAGATTCACTGTTTACCGCTGTATAACTAATTGAAGATCCATCATAGTTTAGATCCTTCAATTGCTCATAATACTTTAACGCAGCGTTATAATCCTGAGCGTTTAAAGAGTTTGCGGCCGCATAATAAAGATAGATTGTATCTTGTTTATTTAACTCATAACTCGCTACCAGTTTGTCTGCTGCACTCGTATAATTTTCGGTATTTTGATCATCGATAGCACTTTGAACCAACTGATTTCTAAGACCTGCTAATCCTTCCTGAGCTTCTTCGCTTCCCATCTCTACAGCCTTTTTATAAGCTTCTCCGGCAGTTTTAAAGTCATCAACAGAGGTTGATTTACCATCTCCTAAATAAGCCTTTGCTTTGTACAGGTAAAATCTTTCAGTCCATTTGTCATTAGCTTCAGAAAGTTTTGCTTCAGCAGTCGCCAATTCTGTTTTGGCCTGAGCGAAATTACCATCCTCGATAAGATCTTCAGCATTTTTAATTTCATCTTTTTGTGCTATTGCCGAGAGACCTATGAAAGACAATAGCGACAATGTCAAAATATTCTTTTTCATTGTTTTGGTTTATTAATTTAGTTTATTCTTCTGAGTCATCTTGAACAATATCTGTGCCATCTAAGGCTTCTCCTGAATTATCAGGGTTTTCTACATCTTCAATATCCTCTACTTCTATCTCGTCTTCCTCATGCAACACTTTGGCCACCGCAGCGATAGAATCTTTTCCCTTCAAATTAATTAATCGCACCCCCTGTGTGGCTCTTCCCATTACCCGCAGGTCACTTACTTCTAGCCGTATAGCAATACCGGATTTATTGATAATCATTAAATCATCATCATCTGTCACGTTTTTAATCGCTACAAGGTTCCCTGTTTTCTCGGTAATAGAAATCGTTTTTACTCCTTTACCACCCCGGTTAGTAATACGGTAATCCTCTAAACTAGAGCGTTTTCCGTAACCGTTTTCAGAAACTACCAGAATATTAGACTCCATATCGTCTACAGAAATCATTCCTACTACTTCGTCATTATCGTCTGCTAAAGTAATACCACGAACCCCTGAAGCATTTCTACCCATAGGTCTTGTCTTACCTTCTTCAAAACGAATGGCTTTACCACTTTTTACGGCTAACATTACCTGACTGTCACCGGTAGTAAGTTTTGCTTCCAGTAATTCGTCGTCTTCTTTAATGGTAATTGCATTAATACCATTAGTTCTTGGACGGGAATATTGTTCTAACGAAGTTTTTTTAACCTGACCTTTCTTAGTGGCCATGATCACAAAGTGATTGTTGACATATTCCTCATCTTTGAGGTCTTGTGTGCATATAAAGGCTTTAACCCGGTCGTCTTGCTCTATATTAATAAGGTTTTGGATCGCTCTTCCTTTAGATGATTTGCTACCTTCAGGAATTTCGTAAACCCTCATCCAGAAACATTTTCCTTTTTGAGTGAAGAATAGCATATACTGGTGATTGGTACCAGAGAATAAATATTCAAGGAAATCTTCATTTCGGGTATTTGATCCTTTTTGCCCTACTCCCCCTCTATTTTGTCTTTTGTATTCGTTTAGTGAGGTTCTTTTAATGTATCCCGCATGAGAAATAGTGATAATTACTCTCTCATCAGGAATCATATCTTCGATACTAAGATCGCCTCCTGCATATTCGATGGTAGAACGTCTACCGTCACCGTACTTTTCTTTTACTTCGAGCAATTCGTCCTTAATCACCTGCATTCTACGCTCTTTACGTGCCAAAATGTCTTTAAGGTCCTTAATGGTCTCTATTATTTCGTCGTATTCAGCTCTTAATTTATCCTGCTCCAGTCCTGTAAGTTGTCGTAATCGCATTTCTACGATAGCTCTAGCCTGTAGTTCGGATAGTTCAAATCTATCGATTAACTTTTGTCGGGCTTCTTCAGCATTATTGGAAGAACGGATAAGCGCGATCACTTCATCAATATTATCTGATGCAATGATTAATCCTTCCAGGATGTGCGCTCGGTCTTCAGCTTTCTTTAATTCGAATTCTGTTCGACGAACAACTACTTCATGCCTGTGCTCAACAAAGTGATAGATAATATCTTTAAGATTCAGCATTTCAGGTCTTCCTTTTACCAGTGCAATATTATTTACACTAAAAGAAGATTGTAATGCCGTATGCTTAAACAGGGTATTTAAAACGATATTTGGGATAGCATCACGCTTTAATTGATAAACGATACGCATACCATGACGGTCTGACTCATCTCTAATAAGACTAATCCCTTCGATCTTTTTATCGTTAATAAGGTCTGCCGTCTTTTTAATCATATCAGCTTTATTAACCTGATATGGAATTTCAGTCACTATAATACATTCTTTGCCGTTTACCTCTTCTAAAGAGCTTTTGGCACGCATAACAACGCGTCCTCTTCCGGTCTTAAAAGCTTCACGAACGCCATCGTAACCATATATAATACCTCCTGTTGGAAAATCCGGTGCTTTGATGTGTTGCATTAACTCATCAATCTCAATATCGTGGTTATCGATATAGGCTACTGTACCATCAATTACTTCAGATAAATTATGAGGTGCCATATTTGTCGCCATCCCCACCGCAATACCACTGGCTCCATTAACCAATAAGTTTGGGATTCGGGTTGGCATCACGACGGGCTCATTTAAAGAGTCGTCGAAGTTTAACTGAGTGTCTACCGTTTCTTTATCGATATCAGCAAGCATATCCTCACTGATTTTTCGCATTCTAGCCTCGGTATAACGCATTGCAGCTGGACTATCACCGTCAACAGATCCAAAGTTACCCTGTCCATCCACAAGCATATAGCGCATACTCCATTCCTGCGCCATCCTAACCATGGTGTCGTATACAGATGAGTCACCGTGTGGGTGATACTTACCTAATACCTCTCCTACAATTCTTGCTGACTTTTTATATGATCTATTAGAAAGTACACCTAATTCGTACATTCCATATAATACTCTACGATGCACCGGCTTAAGACCATCACGAACATCCGGTAACGCACGTGACACAATGACCGACATTGAATAATCAATGTAGGCCGATTTCATCTCTTCTTCAATGTTGATAGGAATAAGCTTTTCTCCTTCAGCCATATTACAAAATTGTTTAGTTCACAAATCTAACCGGCTAATTTACATATTTTATGTATGTATAATGGCACTTCAGAAAGAGTTTTCACAGTTTTTATTAACAAAATTTTATTGTGACAAAGTTGATAAGTTAACACTCCTATATTTTGATTTTTGGAAGTATTTTTGTCAATTAGCTATATATTCGGGCTTAGGTATAGTTTTTGACTTAATTCAGAATAAAAATTAACATAGTAGAGAAAGGAAAAAACATGGATGATAATTTTTCACCTAGGGTAAAGGATGTAATAGCGTATAGTAAAGAAGAGGCTTTAAGATTAGGTCATGACTTTATCGGTACGGAACATTTGATGCTTGGATTATTAAGAGACGGTGACGGGAAAGCCATAGACATCCTAAACGCTCTGGATATCGATTTAAGCCATTTAAGAAGAAAAGTAGAGATTTTAAGTCCTGCTAATCCAAATATGACAGCGGTTTCGAATGAGAAAAAGAACCTGCATTTAACAAGACAGGCGGAACGTGCCCTTAAGACCACGTTTTTGGAAGCTAAGTTATTTCAGAGTCCAAATATCAATACGGCGCACCTGTTATTGTGTATTTTAAGGAATGAAAACGATCCCACCACAAAATTGCTTAACAAGCTTAAGATTGATTATGATGGGGTAAAAGATCAATTTAAATTTATGATCGCAAACGACGATACAGATTATACTCAGGGTCCTTCAGCAGATTCATTTTCTGATGAAGATGGTACAGATGATGCCACTAAAGATAATCCTTTTAGTGGATCAGGTGCTACTGGTAGTGGCGCAGCCGCAGGTAAATCAAATAAGAAATCCAAAACGCCGGTTTTAGATAATTTCGGTCGTGATTTAACCGCAATGGCAGAAGCCGATAAACTTGATCCTGTAGTAGGCAGAGAAAAGGAAATCGAACGTGTGTCTCAAATTCTTAGTAGGCGTAAGAAAAACAACCCTTTATTAATAGGAGAACCGGGAGTTGGTAAATCTGCAATCGCAGAAGGTCTTGCTTTAAGGATCGTAAAACGCAAAGTTTCAAGAATTTTATTTGATAAACGGGTAGTGACCTTAGATCTGGCAAGTTTAGTGGCCGGTACAAAATATCGTGGGCAATTTGAAGAGCGCATGAAGGCGGTGATGAACGAGCTTGAAAAGAATGATGATATTATTCTTTTTATTGATGAAATTCATACTATTGTAGGTGCAGGTGGTGCTACCGGAAGTTTAGATGCCAGTAACATGTTTAAGCCTGCATTGGCGCGGGGTGAAATTCAATGTATTGGTGCTACAACTTTAGATGAATATCGCCAGTAT
>MDTG01080077.1_pt1 | contig 11319 bp, 6 predicted proteins | sample 811421 | NCBI WGS metagenome assembly MDTG01 (sample SAMN05326645, study PRJNA326480) | marine metagenome | isolation source: seawater | place: Pacific Ocean: South East | collected 2011
CTACCATTTTACATGAAAAAAATAAAGGTGTGGGCTCTGCTATTGCTTCAGGGTATAAGTGGTCAAGGGATAATACTATAGACGTCGCTGTGGTTATGGCAGGAGACAATCAGATGGATCCAAAAGATTTACCTGAGATTTTAGATCCTGTAGTTGATGGTAATGCAGACTATTCTAAAGGCAATAGATTATTTTCTGGGGAAGCATTTAAAAAAATTCCAACAATGAGATATTTTGGTAATTCATTACTTTCTTTGTTTACAAAAATAGCATCTGGATATTGGCATATAGCTGATTCTCAATCTGGATATACTGCAATTAATAAAAAAATGTTAAATATAATAAATTGGGATAAGATGTTTAAGAGTTATGGTCAACCTAATGACCTACTTGTTAGTTTAAATATAAATAATGCTGTAGTTCGAGATGTCCATATCGAACCAGTTTATGGTGTTGGTGAAAAGTCGGGAATAAAAATTTATAAAGTAATATTTACGATTGGATGGTTACTGGTAAAAAGTTTTTTGCGTAGAATGAAACAAAAATATATTATACGTGACTTTCACCCTCTGATTTTCTTTTACTCTTTTGGGATTATATTTATGATACTAACAATTATTCTAAGTATAAGATTAGGAATTAGATGGTATGAAGATGGCTTTGTACCTGCAATAACTGCACTTGCTACTATGTTTTCGTTCATGAGCAGTAGTTTGTTTATTTTATTTGCTATGTGGTTTGATATGGAATCAAATAAACATTTAAAGTGAGAAGTTTTACATTAAAATCATATAAAAGTTATATTGAGCAAATAATCAAAAACTATCCAACCACTCTTAGGTTTGACGAATATTTTTTGAAAAAAGAAATTCCACAATCGTTTGTAATTATAAGACATGATGTGGATAGGATGCCTAAAAGAGCGCTTAATATGGCAAAAATTGAGAAGAGCCTAGGTGTATCAGCTACATATTATTTTCGATTGAAAAAGCACACTTTCAATACTGATATTATTTTGAAAATATTTGAAATGGGACATGAAATTGGCTATCATTATGAAGATTTATCTGATGCAAGTGGAGATATGGTAACAGCTCTAAAAAATTTTGAAAATAACTTAAATAAATTAAGGGAAATTGTACCTGTAAAAACAATTTCAATGCATGGAAGACCTCTAAAAAAACAAGATAATAGAGATATGTGGAAAAGTGAAAAGAATGATAAATTTTTAAAAAATAAGTTAGATATATTAGGTGAGGTCTATTTGGACATTGATTATACAGATATTGCTTATATTAATGATACAGGTAGGAATTGGGCTTCAAATAAGTCGAATATCAGAGACAAAATTATATCAAATGTTGATGCAGACTTTGAAAATGAATATGAATTATTTAATGCTTTGAAAAATAAGAAGTTCAATAAGATAGTTTTTCAGATACACCCTGAGCGATGGGTAGATAATATTTTTCCATGGCTATTCCAATATGGTTTTGATTCCTCAGTTAATATGGTTAAATCTATAATTGGATGAATTTTAGGATACTAAATAAGGATGAATATGCTTATTGGGATGATTTTGTTGATAGCTCGCCCCAAGGGTCTATTTACGCAAAGTCTTATTATTTAGATAGTAAAGATTGTGACTTCGAAATAAATATAATTGAGCGAGATAGAAAAATATTGGGTGGTATCATTCTTTGTAGGAATGAATTAAAAATTTATTCTAACCCTCTCTTTGTAAAATATTTGGGTGTCTTGTACGCAGATGATGATTTAATTGGAGTCAAAAGTAAAAGAAGGAAAAATAAGATTGATAGAATTTTATTAAAAAACATAAAACTAGAATCAATTTTTTCATATGAATTTCATCCAAATTTTGATAATTGGTTATCATTTTACTGGAATAAATTTAATCAGACAACAAAATATACATATCAGATTTGGTTTGATAGTGAAAATAGTTTTAGAGAAAGCTACACTTCAAAAGTAAGAGGCCCGTTAGAAAATGCTAAGAAATATAATCTTAGAATTGTTGAAATAGGAATTAAAGAATTTTGTGAAACTATAGATAAATCGTATTTTGCTAGGAATACTAAACCACCATATAAAAAAGATGATTTAATTAAATTTCTAAATAATTTGTTAATCCATGATTGTTTTTATTACAGGGCAGTTGTTGATTCAAATAATAATGTTCATGCGGCAGCAGGTATTGTTTATAATAAAAATTCATCAAACCTAATTTTGAATGGTAGCGATCCAGAATATAGAAAATATTGTGGTAATACATTAATCATTGACCACATGATTGAATTTTCATCTTATAAATCAAAAATTTTTGATTTTGAAGGCTCAATGCATGAAAGAATAGAACATTTTTACTTTGGATTTGGAGGCGAATTGGTATCTTATTTTAGTATATCAAAAAATAATTTTTTTACTAAGTTGTATCTAAGTTTGTTATCATTTTTAAAATTTATGTATAAATAATAATATCTTACAAAAAAGGTTTATAAAATGTGTGGCATATTTGGATTAATTACTACAAACGAATTAGATGTTGTAAACAAAAACTATCTAAAAGTAGTTAATTATCTTTTTAAACTATCAGAATCCAGAGGCAAGGAGGCATCAGGCTTTATTACTAAAAGCGAAAAAAATATAGATTATTATAAAACTCCTGAATCTGCATCTAAAATGATTAAAAGTAGAGAGTACTTTAATCATTTTAACAAATTAAAAATGCCTATTTCAATTATTGGCCATTCAAGGTTAGTGACTAATGGTACCCAAGAAAACCATGATAATAATCAACCTATTATGTCTCAAGGTATTGTTGGGGTGCATAATGGTATTATAACAAATGTAAATGAACTTTGGAATACTTATAAGATGATCGAAAGAGAGCATGAAATAGACACAGAGATTATTTTTAAGCTATTAACTTATTATATTAATAAAAGTTCATCCCTAGAAAGTGCAGTTGGTCTCACTTTTTCAAAATTATTGGGGACAGCATCTATAGCATCATTTTTTAGTAATATAAATAAGGCCTTAATAGCCACAAATAATGGATCTTTATACATTGCATATGACACTGAAAAAAAAATATGTGTTTTCACCTCTGAGATGTTTACTCTGAGAATGGTAACTGATAAAATTTTATCTTTAAAAATGGGTAAGAATTTAGAAATACATAAAGTCGAACCAGGGCAAGCTTACACAATTGATTTATCTACATTTGATATAAATAAATTTTCATATGCTAGTAAAGTTCAAAGACCTCAATTAGATTTTAAAGAACCAACTTTAATAACTGATATAACTCCAAAATTTAAAAGAAATGTTAAAAACAGTGGCTCAGGATATTTTAATGTAAAATCTGTTAGATTAACTATCCCAAATGATTTTAAAAAAAATTATTATAAAAAGTATGAAGTAATAAACAATATAAAAAGGTGTAATAAGTGCATTCTTCCAGAGACTTTCCCTTTTATAATTTTTGACGATTTTGGTGTTTGTAATTTCTGTAAAAACACTGAAAACAGTACTCTTAAAGGCAATGAAAGTAAACTAAGTTCTATACTTGAAACATATAAAAAAGGTAGCAATCAACCTGATTGTATCATCCCTTTTAGTGGAGGTCGAGACAGTAGTTACGGCCTATTCTACCTTAAACAAAAAATGGGTATGAATCCGATAACTTACACCTATGACTGGGGAATGGTTACGGATTTAGCTAGACGCAATATTGCGAGAATGTGTGGGAGCTTAGGTGTAGAGAATATAATTGTCTCTGCAGACATAAGAAAGAAAAGAAATAATATCAAAAAGAATGTTATCGCATGGCTTAAGAAGCCAAACCTTGGCATTATACCATTATTCATGGCAGGCGATAAACAGTTTTTTCATTTTGTAAATAAGATAAAAAAACAAACTGGAATTGATTTAAATATATGGATGCCAAATTCGTTAGAAGAGACAAGTTTTAAATATGGGTTTTGTGGTATTCAGCCTGATTTTTTTAAACATCGCATAGATTATCTTTCAGCTTCTAAAAAAATATCATTATTAAAATATTATGGTAAAAATTTTTTCTTTAACCTAAACTATTTTAATTGGGGATTAATTGATACTTTATGGGCTTTCCATTCTTATTATTTTGAAAAAAGAACAGATTATTTCTCTTTATTTGATTTTATTAAATGGGATGAAAAAACTATTGAAAAAACTTTGTTAAATCAATTTGATTGGGAAATCTCACCAGATACGAATACTACTTGGCGAATTGGAGATGGTACCGCACCTTTTTATAATTATATATATTATATGGTTGCTGGATTTAGCGAAAATGATACCTTTCGAAGTAACCAAATACGTAGAGCAATGATTACTCGCCAAGAAGCAATTAATAAAACTAAAGATGAGAATAGACCCAGATGGAATGAAATAAAATGGTATTGTGATACTATAGGTATTGATTTTCAAGAAACAATTAAAATAATAAATAAAATACCTCAGCTTTATAAAACATAATTTATAGTTTAATGCTTTTAATTTTGTCAATTTTGAATAGCAAAAAATGATAATATCAAAAAAATTTAATTCAGACTTGACCTGGAATTTTTTAAGCTTAGCTATTCTAGCAGGTGCAGGAATTATTATAAATATTTTCATTGCTAGATATTACGGTTCAGTATACTTAGGCGTATTTAATCAAGTTTTTGCTTTTTATATATTTCTATCACAGTTTGCTATATGTGGAATACATTTTTCAACATTAAAATATATATCGCACAAACAGAATGAATTAGATAGAGTTGGTGTTATTATTTTTTCTGCGTTGGTACTGTGCTTACCATTTTCTTTAATTTTTTCACTTTTTGCCTATTTGATGAGGAATATTATTAGTGAATTATTTGATAGCATCGATGTAGGCTTCGGTTTAATGCTTATTGCACCTGGATTAATATTTTTTTCAATTAATAAAATTTTACTTAGTGTATTCAATGGAATGAATTTAATGCGTGCTTATGCATTTTTTCAGGCCAGTCGTTACGTACTTATTATGTGCGGAATTTTGTTACTACATTTATTTTCCTATGGAGGAAAATATTTATCATTATCTTTAACAATAGCTGAAATATTATTAACAATCGGAATGATTACATATTTATTTCGCTTTGTTATTTCTATAAAAAATATTTCAATAAGTGAGTATTGGATATCAAAACACGTCTCATTTGGATTAAGAGGTTTTATGAGTGGTGCCCTTTCAGAGCTAAATACCAGAATTGATGTAATTTCTATAGGGTACTTTTTAAATGATTCTATGGTAGGTATTTATTCTTTTGCTTCAACTATTGCAGAAGGTTTTGGCCAACTTTCTATTGTTGTTAGAAGGAACATTGATCCTTATTTAGGTAATTACTTTTCGAATAAAGACTTTATTGCAATTGAACTATTATCAAAGAAAATTAAAAGGCGATTTCCAATTTTCATGCTTTTGATAAGTCTGTGTTTTATTTTAGTATATCCTATAATTTTAAAATTTTTTGTAGATAGTGAAGAGTTTCAATTAAGTACTCAGGTATTAATTATTCTTATGTTTGGAATAATTTTAAACTCATTTTACAGACCATTTTTAGGTATACTGTTACAAGGTGGTAAACCTGGTAAACATACTTTTATGGTATCGTTATTAGTTGTTATTAATATTTTTGGCAACCTTTTATTAATTCCTTATTATGGTATTTATGGTGCAGCAATAGCCACTGCTCTAACATATATGTTTGAAGGCTTTTTTATTAAGTTTTTCTCTTTTAAATATTTTTCTTTACGATTGTAGATATTAAACCACTTTATGATAAATTCATTTTTCTATACTTTTTTATTATTCTTTTCATTTTGGGGGATTGGTGCTTTAATCATCAAATTTATTCCTATTAAATATCAAAGTATATTTGAGAACTCTCTTTTCAACATAGGGTTAGGATATGTTGTTATCTCGAACATATTATTTTTGATGGGTTTAATAAATTTTGTTAATAAAACTTCAGTTATGACTCTTTTTATTATAGCTCTAATTATATCATTTTTTATTTTAAAAATTCAATTACAAACAACAACATTTAATAACAATCCTTTCAAGAATTTTACTATAGTTGATATTATTATTTCTTCATTATTATTAATTCTTGTATTTATGAGTTTTGTTGGGGCACTTGCTCCTCCAACTTTGAGTGATAGTATGAATCACCATCTCGCAGCACCTAAATATTTTTCTGAATTAGGCGGTTTCCCATTCATACCCATTCAACCATGGCCTTTCCCTGGTTTAGCACATGTCCTTTTTACGAAAGTATTACTATTATCTAATCCAGTATCCTGCCAATTAATAATTTTTATTTTTGGTATTTTAACTACACTAGTTGTATTCCAGATTACTTGCAAATATGAAGGGTGTACAGCTGGATTATTTGCTTCTTTGATATATTACTCTTTGCCCTTAACTACTGAATTAAATACTGGAGCTATGACGGAACATGCCTCCAATTTTTTGTTAATATTAAGTTTATGGTTAATTTTATTTGGACTTAACAACAAAGTAAAGTACAAAGCGTATTATTTTTTATTTGCAGGACTTTTAGGCGGAAGTGCAGGTGCAACAAAAGTTTGGGCTTTGTTAGGTGGTCCTGCAACTTTTATAGTCATTATATATTTTTCTTTGAATAATTCAATAAGGTTCAAGAGGTTAATTAACTTTTTAGTTATATACTCTTTTGCTTACGGAATTATTTTGGCGCCTTGGTTTATACGAAATTTTTTCGCTAGTGGTGACCCTTTATGGCCCATGGGGTTTAATTTTTTTAACACCCAATTTTATAATGAAATAACCGCATTAAAATATAGTAATTGGAGCAGAGGTCCTGAAAATTCAATTTTAAATTATTTTTTAACTCCATGGTATCTAACAACAAATATTTCTATGTTTACAGCGGGGTACGGTGCAATTTCATTTTTACTAGTTAATCCAATGTTTCTTGGGTTCATTACATCAAATTTGGTTTTCTGGGTAAAAAATAGCAAATATCAAAAAAAGATATTTTTATTTTTTTTTATTTTTTTTCTAGTCGCTTATACTATATGGTTTTTCGGTGGGTATACTAATCCTAGATATATTCAAATAATTTATCCTGGGTTATCCATTATTACAGCTTCTTGTGTAAAAATTATATTTAATCTAAAAAATACTTTTGTAAAATATATATCGATGCTATTTATTGGTATATCCTTATCAGCTATGCTAGCATTATCTTTTGTTATTAATATAAAATATTTACCAGTTTTCTTTGGTTCAATATCTAAACATCAATATTTAAATAATATGCTTCCTCACTATTCATCAATTGATTGGATGAATAATAATTTGCCAGACACTTCAAAAGTGCTTTATGTGGGGTACTCTGCTTGGTTTTATTTAGACAGAGATTATATGCCTATGGCGAATCGTTCAATTGATTATCATAATATAAGTTCTCCTTCACAATTTAAAGAAATATTAGATAAAAATAATATCACGCACATATACATAGAAGAATACCCAGGTGATGAGGGATCAACATTGGATAAAATAAAAAAAGATAAGTTCTCTAGTAAAGAATTAAATTTGAATAGTATTATCGATTGTCAAAAATGGTTAGATGTGGATCCTTCATCTTTAGGGATTGAAATAATTAGTTACTACCATTTTAGGCCTTTCATTTTAATGCGAGGTCTCGAGCTAACTAATGAACTAGAATTATTAAAGACTATAAAGTCAAAAGTCGTGAAGAGCAGAACGAGAGGTACTTTTATAAATGTTGAAGATGCAGTATACGTATTGAAATAAATTAACTATTAATTAAAAAAACATGAGGGTTATTAATAATACTATCAAAAGTATTAAATGATATTTTAATTTAATTTTAACTAATTATTATTGTATAATTTAATAATGATGAGCGATTTAGTATAAATCTTTGAATACTTTATTAATTTACTTCAGTGTTATCAAAGTTTAAAAATTTCAATAAAAATATTATTTTATATAAATTATGGAAAACGAAAATATTATTATAGTTTATGGCCCCCCTTGGAACCAGGCAGCAAAGTTAAGCAAACATCACTTTGCTAGACTCTGGTCAAAAAAAAATAGGGTTTTATACATTGAAAGCCCAATTAACTCACTTTCATTTTTTACAAGATTTAAAGAAGCAATCTCTCTTTGGGAAAGGTATAAAAATGGATGTGAACCAGTTTTAGATAATTTGTGGGTCACAACATTTTTTTATCTACTACCCTTTAGGGGAAGTAAATACTTTTTCGGAAGTAAACATATAAATAGATTTAATCAATATCTAGTGAAAAAAAAAATTAAGAATCAAATTAGTAAACTAAAATTTGACAATCCAATTCTTGTTGTTTCATCTGCACATATAGATCCCATAATTAATGAATTTAATTTTAAAAAGATTATTTATCATTGCAGTGATGATTACACAATCATTCCATCTTTTCCTGAAGATTTTCCCAAGGTTGAGGAAAGTCTCATTTCTAAATGTGATTTGGTCGTAACCACTGCAGATGAGCTTATGAAAGCAAAGCGCAGGTTTAATAAAAATACTATATCAATTCCAAATGGTGCTAATGTCGAGCATTTTTCTTCTGTACAAAACTCAAAGACCATTATATCCAATGAAATGAGTATTTTTGAAGGACCAATAATCGGCTATATTGGGAGTGTTTTTCAATGGTTAGATACCAGTTGGATTAGTTTTGCGGCCGAGAAGTTTCCAGAATATGATTTTGTTTTCATTGGTCCGCTTCAAATCGATATTACAATATTTAAAAAATATAAAAACATACATTTTTTTGGCCCAAAACCCTACGAGGTTTTACCTTCCTATATTAAGGCTTTCAAAGTTGCTGTCATTCCTTTTGTTATTGATGGTGTAACTTTAAAAGCAAGTCCTATTAAATTTTATGAATATTTAAGTTCTGGAATTCCAATAGTTTCCACTGAATTGCCTGATTTATTGCCTTTCAAGGACGATGTCTATCTTGTTAAAGGAAAAGAAGATTACGCTTCGAGTATAAAATTAGCAACAAAGAATGATGACGTGACTCAAAAAAAAAGAAGAATGGAAATTGCTAAAAAATATAGTTGGGAAAGTAGATTCAAGACGTTGAATAATCACATAAATAATCTAGGATAGTTAAAACCTTTAAAAATTAAAATGAAACAAATTATACAAAGATTAAATCCAAAGCTTGGAATAAGTTTAATGGAACTTCCTACTCCAAAAAACAAAAAGGGGAATGTTCTTATTAAAACAACTAAGACCTTAGTCTCAAAAGGTACTGAGAGTACAATAGTTCAATTTGGGAATGCAAGTTTTTATGAAAAAGTTAAGCAAAGACCTGAAAAAATAATTCAACTAATAAATAGCTTAAAATCAAATGGCCTCTTAAAGACGATAGATACAGTTAAAAATTCAATTGACCAATTTATCGCCCTAGGTTATTGTAACTGTGGTCTAGTAATTGATAGTGATGTTCCTGGAATTAATGTTGGAGATCGAGTTGTATCAAATGGTCCCCATGCTGAATATGTAAGAGTTCCCTCTAACTTAGTGGCTAAAATTCCTGATGATGTATCTGATGAAGAGGCTGTTTTTACTGTTATCTCATCAATAGGCTTGCAAGGTATGAGATTACTAAATCCAACATACGGCGAAAATGTAATTGTTTTTGGCCTTGGGTTAGTTGGCCTTATAACAATACAATTATTAAAAGCTAATGGTGCCAATGTTATCGGTATAGATATCGATGAAAAAAAATGTAAAATAGGAAGTGATTTAGGTATTGATTCGTTAAACCCAAAAACTGATGATGTTGAAAGTATGATTATGCATTTAACAAACGATGTCGGGGTCGATGGAGTAATTATTACTGCAGCTTCTAAATCTGATGAAATCATAGCGACATCTGCAAAACTTTGTAGAAAAAAAGGTAGAATTATATTAGTAGGTGTTATCGGTTTAAATATTAATAGAGACGATTTTTATGAAAAAGAATTAACATTCCAAGTTTCATGTAGTTATGGTCCAGGTAGATATGACTCTAAGTATGAAGAGGAAGGTATAGATTATCCACTACCTTATGTAAGGTGGACAGAAAAAAGAAATTTTGAAACTATTTTAGATTCAATACAAAAAGGTTGCTTAAAAGTAAGTCCTTTAATAACACAAAGAGTAGTACTTGAGGACTATAAAAAGATTTATGAAAACATTGATTCTGAAGTTTCTATCGCTTCAATAATTGATTATCCCCAAAGTCAGAATAATAAAGACAATAATGATACAATTCTAGAATTAAAAACAAATTCTTTTGTAAAAAATGAACCAGTAATAGGTATCATAGGCGCAGGAAACTTTACAAAGTCTATTGTGATTCCAAATTTGGTAAAATTAGGATATCAAATAAAATGCATTGCATCTTCAAATGGTATCTCTTCAACGTATTTAGCAAAAAAGTATAATTTAAGCTATAGCACCACTGACTATAAAAATCTTATCAAAGATAATGAGATCAATACAATATTAATCACCACTAGACACGACACGCATGCTCAATTTGCCAAGGAGGTTTTAAAGGTTAACAAAAATTTGTATGTAGAAAAACCATTAGCTCTTAACTACAAAGAACTAAATGAGGTGATAAAGGTAAATCAAACTTCTAAATCTTCGTCATTATTAGTAGGCTTTAATCGCCGATTTTCAATACATGCAAGATCTGTTAAAAAATATATGAATAATAATTCTCCCATAAATATTGCAGCAACTATGAATGCTGGATACATACCAGGTCATAATTGGGTAAATAAAAGTCTAATTGGAGGAGGCAGAATTATTGGTGAAGTATGCCATTTAATTGATCTTTGTATATATTTGACTGATTCTGAGGTAAGTAAAGTCTGTATGAATAGCATCAATAATGAAAGTAGTGAGGGTATTAACGATGGAAGCATTTTACTTAAATTTAAAAATGGTAGTAACGCAGCAATTAATTACTTTACAAATGGTTCAAGCTTGTATCCAAAAGAACGTGTCGAGATTTATGACAATAATAAAACTTTTATAATTAAAAACTTTAATATGACTGAGGCATATGGTGTAGATAATTTTAAAAATATTAAAAATTTAAATGATAAAGGCCATGAATATCTATTTTCTTGCTACCTAAAATCAATAAATGATGGTTCTGGTAATATAA
>MDTG01123454.1_pt1 | contig 11319 bp, 7 predicted proteins | sample 811421 | NCBI WGS metagenome assembly MDTG01 (sample SAMN05326645, study PRJNA326480) | marine metagenome | isolation source: seawater | place: Pacific Ocean: South East | collected 2011
TATGAGGCACACCTATATAATCATACCGCATGAAGAATCTCATAAATTCGTTCAGCGGTTTTCTGACCTATACCCTCTAATTCGACTAACTGCTCGACTGTTGCACCACATAAGTCGGCCATAGACGGGAATGCCTGCACGATTTTACGGCGTGTCTTGATACCCACCTTCGGCAGGGCTTCAATCAGAGCGTTCCTGTATTCCTGTGGCTTTGGTGAGCGTGGTCGTGGCACATACAGACGAGTGGTGTCGTCGTCGATTTTATCCATGATTTTACGCATCACGACTGCGGCGTCCCACTTGTCCTCGATGAATACGGGTGGATAGCCAACGGCACATAGAGCCGCTACGAAGCCTGTTAGGACTTGCTCAGAGACTCCTCGTTCCTCGACCTCTCGCTTGATGTTCTCATACGACTTCGTCACTACGAGATACGAATACTCAGCCTCCTCACGCATTGCTCCTAACTGTCTCAGCCAACGGTCGTCAAACAGAGAATCCATGAAGTCGTCCTCCTTTCGTTCAATACTCGTAGTCCCTCCCTTCATGTCTCCGTCACCTGTTTTCAAGTGAGCAACCTCAAATCCGAGTGTGCTGAAATATCCTATCATGAGTGGGTGCTCCCTGTGGTCGATTCGTCGATGACGACTAAGCATCTCCGTGAGTATCGACTTCGATACGGCTTCACGCATGACATTGTCGTCACCCATTGCCCTCAGCAAACCCAATTTGTTGCCGAGTGTCCCTTTTTCAATGACCTCCATAACCTGTTCAGGGTGCTCCTTAATCAAATCCATTCTCTTAATTCTCATGTCTTTTTCCTCCATTTTCGTTTTACAATTTTTTGGGGTTTGACCTCGCCCATGTCGATGTATCGGGGACAAATGTCACCGACGCAACAACCTTTGGCTTTGAGTGTTGAACAGTTAGGGAACGACACATAGCGTGGGTCGTCGAAGAGTGTTGCCATTTGATGTAGCCTGTGTTCCTTGTTATGCAAATCCACATACCCCATCCGTGTTCCTAACTCCACCCACACCTCTTCAAATGCTTCGATTGGCATACCGATTGTCTTAGCGAATAGAGCCGCATAGACCCTGCTTGAATGGCTCGGATTGCGCCGTTTGAGTTCATTGGTGACTCCCATGCACCTGTCGTCAAGAGAGGCTGTAAATACCGCTGTTTCGCTTGTAGCGTCTGTGAATCCAAAGTCAGCGTCAATCACGGGTCGTATCTCAGTTTCAGGCTTATGCAATTTTACATCGAGCAATTTGATGAGTTCGGGCAAAGTGAGCATCTGTCCTGACACATCGGGCAAGTGGTATCGTGGTCGATAGGACATTCCTTCAATATCGTTATGCGACATGGTGTTCAGGATTTCAGTCGAAACGGGCATCGAATGTCGTCCCGACTTCTCACCGTGTCTATTGATGTGAGGCGTGAACGGGAATCGACATAGACGCTTCGGGTCTCCTGTGGTTTGCTCATCGAGTGTATTTAGTCCGAGAGTCTTTTTTAGGTGAGTCTGTGTTTGATTGACGAGTGTTTTGAGTGCCTCTCCACTCCCGTCACGGTGGTCGAATCGAAAGCGGGTGGGCTTATGCACTATGAAACAATGATAGCCCTTAGAGCCGCTGTATTGCACCCAATGGGCTACATCAATTTCAGTTAGATACTGTGAGAGACGCTGTGCGTCAGCGAATGCGTTTTCGGGTTTGGTGTCGTGGTCGAAGTCGAAGAAGGTTAGTCCATAGATGATGGAGCGGGGTATCTGTTTGCCGTTGTCAAAGACGAGATTATCATAGCCTGCTGTGCTGATGAAGCAAGACGAGTCGCCCCACCAATCATGATAGTGCTTTGCCACCTGCTCTGTTGCATAGACGAAGTGTTGTCGTGGGTTGCCAATCGCTCTCGGCCAATGATTGAAACCGAGATGTTCGGTCAAATCATCGACTTGCTTAGGCGTCAGCATGGCTGATATTGCCACACCCACCTACTTCAAAGGTTCTTGAATCTCCACTCATTGAATCGAATAGCAATATCGACCAACCATGAGGCGATTTTGTATTTCACTCAGACCACTCCACATCGTCTTGCCAAGCGTCAGGCTTTGGTGTAGCCTTCTCGTTCCAATCGACTTCGTCCCACATAGGTCTCACTCGTCTATCACGATAACTGCTTGCTTGCTCATGTATGAGACGATGTTGCCTTCTTGCGAGTCGAATGCGACCATGTAGGTCGGACTGATTTTCATTTTCCCCATGAATCTCTTCGTGTTGATACTCTTGCCTTCGCCTTTCTTGCCTGTGGTGCTCATGTCTCTGCTCATGTTTAACCGTAGGGGGTTCCCCTATATAAGCGTTTGGCTCAAAGGTATTCGATGGGGATTTTTTTAATATCCTTAGAAAGCGACCAATAACCACGAATAAATACAGCAACGGCTAACCACCAACATAACTCAAGAACCAACAACAATACAGCGACGCCGCCTAAGACCTCAAGCACCGAGACCCGCCTCTCTGACGAATGATGCGGTGTATGGAGTCGTGTCAAGGCTCCCCCCTTGCCTATTGTAGTCGAATGACACCATGCGTCCGACGAATGTCTTGCTATCAGCAACGCCTGTGAAGTTCACTTCTTGATACTCAAATTCAACCAATGCTCCTGACAACAACAGTTCCTCCATGAACGCTATGTCAGTCTCCTGTGTCTCTTTGAGGAACATTCCTGTTAGCGTAAATTCATCTCCCCTATTCCCCATGTCGGTCATTTCAGGGTATATCGCATCAAGGATTGGTGTTTGACTTATCGTAGCCGTTCGGGTTCGACTAAATGAAGATGGCTTCGTCGATAGTGTGAGTGGCACGACAAGTGTTGCAGGCAAGACCTTGACGACTGCTTTGGCATATGGGCTTTGAGTCCCTGTGCTATCTGTGACAATAAGGGTCGCCATATACTCACCCGCCGCCGCATAGGTGTGGTCTTGATGAGAAGTGCCTCCATTGACACCCGTTGAACCGTCTCCAAAAGTCCATGCGAAGTTAGTCAGGTTCGCTGATGTGTCAATCGAATAAGAGTCGGAACCGTCGAAGCGGATAGCCTGCCCTGCACGAACCATAGATGGGACGGCACGGACAACGGCAACAGGTTCAGCCGCCACGATTGTCACACGGAGGAACGCATTAGGAATTAGAATGTAGTCGGATTCATTCTCCGAGTCGTCCTGTGCAAAGACCTTAATGTCGTATGTTCCGCCCGCAGGCCGAGCCGAATATACATGGGATATGTCAAGTGATACAGACTGTGCGGGCGTTGTCACGGGCATGAAGTCAGTTATCGTCCCGTCGCCTAAATCAACCTTTAGTGCCTTGATTTTACGGTCAGGGTCAGTCGTGTTGCCTTGTAGCCTAAATGAGACAATATGCCCGACCTTAGTGGTGAATGTTTGCACGGTTGTTTGACCGACTGTTGTTGCTGTTGAACCATCGAATGTATTGCCAATAACTGTATTCTGTGCTGTCGGTTTATGGTCGAAAAACACATTGTATTTGCGGATAATCGGGGTTGCCGACCAATCAATCGGGTGCAAGTCTCCTTGCTCAGAGGAGGGTATGTAAAAATTGAATCGAATGACGAACCCATTGACGACTGCCGATGTAGGCAATCCTCTCAAGTCCACTTCACCAACACCACCAATGAAGTCAGGGTCAAGTTCTTCAAATCCTGTTATCACCGTCGATGCCTCTTTGGCAATTCCTGTTCCCGATGGCGGCTCAAGCAATGTGACCGTGACTTTCATGCCCTTCGATGCGTTGATGTTATCGGCTTCGATTAGAATTGATGTGTAGCGAGCAAGTCCTGAAGCAACCGCAGGTGCTTGTTGTTTCAAAGTATCAACCGTGAACGGCAACATGGCAGGGGTAGGAATTTGACGGAGAATGATTTCATCAACCTGTAAATCTGTATTTGATGTTTGAACAGCGGGGTTATCGGCTCTTGTCATGAAGCCGCTTGCATCCAAATTGTCAGTCACACATGCCTGCAATTGAAGAGGAAAAATGGTCGATTGAGAAGCATTCGTGAATGGGTCTTGACCCGACCCTACATTCCCAACAAAGCCGAATCTTGCCCTATCAACGGGAGTAGCAAGTGGCTTCGATGCGTCAAAATCTCTCCTTTCACCCTTGTTGGCAACACAGGGTTCTTCGGTTTGAAGATGTGAATAGATTGGTGAGAGTCTGTCTTCGTGACCTGCAATTGCAGTAGGTCGTCTGTCCGTCATTGAGAACACATTGCACGCTTTGATTTGAAAGCCCCAAACGGGTTCTTGAGCCGAGTTATCTGTGCCAATAGTCTCTCCATTGAATATGCAGGTCATACCACTTGATGTGAACACTCCACGAACGGTGTTGAATCCTTCGCTGTATGAGAACGATGGGCCATATCCATATCCTGTTCCCATTCGACCAAACCCGCCTTGAGACGGGAATGAGAGAGTCGAACCAACGCCTTTTTGTCCTGTTCCAAAGACTTCTTGACTAAAGTGTGTCGAGCCTGCTGTGAACCATATTGCAGGTCTATTTGCATACCCCGAATTAGGGAATGGTGCTTTGGCTGATGTTCTTACATTGTAGTTCGATGTTTGCTTTTGAGCATTCCATGTCGATTTTCTTGAATCAACGGAGAACCCGAAGAAGTTAGCGTTGTAGCCTTCGACGACAGGTGGGTCGTGGTTATTGGTGTCGAGCACATCATCTTGCCACACCGCTGTCCCGTCTAAGACTGAATTGGCTGTGATTTCAACCTCAGTCCCGTCATTCGTTTTCCATTTGTTAGACCCTTTGGTGAACACTCCCCCATCTGTTATTCCTCCCCAATTCGGCCTAAATCCGAATCCCATGTCTCGGTTCGGCAGGCTGTAAATCATATGGTGACGACCTAACAATTCGTCGGAGTCGTTCATGTCGAATTCGATAATTGACAATCTGTTGGATTTTAGCGGTATGAATGCAGTCATTTGCATATCGAGGAAAATAGGTGAACAGCCATATTCAGACAGTCCAATTCTCGTCTCTTCCTGACCGACTGCTGATAAGTTCGTGCTTGTTAGACCACCACTAAACATAGTCACTTGAGAAGCGAATTCCTGACCGAAGGTTTCGGGGAATGCCGTTTGATATTTTGGATTCAGAGATGGAGTCATTGCCAATCGAGTTCCCATTCTTTCGTGAGCAGGCCAACACCTGTTTCTGCCATAAGTCCATGTCACGGTGCTCCCTGACGGCTTGATGTAGTCCCATGCGTGTCGTCCCGTGTTGCCATCAATATACGACCATAGGGCCGAAGAGACGCCTCTCCACGCCCACTTATCTTCGCCTCCTTGACCGATTTTAGAATTTATGTTGTCGGGGTTTGTATTGTAGTCTTCAAGGTTGTCAGCCGCCATACCTAAGTCACTTCTAACATTCCATTTAGTGCCTACAAGATTGATAGGAGCGAGAGGAGATGCAAGGCTCGTCATATTCCGTTCTTCGCTAATTTGAGTATATCGAACACATAAGTCGTGTCCCAACGGAGCAGGGATTCTCAAAGAGCCATTCTCAGTCGATACTTGAGTCGGAGATGATGCAATGACTTCATTCGGTGTCACACCCATTGTTTGAATTGAAATAGAACGAGGAACGGGGCGACTGCCTATGAATTCTCCGCCCTCTGTTTTGACGGCTCTCTCTCCGAGAGTTTGTCGTGCGGGGCCTGTGTCATTGCGTGATGATGCAATAGGAACATTAAGGTCTCCTTGACCCATGCCTGCTTGAAACCCTGTTCCTATCGTCGCAACCGACGGCCTATCGGTGTTGGTGGATGTTGCTCTAAATTTGGGGACTGCTGTGTTTTGGTTTGTTTCGTCATTTAATTGAATACCTGTGGATGATGTTGCACCCCATGTCTCCTTCGTTCCGTCGAATTTTGTTTGAGTGTTTAACTCCAACGGGTAGTCGTGGTTAGGGTCAGTATCGACGCCTGTGGTTTTGAAAACGAATGCACCCGTGAATTTGGTTTCAGGGCCACCCATTCGACCTGCACATAAGGTTCCCTTTGTAGGTGTGTAAGAAGTGGTTTTGGGGAGTGAAAAACTATTGATGATGAAGTCAAGCATAATCGTCGGATGCGGAGACGATGAGATGTCATAACTGTGAACATTGCTGACTATCCACCACCCATTGCAGTCTTTTTCACCTGTGTTTGTCGAAGGTGTGCGGTCGGTGCGAGACGGCCCTCTTCTCGTGTCATATCGTGAGTCCCATATTTGCCCCGATTCTTGAGTCATGACTGCTCCTGTTCCGAGAATGCCGTCTAAATCTTCGACATAGACTGCTTGACCGACTGTGAAGTTGTGCATCGACAAATTATGTCCGACATACGGGCCATCAGCACCCGTGCTCGACGCCGATAGGGGACGGTCTATTTTGAATCTCAAAACATCTCTGCCACCTGCAAGTGAATCGTCCACGACCCCGACTTCTCTGATTCTAACTCTCTGACCGTTTGGAGGCACTTCAAGGCGTAGTGCAGGCTGTGAGCGTTGATGGTCGGCCAACACGGCATGAGTCCAATTAGACCCCTGTGCTCGTGGTGTTATTGGCCCTTGCACGAAGTCAAAGAATGGATAAACGCCTGCTGTCCTATGAGTTAATGCCGTAGCGTCACCATACCCTGCTTCGTTATTCCAACGCATATACATGGTATCACTCGTCTTGCCACCAAATGTCCTCCCTGCGTCGTAGGAGTAGGGGATAATGACTCCATTGTTGAGGCTGTATGTGCCGTCCTTCAAGAAGCACGCAAGAGCCATTGCCATTCGATACTTCGGAGGGGGTGCTTCGGTCGAGTCAAACGAAGAATAACCCGCCATCATATCGGCGGCAACAATTGGAGGAGTCGCCGTTGCTTCAGCGACCGAGCGAGGCTGTGTTTGGTTGGCTATCCATGTAGCGTTTTCTTGATGGTCTCCACTCTCACCGACCCGCTTGTATTTGATGAGGCTTGCATCAGCACCTTCGGGGTCAGAATCGTAGCGTGTGATACCGTTTTTAGTGAATTGAACCTGCTTTGGTGATTCGGTGTCGTCAAAGTGAGACCAAACAGTAGCCGACCCTGAAATGTTTTTACTGAATTGGTTGTTATCGAGCATCATAGGCATGAACACCGTTGCTCGATATGGAGATGACGCAGGCAAAGGGTCAGACGAAACACGAGTGTCAGCGTTTATTGCAGGTGCTCCACCTGCTTTATGCGGTTGCCATGCCTTCTTTTCCGAATCCACATCTCCAATGTGTCGGTATGTATCAATTAGTTCACATAATTCTTGAACAGTCATGAAAACAGGATATGGCCCTACACGAGGAGCGGGGCCTGCTTTTGGAGAGTCTTCACCCCATGCTTGAATCTGACCCGATTCTGTGTTGTTGAATTCGCTATCTTGATTGGCGAGGATTTGGTCGGGATGGATTTGAGAGGCATTGCATCCATCCGAACCTGTAAAGTCTTGATACCGTGTCCGTGCTATCAGCATGATAACTGTTGAAGTCCCGTCAGCATGGTTAATCGTGCATCGTGGATTGAAAGTTCCCGAACCCGATATGACGATTGTCGGTTCTGTTCCGCTAACATCTGTCCCATCATCTTGTATTGCCTCCACACGAATACCTGCTGATACCGCTTCATCAACAATATCAGAGACTTCGTTTGTTGAGAATTTGGTTCGATACAGAACGGGGTCGATTGAGATACCGAGAACACCGTCGTCCTTGATGTGAACAGGCCACCACCGCTGAAGTTCAGCAAGGTCGCTCTTGACACGACTGAATTTATGAAGTGGCTTCTTCTCAAATCGTGCCATCAAATTGTCCCCCTTGAACCTCTTAACAGAGACTTATTGAGTGCCTTTGGGAGTTCTGATTGTAGCATAGACCTCACCTCAGTAGCAGTAAGTCGTGCATCACCGTTTATGACGATATTGCCTATCGAGATGCCACCACCACCCAAACCTGCCCGTGCCATAACAGACGCACGCTCGGCTGACTTATGCGCTCCGAGAGGGATGACTGCTTCGGGGCCAGCCTCACCGATAATGGCCCTTGTCGGCCCTGTGACAATACCACCGTCAGCAAACAAAGCGGATGTCAGAGAACCGAACGCACTTTGAGCACCTGCGAATATCGAACCACCGATACCCCCCATCAAGACTTTTCCAATCAAGCCACTCCCTAAGCCACCCGTAGCCATCGTTAGAGCGGAACCAACACCGCCGACAACGGTGTCAATGATTCCTTGACCGATACTGAACAGACCTCCTTTCATCATGCCGAAGTCCAAAGTGAAGATTCCAATAACAATAGAAGCAATGCCTTGAAGTATTTGAAGAATCCCTGCCAATAACTGTAAAAACGGTGACAAAACCATCATCAAAATCATGAAGCCTTGAGCCATTATTGTCACCAATGGCACTAACACTTTGATTGCATTTATGAACGCAGGCATAGCGTGAATTGCCATAGGGACTAACTGCTCCAAAGCCAATCCAATTTGTATCGCTAAGTCCTTGAATAAAGGCAAATTATCCTTGATACCGTCGGCAATTTCATCCTTGAATTTTAGGGCAATTTCAGCCAACATCTCAATGAACGGTTCGCCAACAGACAACATGGCTTCTTGAATCGCTGACATGAATAGGAAAAACGATTCTTTGGCGGAGCCGAGTGCGTCGTCCTGTCCTTGAATACTCTCTGTGAATTCCCTTGTTGCACCTGCCGCATCCTCGTTTTCTTTTACGAGTGCGTGAAATGCGTGTCTCTGAGTTAGCAAAGATGAGATGGCTGTTCCACCACGAACACCGAATATCTCCAATATCTGAGTCGTGGTTGCACCCGAATTAGCCAATTGGTCGAGAACATCACCGAGACTCGTTAAGCCCGTAGCCTGTTGCTCAACAGTCTTCATAAGAGTCTTTGATTCGGCGTCTAATTCTCTTTCTCTCTCGGTCAAAATCGTTAGACTGCGCTGTGTTTTGGCACGCTCTAAATCCAATGACATTTCATTCATTCGGAGTGAGTCATTTGCCTTTTCAAGTCTCTCGATTTGCTTAACTTCTGTTTCGGTAAGTTCACGATTGCGTCGAGCCGCTCTTTGCCTAATTTGCTCGATAGCCAATGAATTCGATTGCTGTTCGATACTCAGGTCGGTGAGTTCACCATTTAACATCCTTATCTCATCCGATAGGGACGCTGTTTGTGTTTTAGTTCGGTCTAACTGAGTCGTCACCGATTTCAGAGAAGCCTTTGCCGCCTCACCCGCAGGCGATAGCACTTGAACAGTCAATCCCAAATCGTTAATTGCTTTTTGAGAGTCAAATGTTGGTTTCAACAATTTGTTAATCGACATACGGAGACCTGTTCCCGCTACGGTTCCACGAAGACCTGCGTTTCCTAAAGCACCGATGGCCGCCGCTGTCTCCTCGATAGCCAAACCTGCGCTGTGAGCGACGGGTGCGGCGAATTTGAGACCTTCTCCGAGAGAGACAATATCGACATTTGACCGAGTGAATGTTCGTGTTAGAACATCGGACACATGCTCAAGGTCTGACATCTCCATACCGAACGCCTTAACGCCTGCGATACCTATGCTCGTAGCAGTTTGAATATCGACTCCACCTGCGATAGCGAATTTGACAAGGTTCTCCAACGCCTTGTCCTTAATCATCTCATCAGCATTTACACCTGCAATAGCAAGTAGGTTAGCCGCTTCTCCGACCTGTGAGGCTGTGAAACGAGTCGAAGCACCAACCCTCTTCACTTCGGTATCAAGGGCTTTCATCTCGCCTTTAGTGACACCGAGAATAGCACCTGTTCGTGCCATCACATCGTTATACTCAAGGAACAGCATTGATGACTCTTTGATGAATGAACCCATCCCCTTCGCCGATATGGCTATCGACGATAATCCGATAGCAACGGGAGACAGGAATGAACGAGCAATTGTCCCGAACCGAGAGAATGCTCCACCTGCCGCATAAGACGCCTGTGAGACCTCAGTCATGCCTTTTTTGAAGCCTTTAGCATCGGCTCCAATCTCGACCATGACTTCAGTTAGTCCTCCTCCAAATGCAAATGACATTTTCTATTCTCACCTCCTTCTTAACTGCGAGTGCTTCGCACTACGCTGTGATTGCTCCACTTGGTTATTATGCCTACGGTTCTTCTCAGCGTGTGCTGACATAAGGAAAACACGGTCACGAAGTTCCATATCTCGCCATTGTTGAGGCGTTAAGGAATGTGCCTTGAAGACATGAATTAGGAATTGTCCCTCGTCCGATTCGGCGAGGGTCACGATTCCCCCAAAACACCACCGCCCTGAGTAGTTCCCAAAGCGAGGGTTATTTTGTTGGATAATGCCGCAAGTGTTTGTAGTGGCAATTGCTTCAATTTAGCCCATGTGACTTCTTTGTCGCACTTTTGCATCATCTCACATACCATGAGGAGACCGAGACGCTCTTGCCTTTCGTCGCTGTCTGTGAGTCCACGCATCTCAGGGTGAGATTTGAGGACTTGATATTCGCCTGCGCTAAGAGGCATAACTTCGATTGCGTCTTGTCCCAAATTCAATTCGCTAATATTGACGAGAATTGGGTTGCCTGCTTGCTCTATTGCTGTGTCTAACCATGTCATGTGTATGCCTCCAAAATTTACTTATCGTTTTTTGGGGTTGTTTTTTTCTTTTTGGGGAGAGCCTCCTGTGTCTCCACCCACGCTCGCATATCGAAGCCGATACCGAGTAGTCCTTCGGGCCATTCCGTAGGAACGACTTTGCCCGCTTTTTTGCACATATCTTGTAGCAAAGGGAGATTAGTTCGTGTCATTTTTCATCACTCCGCAAGGCACATGACAAAATTGCAGGTCGCTACGGAGCCTTGAATTGATATGTGCGTGATTGCGTTTTGGGATGCGTCAAATCGAACACAGAACACGCCGTTTGGTGCAACCTTGATAGCGCATAGGTCAGAACCCGATTGAGCCTCTTGAAGTGTTAGAACGATGTGGTTATTGCTGTCACGGTTCTCAAAGTAAATGCCGTCAGCCTGTGCGAACCCGAAGGACGCTGTGCTGTATTGGGTTGCTCCTGTATGAAGGACGCTCCCTTCAATTTTAACAGCGTCACCCGAAAGGAACGACTTTGTCCCGCTTGATTCAGAGAATCCGCTTGCTCCGTCGCCCGCATCTTGCGAGAATGTTGCTGAAAAATTGTTATTCCTTGCCATGCTAA
>MDTG01057310.1_pt1 | contig 11318 bp, 7 predicted proteins | sample 811421 | NCBI WGS metagenome assembly MDTG01 (sample SAMN05326645, study PRJNA326480) | marine metagenome | isolation source: seawater | place: Pacific Ocean: South East | collected 2011
GGTGTTTCTTTAAGTCCTAGTTCGTAAAATTCATTTGAATTTAGTTCTAATTCGTAGTTATCGGCCTTATTTGCGACTATAATTATATCTTTTTTAATTTGCCTTATTACTCTTGAAAAGTCATTATCTAAAGTTGAAAGGCCATTTTTGCAATCAACCATAAATAAAACAATATTTGCTTCATTTAATGCTAATACAACTTGATCTTTTATTTTCTTTTCAAAAATATCATCTGTATTTTCTACGTAACCTCCTGTATCAACTACTGTAAACCTTTTGCCATTCCACTCAGACATTCCGTAATGTCTATCTCTGGTCACGCCGCTTTCATCATGAATAATTGCTTGTCTTCTTTCAACTAACCTGTTAAATAAAGTTGATTTACCAACATTTGGACGTCCTACAATGGCAACAATATTACTCATTAAAATAAGTATTAATTAAAAGGCGAATTTAATTAATACTTATTAATTGAATATTGTTTTCTAAAATCATTGTATTTATTTTGTCTAGTTCAGAATCTTTGATTTCATTCCATCTTTGAAGTTCTATATCAATCAATTTAACAAGCTCATCTCTTACGCCATACATTTGATCAGTTGGTTTATAATTACCTCTGCCAGCTACACTTGATAAATGAGCAAGTTTATTATTTAATCTTATAGGAAAGTTTAGTGGATCTTGACCACTTTTATTCTTTGTTTGATATAAATTTTCTTCAATATTTGTAATTCTTTCAATGATATTTTTAATTGAATTTCTTATTTGTTCATGGTCTTCATTAAGCTTACCTTTAAGATTATTTAATTGATCTCTAGTTGATCTAATTTGTTTAATAGTTTTATGGATTTCTGTAACTTTATCTCTAACCCCAATTAAGAATTTAAACTGTTCTTCAAGATCTTCATTTGAAGATGAACTTCTTTCATCTTTTAATATTTTAAATGATTCGGTTATACTTGATTCTCCAACAGTAAGTTTTACATAATATTCTCCTGGATGGGCTTTTGGGCCAGTTAAACCAGCAGCCCACATAATAAGACCATCAAAACCCTCTGCATTATCATATCTCATATTCCAAACAAATGAATTTTTTTCACCATCTAATTTAAGTGGCGATTTTTTATCATTTAATGAATATTTCTTAATTGTATTTTTATTTCTATCTAAGAATTCTAATGAAATATTTTTTTCAGTATCAACTAAATTATTATTAATATTAAAGAAAACTTCAACTCCATTATGATGATTTTTACCTTGAGTAGCTGAGGATCCTCCCCAAGATGAGAATCCCATACTATAACTATCTATTGGCTTGAATAAATGAAAATCTTTAGTGTGATTTGATTCATTTAATTGGTGTAGAGGAGTTAAGTCATCAATAATCCAAATTGATCTTCCTTGAGTAGCTGCAATTAAATTATTGTTTTTAATAGTCATGTCAGTAATAGGCACTAATGGTAAATTTATTTGGAATGAATTCCAAGATAATCCGTCGTCAAAAGAAATAAAAACACCTGATTCCGTACCACTATAAAGTAATCCTTTTCTTTCAGGATCGGCTCTTAATACTCTAGTAAAGAAATTATTTGGTATGCCATTAATAATCTTAGTCCATGTCTCACCATAATCTTTAGTTTTATACATGTATGGTTTAAAGTCTCCATTTTTATAAAGAGTTCCAGCTACATATAAGCCACCTTTTGTGAAAGGGTCTGGTTCAACACTATTCCACATAAGATATTTTGGAGCATTAGGAGGAGTCACATCTTTCCAGTTTCCTCCTGCATCTTTTGAAATATGAATCATTCCATCATCTGATGCAGCCCAAAGTAATCCTTCTTCATACGGTGATTCACATGCAGCAAATATTGTAGCGTAATATTCTACGGCAGTATTATCTTTAGTAATAGGTCCTCCTGATGGCCCTTGCTTCTCTGGTTCGTTCCTTGTTAGGTCAGGACTGATTACTTCCCATGTTTGACCTTCATTTTTTGTTACATGAAAATAATTTGAAGTAGTATAAAGCTTGTTATTATCATGAGGAGAGAAAAATATAGGAAAATTCCATTGAAATCGATATTTCATATCTTCAACTCCATGCCCCATTGGATTATTTGGCCATACATTTATTGTTCTTTGTTCTCCTGTACTATGATCTAATCTTGTAAGATATCCACCATAACTTCCTCCATATACAATATTAGGATTGTCAGGTTTTGCAGCCATGTGAGCACTTTCACCACCTGCAGAAGGCTCCCAATCTCTTTCTCCTATTCCTCCGGAATTTACTCTATGAGCAACCCTTTGTGTACTATTATCTTGTTTAGCTACAAGAATATTATAAGGAAAACTGTTATCAGTAGCAACTCTGTAGTATTGAGCTGTTGGCTGATTCATATATGTAGACCAGCTTAATGCAGCATCATTACTAACTTGGGCTCCGCCATCATCACCAACTATTAATCTGGAATTATCTTTTGGATCAATCCATAAATCATGATGATCTCCATGAGGTGTTCTATACCTTTCAAATGATTTACCTCCATCTTCTGATCTCCAAAAAGAAACATTCATTACATAGACTCTATTTTCATTCTGAGTGTCAGCATAAACCCTAGTGTAATACCATGCTCTTTGTCTCAAATTCCTATCATCATTTACTCTTTTCCATGTTTCACCTCCATCATCTGATCTGAATAAACCCCCATTTTGATTTTCTATTAAAGCAAATATTTTTTTTGAGTTAACAGGAGATACTGAAACTCCACTTATTCCCCATAATCCTTTAGGAAGGCCAGGTTTATCTGAAATATTTTTCCAGGTATCACCACCGTCAGTGGATTTCCATAATCCAGAGCCTTCACCACCACTTTCCAAACTATAAGGAGTTCTTCTTATATTCCATGTTGAAGCATATATTATTCTTGGATTATTTTTGTCAATTGATATATCAACGGCTCCTGATCTTTCATTTGCAAATAATACTTGTTTCCATGATTCTCCACCATCAGTTGATTTGTAAATACCCCTATTATTACTATTTTTAAATAAATCGCCCATAACAGCAACTAAAACAATATCTGGATCTTTTGGGTGAACAGCTATTCTACCAACTTGAACTTGGTCGATATTCAGATTCATTTTTTTCCATGTTTCACCAGCATCATCTGATTTCCAAAATCCTCCATAACCAGGTGAGACATTTCCTCTCACTGTTTTTTCTCCAGTTCCAACATAAATTGTATTTGGATCTGATTCACTTGCAGTTACTGCTCCTATTGACCCACCAAAATATCCATCTGAAATATTTTTCCATGTAACTCCGGAGTTAGTGGTTTTCCATACACCTCCACCTGTAGCACCAAAGTAATAAGTGCTTTTTGAATTTGTTGATCCAGTTACAGTTGCTGATCTTCCACCTCTGTAAGGTCCAATTGATCTCCATTTTATATCTGGAATTTCATAGGAAATTTGATTAGAACTAGTATTTTTTTTCTTTTGTTTTCTTTGGGGAAAAACATCAAGAGAAATTGTAATTATGATTAGTATAGCTATTATTTTTTTCATTTTGGTATTATTTATTCTTTTAAAACTATTTATTTTTTTAGTTCAATCATAGATAAATTATTATTTAATGTTTTATAAATAATAATAGACTTCCCATAATCTAAAATTGAAACTTCATTTTGATTAGAAATTGGGTCCATAAAATAATTTAAATTATTGTTCAAAAAGTATGATTTTTTTATTTTTTTATCTGTTACAATCAGAAACTTTTGTTTTTTATTGAGATGATAATATTGAAATTTAAGATTATTTATATCATTGAAATTTATCTTATTATCATCCATAAATAAATTATAATTATCATAGGAAGCTAGAAGAGGATTTTTTCCAGAAGCCTCATGAATCATTATAAATTTTGAATCTTTCTCATTTCTATACTGATCTTTTAATGATAATATTTTACCATCTAAATTGATATTATATAATTTTCCTTCGTCACTTAATATCTCTATTTCACTTTTAGACGAACTACTTGATTTTTTAAAGTATAACTTATTAGATATTTCAGAGTCAAGATTAATTGGAAATCCTTTATAATTTTCACCTCTTCTATTTTTTACATAAATATTTCCATCCCTTAAAACTATTATAATATAGTCTTTACCTCTTACTCTTTTATGGATAGGAGCTTGAACAAGATTGTCATTCATTGAAAGAGGATTCCAGCCTTTTAAAATATTTCCACTTTTATCATAAAAATATATTTCTCCATTATCATGAGATGATATAATTCTATATCTCTTTGATTTATCATAGTCAATAATATTTAGATGAGTAATAGGAGATTCAGAAGGGTTTTCAAAAGGAAAGCCAATTAAACGATTTCCTTTTCTATCATATCCATATATCTTATCAGAACTTGCAAATAGAATCTGCTTTTTATTGTTTTTATAATAATCAATTGTAAATACTTTAGATATAATTTTCTCTATTGAATCAGACCAAATTGGCTTTAATGAATTAGAAAGATGATAAATAAAATTTTTTTCATCTTGTAAAATAACCTCAGGCTTATTATCGATATGACTAAAAATTATGTGAGGTTTTGATGATATATTATTTTTAAAAGAAAACTCATTAATAATATTTTCTCCTATTTGAAAATTATCAGTGTTTTTCTCTTTAAGGTTCATACTCATGTAGAATCTATCCTTAATTTTATTAAGTTGAACAGACGCAAAACCTATGTTTGTTTTCAGAGGAAATAGTCTAGATATATCAAATATCATTAATATATTATGTGACTCATTTAGTTGTTTTTGAAATTTATTAAAATTTAAATTTTTTGACCAAAAATCATTTTCTAATATTAAAGAATTTAACTCAATCAAAGAATTATAACTCTTTGAAATAAGCATAAAATGATTGTAATTAAAGTAATAAAATGCATCTTCTTTATTATCAATTTGTGCTGCTAAAAATATTTTTTCATCATTAAAAGAATAAATTCCATTATCAATTTCCTTTTCATTTTTGATAGTGGTAATTGGTTTTTTTATTACTGATATCTCAAAAAAAGTATTGGAGTTTAAACTTTCAATTAAAGCTTTGCTTACAGTTTGAGCAGTATTTAAACTATTACTCATTGACTGATTAATATAGAAAACAGTATTTGAAGGCATGAAATTCAGAATAGAATCATAATTACTATTATTATATGATTTATTTGTTTTGACTTCGGAAGAAAAGCCATTCATTCTAACTAAATCATTAGTTATTTCAACATCAAAAAAAGACTTTTCAGGTAATAATTTCAGATATCTACTAAATAATTCTTTTGGAAAAACATTTGTAATTATTTTTTTTATTTCACTAAAGTTTACATAGATATTTCCAAAATCATTTTTTATTTTAACTTGAGAAAATAAACTTGGATTCATTTCTTTAAATAAAAGTTCAGAATTATTAATACTTCTTATTATATCCTCTATAATTATTGAGTTTGAAGAGTGAACTATTTTATTATCTAAGAATGAAAAAATATGATTAATATCATTTTTTTTTGCCTCAAATATTACTTCTCCATTTAAATTTCTTTGATTTAAATCATATCCTTTTTCCCTCAGTTTTTCAATAATAAAATTTTGATCTAAGTTTTTTTTATAGCTTAAATAAACAGGTTCTAGTATTTTATTTGATAAGTTAAAATATGATATTAAAACTTTATTATCCTCAAGGTACTCTTGAATTCTTCCGTCAATAAATTCATTAAATAAACTATAATCATTTATTATAGTATTAATTGAGTTTTTAAGTTTGGATTCATTTACTTCTGATAATAGTTTATTCCATTGAAAATTTGGTTCATCTAATTCAATTATTATAGCAGATTTTGATGGAACAATGTCCCAAAGATTTGAGGTTGATTTTTTTTCATTATAGTTGATATAGAAAAAAAAAGAAGATAAAAGAAAAATAATGAATAACGATAATCTTTTTTTCATCTTAAATCTTAATTTTGATTTTACAATTACTTTTTTAAAGTTAAATTTACTGAAATTAAATGAAGCAATATCATAATCTATTACGAACAATTTTAGAAAAAGGAGAGAAAAAATCAGATAGAACTGGAACCGGAACAATAAGTATTTTTGGGCATCAAATGAGATTCGATCTTAATGAAGGGTTTCCATGTATAACAACAAAAAAGTTGCATTTAAGATCAATAATTTATGAATTATTATGGTTTTTAAAAGGAGATAATAATATTAAGTATTTGAATGAAAATGGAGTAAGAATATGGGATGATTGGGCAGATAAAGACGGAGACTTAGGTCCAGTTTATGGAGTGCAATGGAGAAGATGGGAAGGTAAAGACGGTGAACCTCATGACCAAATAAAAAATCTTATTAAGGATTTGAAAGAAAATCCACACTCTAGAAGACATATTATTAGCGCTTGGAATGTTCCATATATTGATACTATGGCTCTACCTCCATGTCATACTATATTTCAGTTTTATGTTTTAAATGGTAAACTTTCATGTCAATTATATCAAAGGAGTGCAGATGTTTTCTTAGGTGTTCCTTTTAACATAGCATCATATGCTTTACTTACGATGATGGTAGCTCAAGTATGTAATTTGAAGCTTGGAGATTTCGTTCATACATTTGGAGATGCTCACATATATCTTAATCATATAGATCAAGTTAAATTGCAGCTTGAGAGAAATTTTTTTCCGCTTCCAAAAATGAAAATAAATAAAAATATAGATGATATATTTTCCTTTAAGTATGAGGACTTTGAATTAGTTGACTATATTTCTCATCCACACATTAAAGGAGAGGTTTCGGTATAAAAATTTTTTACTTTGCTTTGAAATTTTATCTTTGCATCGCATTTATGCAAGGAATTATTTTTAAAAACATCTAATTAAATATGTTTAGAATCCTAATCTTAATATTTCTTACTAATAATTTATTTTCTCAATCAAAACAATATCTTGAATTAGATTTAGAACAATGTATTGAAATAGCTCTTGAAAATAATCTACAATTGAAAAGAAGTATAATTAACGAACAGCTTCAGAAAGTTGGTTACAACCAATCACTTCTTCAACAAGCTCCTACGTTAAATGTTTTTTCAAATTATGGTAATAATTATGGTAGATCGATTGATCCAACTACAAATACTTTTATTTCCAATAATTCAAATTTTTCAGGTATTAGTGCATCCTCTAATATGAATTTATTTTCGGGATTTTCAGTTCGAAATAACATAAAAAGATCTAAAGCATTATTAGAGAAAAGTGTTTTTGATTTAGAGAATACTAAGAATAATGTGATGCTAAGTGTTGTTAGTGCTTACTTGAATGTACTTTTAAATACTGATAGACTTGATAATGCTAGATTTCAATTACAATCAACACAGGAACAATTAAATAGAACTAATAAACTTGTCGATGCTGGTTCAATAGCTATAACAAATAAATTAAACCTCGAAGCACAATTAGCTGGAGATGAATTAGCATTAATTCAACAAGAAAATAATTATAGGTTAACTATTCTTCAATTGAAGCAATTATTATTATTAGAAACACAAAAAGAAATTAAAATTATTAAACCAGTTGTAGAGCTATCTCCTTCTACTGTAATTGATTCAGATCCTAATGAAATATTTAATTTAGCCGTTAGCCTTCTGCCTGAGATTAAAAGTGCTGAAAAAAATGCCCAATCAAGTTTATATGATTTAAGAATTTCTAGAAGTGGTAGATATCCTTCAATTAGTGTTTCATCTAACTTTTCATCTAACTATTCTAGTTTTGCTAATAGAGAGAGAGAATTTTATGATGGGTTTTCAATGCAACCTACAACAATTGGATTTTTAACTAATAATCCATTAGAGACGGTATCATCATTATCACTAGTACCGAATGTCGTTGGTTCGGATAAAGACTTTACTATCCTAGAACAATGGAAGGATTATTTAAGTAAATCTTTATCTTTTTCAATCTCAATACCAATATTTAACAGATATCAGACATCAGCTAATATTAAAAGAGCAAAATTAAATAAAGAAATAGCAGATATTGGTGTAATTGAAGCACGAAATCAAGTTCGTCAAACAATAGAAACATCATTTAATGATGCTCTTGCTGCATCTAAATCATATTCTGCATCTCAGAAACAAGTGAGAGCTTTGGAGGAGTCATTTAGAATAATAAAAAGCCAGTATAACTTAGGATCTGTTAATTATACTGAATACCAGATATCGAACAATAATTTAGTTAGAGCAACAAATGATTTATTGTCTTCAAAATATGATTATATTTTTAAATTAAAAGTTTTAGACTTTTATCAAGGAAAAAAATTAACTTTTTAGATATGAAAAATAAAAAAACATTAATAATTATAGGATCTTTAGTAATAGGAGGAATTATAATACTTAGTATTGGAAATAGACTTGGTTGGTTTGGTGGAGTAAAACCTATTGAAGTAGAGGTTAAGGAAGCTTCAACTGGTAAAATTACTGAGTTGGTTACTGCTTCAGGGGAGATTCAGCCAGAGGTAGAAGTTAGAGTAAGTCCAGAGGTCCCTGGAGAAATTATTGATTTAACAATTATGGAAGGAGACTATGTTGATGAGGGAAAGTTGTTAGTTGTTATAAGACCTGATAATTTTATTAATGCTTTAGAAAGAGCCAAAGCAAACTATAATCAAGTAAGAGCCAACTTATCTAGTTCTAAATCTAATTTATCAAGATCAGAAGCTCAATTTCTTAGATCTAAATTAGAATTTAATAGACAAAAATCATTATTTGAACAAAATGTAATATCTGATTCAGAATATGAAATTGCTGAAACTAATTTTAAAGTTTCCACACAAGATTTAGAATCTAGTAAGCAAAGTGTTAAAGCAAGTGAATATGTTGTAAGGAGTGCAAAGGCAACTGTTGATGAAGCAGAGGAAAATTTAAGAAAGACTAGTATTATAGCTCCTATGACTGGAACAGTTTCTCTACTAAGTGTTGAATTAGGTGAAAGGGTTGTAGGTACATCTCAAATGGCTGGTACTGAATTATTAAGAATTGCTGACTTGTCTATTATGGAGGTAAGGGTAGATGTTAATGAAAACGATATAGTAAGGGTTGAAATAGGTGATACAACAAATATTGATGTAGATGCTTATAATACTTATGATAAAGTTTTCAAGGGTATTGTAACAGAGATAGCAAGTACAGCTAATCCAAAGCCATCACCAGATGCAGTTACTGAATTTAAAGTAAAAATTAGAGTCATTAATGATTCATTTAAAGACTTGACTATTGAGGAGGGTATTGAAAATCCATTTAAACCAGGTATGACAGCAAGTGTAGAAATTATTACGCAAGAAAAAAATGATATATTATTAGTTCCTATATCTTCAGTTACAACTAAAAATGAAAAAGATAGCCTTGGAAACGAATCTATCAAACAGGTTGTATTTATTGCAGAAGATGGTAAAACTAAAATGGTTGAAGTAGAAACTGGAATAAGTGATTTTGAAAATATTGAAATATTATCTGGATTAAATAAGAATGATAAAGTCGTGAGTGGCCCTTATATTGCGATATCACAAAAACTAAAAGATGGTTCTGAAATATCAATCACAAAAATTAATGATAAAAAGATAGGTGATAGTGAAAAAGGAACATCAGTTGAAGTAAGAATAGGCACTTAAAACATTTTCATCTTTTTATAGTTATTATATCTATACTTATTATTTTTGCCGAATAATTTAAATTTTTATGGATTTATTTGAAAAAATTTTAAAAGATAAAGGCCCACTAGGTGCCTATTCCCACATTGATGATAATTACTATATGTTTCCTATGCTTGAAGGTGAAATTGGCCCTAGAATGAAGTTCAAGGGAAATAATGTTCTTAATTGGAGTTTAAATAATTATTTAGGTCTTGCTAATCATCCAGAAGTTAGAGATGCAGATGCTCAAGCTGCAAAAGATTGGGGTTTATCTTATCCAATGGGAGCCAGAATGATGTCTGGTAATTCGGTTCATCATGAAAAGCTTGAAAATGAGCTTTCAAATTTTGTTATGAAAGAAGATTCAATCTTATTAAACTATGGATATCAAGGTGTTTTATCGATTGTTGATGCTCTTCTTGATAGAAAAGATGTTGTTGTTTATGACTCTGAATGTCATGCTTGTATTATTGATGGTTTAAGGATGCATATTGGTAAAAGATTTGTCTTTCCTCATAATGATATTAAAAATCTTAAAAGTCAATTAGACAGAGCTACCAAAATAGTTAAAGAGACTGGGGGAGGAATATTAGTTATTACTGAGGGTGTATTTGGCATGTCAGGTAATATGGGAGATTTATCTTCTATAGTTTCATTAAAGAAGGAGTATAATTTTAGATTATTAGTAGATGATGCACATGGGTTTGGAACGATGGGTAAAACAGGTGCAGGTTCAGGTGAGGAACAAGGTGTACAAGATGGTATTGATTTATTCTTTTCAACCTTTGCAAAGTCAATGGCAAGTATTGGTGCTTTCGTATCTGGAAATGCAGACATAATTGATAATTTAAGATATAAGCTAAGGTCTCAAATTTTTGCAAAATCTTTACCAATGCCATTGGTAATTGGTAATTTAAAGAGGTTAGAATTATTAAGGAATAACCCAGAATTTAAAAACAAATTATGGGAAATTGTTAATGCAGTTCAAGGAGGTTTAAAAGATAACGGATTTAATATTGGAACAACTCAGTCTCCAGTAACACCTATTATTTTAAAGGGTGATGTGTATGAATGTACAAACTTAATTAAAGACTTACGTTCAGAATATAGTATTTTTTGTTCAGGGGTTATTTATCCTGTAGTTCCAAAAGGTGTCATTATGTTAAGAATTATTCCAACAGCTTCCCATTCTCTAGATGATGTAAATGAAACAATAAATGCATTTAAAGAGGTAAAAAAGAAGCTTGACGATGGAATTTATCAGAAAATGGGCGAAAAAGGTGCTGTTTTGACATAAATTATCTAAAAAACGGCCTTATCTAGTAGATTTATTAGTTTTTTTTACTTAAATTGTTATGGTACTATTTTTTAATTTAAATTTTATATAATGAGTAGATACGACGAATTAACTGGCTTAGTGAATGACTTAGGTCCTGACTTCGCTAAATTTTATGACAAAGGAAATAAAGCGGCTGGAACTAGAGTTAGAAAGGGCATGCAAGCTTTAAAAGTTTGGGCTCAAGATGTTAGAAAAGAAGTTCAAGCTAAGAAAAACGCTTCTTAATTAAC
>MDTG01091223.1_pt1 | contig 11318 bp, 11 predicted proteins | sample 811421 | NCBI WGS metagenome assembly MDTG01 (sample SAMN05326645, study PRJNA326480) | marine metagenome | isolation source: seawater | place: Pacific Ocean: South East | collected 2011
AAGAAGAATTCTTGGAATCTGCAAGAAAATTTGAAAAAAAAGATTTCAATCATATTTAATTAATATTACTCGAACAGGTAAATTATTTTTTTAATAATTAAATTGAAGTATTATTAATATTTATCTTTATATTTCTCAAATGAAACCAATTGATTATTTAGTTAATTGTACTAAGGCTCATTTATCTAATATTGGACGAGAGAATGAAACTATAGATAAAAATTTTATAATTACAGGACCAAATTGTTTAATAGAGAGTCTTATTGGTGTTACTTTAGTAATAGATTTACAAGAAAAAATTAATGATAATTTTAATGTAGATTTGGATATTCTTGATATTATTAATGAATTTGATAATAAAGATATTACCTTAGATATAATCTCAGAAATTATAAAAAGTAAACTTTGAATTATATTTTCGGTTTTTTAGATTTGTCTTAATGTATTATATTTTCGTTAATAGAAAAAATTATAAATGCTTATATTAGGAATTCATGGTGGATATACATTAAATCAACATGATGCCGGTGCATGTATCGTCAAAGATGGAAAAATAATTGTAGCTGCTGAAGAAGAACGCTATTTAAGATATAAAGGTGCTGTAGGGAAATTACCAATTAAAGCAATAGCTGCTTGCCTTAAGGAGGTTTCTCTAAATATTAAAGATATTGATTTAGTTATTATTCCAGGATCAACATATCCTGAGCAAGAATTACGTACAAAAAGTTGGATAACTCATCATTTTGGCTTTTCTCCAAGGATTGAGGTTTTAAATCATCAACTTGCACATATTTATTCTACTTATGCACTCGTTCCAGAATATGGTAGCTCTCTATTATCATCTGATGCTTATGGAGATAGATTATGTGGAACTATTTCAAGATTTGAGGGAGTTGTTGAGACACCAATATTAAAGGAATTAGATCCAAGCTTCTCACTGGGACGAATATATGGATTATTAACAAATTTCCTAGGTTATAGATCTGCTGAAGAAGAATTTAAAGTAATGGGTTTAAGTGCATTGGGTAATCCTGATAGATTTGATTTGAATGACCTTTCTATAAATCCTGAAACAGGAATTTTTAAAATTAATAACAAGTATTTATCAAGTTTTAAAACCACCCAAGATGAACCATACTATAGTGATAAAATCTTTAATATTTTTGGAATAAGCAGACGTTTGCCTGGTGAAAAAATAACAAAAGATCACATGGATATGGCTGCTTCAATTCAGAAATATTATGAATTCAAGTTTAGAAATTTAATTGAATTTACAAAACATCTTACTAAATCTAGTGTTTTCTATTTGGCTGGTGGAACTGCACTTAATTCTTTAGCAAACTATAGAATGAGAAAATTAAATATTGTTAATAAACTTGAAATACAACCAGCAGCTTCTGATCGTGGACTTGCTATGGGGTGTGCTATTTATGGCTCAGTTAAGTATTTGAAAAGTTCACCTAAACTTGAAACTTTATCTTTAGGTACATCATATAACTTAGAATTTATATTGAATTTAGTTCAAAAACTTGGCCTTAAGTATGAATTGATTGATGATATATGTGAAGAAATTTGTTTATTACTTCTAAAAGGTAATGTTATAGGTATTCTGCAAGGTAGATCTGAGTATGGACCAAGAGCATTAGGAAATAGATCAATAATTGCTACTCCAACAGTAAGAGATATGAAGAATATTCTTAACAGAAAAATAAAATTTAGAGAAGCATATCGCCCTTTTGCTTGTATATGTAGAGAACAAGATTTAGATAAATATTTTATAAATGCTTATCCTGCTCAGTTCATGACAGAAATTTTTGATGCAACTCAGTTAACTAAGGATAATTTTCCTTCAATAGTTCATGCTGATGGGACATGTAGGATTCAAACAGTAAATGCAAAAAATAACCCACTATACTTTAATATCTTAAAAAAACTAGCTGATTTAAATTCTCCCCCATTGATTATAAATACTAGTTTTAATCTAAGTGGTGAACCTATTGTTGAATCTCCTCAAGATGCTATTAGATCTTATTTCTCATCAGCTATGGATAATTTATTTTTAGAAAATGTGCTAATAAAAAAAGACTAAATATATCTAAATTTTAATTTTAAGAATACTTTATAAATCCCATAAATCTCCAACCATTTTAAAGTAATTAAAACTTTTATTAATGATGGCTTTACTACTTTTAGATCCTAAATTATTTTTATCTATATTTTTTAAAATTATGGATACCCATTTAGCTCTATAAAGAATTAAATAGATTTTTATGAAATTAAAATTATCTTTCAAGAAGAAAAAAGTTTGTAATGATTTTAATATTTTTATAGATTCTTTTCTTTTTAAAACATTTTCAGGTTGTATTAATAAATCTACTACTAATTTATATGGATCGTCCCATCCTGCATACTCAAAGTCATGAAAAAAAAGTCTATCTTTTGTTTTTAAAATATTATGAAAACCAATATCAGAGGGAGATAAAATTTTTGAATATTGGTTAACAAGACTTATATGATCATTTGAAAAATAATTTTTGTAAGTATCCTCGCATTTTTTTAAAGATTCCAAAACATCAAAAATCAGCCAATTCTTTAGAAAACTTTCAGATGATTTAATCGTATTTTCTAATCTTTTGCTAATGAGATTTTTATGCTCTATTAAGTTGAAACATGCCTCTGAAGCATTACCAATTTTTTTTGAACTTTCAAGTTCTTGAAGACTTTGTATTTGTTTAAGAAATAAGATTAATTGATCAAAATCTTTTGTAGTTGGTTTAATAACTTTTTCACCCTCTATCCATTCAAATAGAGTCCAATTATCTTGATAATTAGAAAGTATTATTTCTGGGAAATTATTGAAACCACCTTCTTTCAGTAATTCTGTAAATCTTAATTCAGCGCCAATACGATCTCTCTTATCATTTTTTCTTGAAATATAAAATTTAAGAAAAAACTTCTGATTTTTGGATGATATTTTCCATGAGGTACTATTTATTCCATAATCTATTTTCTCAAAAATTAAATTTCTATAACCAAATTTATTTAAATCTTTCTCTACTTTTTTTATATCTATCATTTAATTTCCTGAATTAAGTTTATTAAATTCTCCCATCTACTGAGTTTGAAATAATTTTTATCTTTATGTATATTGTTAGGATCGTAAAGAATTTTTTTTGTTTTACCTTTTATTAGATTAAGAACTTCAGGTAAATCATCTATAAAATAATCACAATCAATAGACTCAATTTTTTTAATCTTATCTTCTTTTGTTAAATTAAAAAAAACTCTCTTTTTAGATATTCCGATTGGTTTTTCATTCAAAAAATTATTTTCTTCTAACCATGAAATTGCTGCTTTATGAAGATTATATTTTGGTCCTTTATAAGGATTTAAACTCTTATGACTAATAATGTTTACTTCATATCCCTTTTTGATAAGTTGCTTTAAGGATAATAAAATATTTGGAGCAGGAGATGCTTCGAGAATTCTTTTGCCGTATACTTCTCCTTGCATTAAAGTAAATATTTCATCTTTGTTATTTTTTCTTAAATAATCTCTTATTAATAATTTTGAATTAGGAAAATTTGCAGGGATAAGATTTTTCTCAAGTGCAATTTTGTAAAATAAATCATCATACAAAACAATTGTATTATCAAAATCAATTCCTATCTTGATCATCGCGAAAGTAATATTTTTATAATACCTTTGGCATCTATATTTAGAATTTCTCTCATAAAAGATTGATTCCCTAATTTATGGATAAATTTATTTGGAGTACAGATGTTTTTTATTTTAAAATTATTTAATAAATTTGATTTGATTAGCCAGTTATTTATTTCTGAACCTAAACCACCTTTAAGGCCATGCTCTTCTAGGGTAAACCAATGTTTAAAATTTCTTTTTTTCATTTTTTCCAGAAATGTATAATCTAGAGGATTTATTCCTCCTAAGCTCGCAACACAAACACTGATTTTATGATTTTTTTCTAGGAATTTACTAGCTTCTAGTGCTTCTACAAGAATTGGTCCAACCCCAATAATTAATAAATCATTTCCATCTTTAATAATTTCTGCTCTACCGATTTTAGAAATTGTATTGATATTAAGAAGATTTGGTTCACCTTTTTTCCCAATTCTGATATAGGTAGGACCCTTTAAATTAACAACTTCTTTTATCTGATTTTTAAGTTCGATTGAATCACAGGGGGCTAAAACCTTCATATTCGGTATGGATCCAATAATACTCATATCCTCAAGGGAATGATGAGTTGGTCCTAGTTCGCCATATGATAATCCTGATCCAGTTCCTATGATCGTAATATGAGCATCATGATATCCTGCTCCAATTTTTATTTGTTCTAAACATCTAGAAGTAGTAAAAGGAGCAATAGTATAAATAAAAGGTTTCATTCCAGTTAGAGCTAAGCCTGAAGCAACTGACATCATATTTGCCTCTGCGATACCACAATTTATGAATCTTTCGTTTGCAACTTTTTTAAAGTTATCAAACATTCTATTTCCAATATCCCCTGAAAGAAGAACAATCTTTTCATCTTTTTGAGCGAGTTCAGTAATTACTTGTGCAAATGTATTTCTCATTTTAAATATTATTTAGTTGAATCTATTTCTTTCAAAGCATTATTTAATTCATCTTTATTAGGAGTCTTGTAATGCCAATTATTATCATCTTCCATAAAGCTGATACCCTTCCCTTTTATTGTATGGGCAATAATTACATGAGGTTTTTCTCTAACATTATTGATACATTTAAATGCATTTTCAATTTCATAAAAATCATGACCGTTAACTTCCTGGCAATGCCATCCAAAAGCTTCCCATTTTGAGGGTAATGGTTCTAAAGACATTATCTCTTCACTTCTTCCAGTTGCTTGCCATTTATTGTAATCAATAATAGCTACAAGGTTGTCTACCTTCAATGTGGGAGCTAGTAATGCTGCCTCCCAAATTGAACCTTCGTTACATTCTCCATCACTAAGTAATGCATAGGAATTAAATTTCTTCTCTTGAATTTTTGCCGAAATAGCCATGCCGAGGGCCATAGGTAATCCATGCCCTAGTGAGCCAGTTGCTGCCTCTACTCCCTTTATGTAACCCGGCTTAGGAGGGTGCTCGTGAAACACACTTCCTTCCTTTCCAAACTGATCTAAGTCCTCAATGGGAAAAAATCCTTTTTCAGCTAAAACTTGAAATAAAGCAGGTGCTCCATGACCTTTACTTAATAAAAATCTATCTCTGTTTTGATTATAAGGATCTTCAGGATTAATCTTCAAAACTGCCCAATATAGATAAATAAGGATATCAATACATGATAAACACGATCCTAGGTGAGGTATTTTTGCATTTGCAGAAACTTCAATAATCCTTTTACGAAGTTTTTTATTTAGAATCTCAAACTCATTTTTTGTTAAATTATTTCTCATTATGAATTCAAGCTAATTAGCAAGTCCAAGATTCTTCATCCACTGAACAGTAAAGCAATTTTCTGTTTCTTTTAATTTACCTGATTCAAATGCTTCTATAATCTCGTCAATAGCTATCGAAACTGAATATTGTGGCTTAAATCCAGTCATTAATAATTTTGATGAATCTTGTCTATAGGATCTTGGGTCATTGGATTCAGTAATAATAATTTCTGAATCAATCCTTTCTTGAACTTTTTTAGCTATATCAAGAATACTTATGTTTTCAAATCCTGCGTTATATGATCCACTAGGGATATTTTCATTATCTAAAAAATGTTTGTAAACATTAACCATATCTTTTATATGGATATTAGGTCGTGTTTGCCCCCCCCCAAATACGTTAATTTTTTTGTTTTTAAAGGCTTGAGAAGTAAGCATATTTACACTGACATCAAGTCTCATCCTTGGGGAATAACCACATACTGTAGCTGGCCTAATACATTTAATATCTAAATAATCTTTGAATGATAAGAAAACTCTCTCAGCTACCATCTTAGTTTTGTTATAAACCGATATAGGAACTAACGGTAAATCTTCGGTAACTTTTAATTCTTCCTTAATTCCATAAACACTTCCTGAACTAGCATAAATTAATTGTCTTACATTATTTCTTACTGCTTTATCAGCTAATTGATGACTAGCTAGAACATTTGTTTCCCAACTAAGTGTTGGATTTAGTTCAACAGCTGGATCATTCGCTATGTTTGCTAAATGTATTATTGCTTCCACTCCTTTCATAGGAATATTATCAATATCTCTAATGTCAGATTTAATTTTGAGTAAAGATTGACTATTCTCTAAATGATCACCGAACCAAAAAGTATCAACACAAATAACTTCATGTCCATCTTGAATTAATTTTGGGATTAAAACTGAACCTTTGTATCCAGATCCACCAGTTACTAAAATTTTCATAATGTATTTCTATATTTCTGAATTGATTTTTATAATAGCTGATTGTTTGTTAGCTATAAAAATTTGTTGAGCGTTATTTCATGGCATAAAAAATATTTGCAGAGCGTAGTATAAATTAATTTTAATTATTAAACTTTGTGTTTATATTCCCAGTTAAGTTTTGAGAGAACTTCAAAGTTTTCTTTTATCCAATAAATTGTTTCTTTAATGCCATCATCTAATTTAATTTTATCGGACCAATTAAATGTTTCCCTTATTAAGGTGCTATCAAGTAAATAAGTCATATCTTTCCCAAGACGATCTTTATAAGGATTAATTAAATCATCATAATTTACATCACATAAATTAGCTATTTTTTTTACTAGTTCTTTAATACTAATAGATTCATTAGTTGATAAGTGCCATGTTGTGCCTGGTTTCGCTTCCATAGTTATTTTAAGTGTAGCTTCAACTACATCATTAATATGTATAAATGACCTAATTGATTTTCCACCACCATGTAAATTGATTCTCTTTCCAGTGAGGGCACTTAATATTGTAATTGGTATAATTCTATATAATTGTTGGCCAGGACCATAAACATTAGCTGCTCTTGTAAAAATCACAGGAAAATTATAAGCTTTAAAAAAACTCATTAAGTGCATATCACAGGATGCTCTACTAACTGCATAGGGTGTAGTGGGATTAAATTCTGAGTTTTCATTGATCCAATTTCCCCCTGTAGTTCCATACACTTCAGGAGTAGTAATGTGTATATATTTTTTTATAAAATGTTTTTTCCTTAATTCATCATGAAGAGCTACTTGAGATACCACATTTGTTGTATACCAATGAGTAGGATTTAGCCAGCTTTCTGCAACCATTCCTTGGGATGCAAAATTTATTATGTAATTAGGCTTAAAAGTATCAATTAATGCATTAATTTCAGTTAAATTTTTATTTAAATCAAATTGTTCAAATTGAAAAGTATTTGTTTTTAAATCATTTTTCTTACCTTCCCATTTATAAGGTAAAAAAACATCTAAAGGTTCTTTAGATCTACTAATTCCTTTTACTTCGAATCCAGAATTTAAAGCTTTTTTCACAAAATGTGATCCGCTAAAACTATTACTTCCAATTACTAGAAATTTATCAATTGGCATTACTAAAAAAACTATGGTTAATAATGAAAAATCTTTGATAAGAATTTTTTTAGAGTATCTGAATAAATTGGTCTATTACCCATGTTCTCTACAGCAATAGCAGTCATGCAACATGCTATGGCAGCAGCAGACATGAAATTATCTTCAGTACTAAGACTTGTAGACATAACTGCAAGTAGTGAATCGCCTGCACCTGAAACATCTACCGGATTGACTGATAAGGCTGGAAAGGACTGACTTTTGGAACTATATTCAGAAATACTATCATATGCTATGAAACCCTCTGCTCCTAGTTTCATAATCAATTTCTTACATTTTGTATTTAATATTAATTTATTACTTAAAATTTCTAATCCTGAATCTTTATCCTGCAGGGCGATTCTGGCTTCTTTCTCATTTGGGCAAAGTAGTGAAAAATTTTTAAATTTTGTAATTAAACCTATTTGAGAACTACATTGAAGGTCGCCGAATATCTTTAATTTATACTTTTTCGCAAGACTCAAAACCACTTCTATCACTTTGTTTGTTATAACTCCATATACGAAGTCTGAAATAACTATTCCTTTTATATTTGGCGCTATTTCTTTTAATTTTTCAATTAATTTATTTTCAATTTCTTTTGATAATAAGTGATCATTTAATCTACTAACTCTAAATAATTTTTGATTTTCTACTACATATCTTTTCTTGAAAGTGGTTGGTCTTGATAAATCCTTAACTAAAAAGCAATTAATATTTTGTTTCTTAAGTTTCTCTTCTATGATCCCTGAATTATAATCATCTCCTACAACTGAAAGAAAATGGCATTTAGCTCCAAGAGCCGCAATATGAGATGCGACAATAGAAGCACCTCCTAAAAAATTCTTTTTTTGTAATTCTTTTACCACTAGTACAGGAGCCTCTGCACTCATTCCAATTGCCTCACAGCCTGCATACTGATCTAATATTGTATCTCCAATTACAAGTAACTCAGTATCTGACCATGAATCAATATGGTCTAACAAATTTTTTAATTTTAGATCTTGTCTTAAACAAGCATCTCTGAATTTTTTCTTGTTTTCTTCTAATAAATAATTTTTAGAATTATCTAGTAATTGTGTTGTTGCATATTGAATTTCACCAGCATGAAATTGGATTCCTTTCCCTAATTTCTTTATATAGGATATTGCTTTAATTATATCTTTATCAGTAGTATTTTCAAATTCTGTTCCTAGTACTAGATAATTTGGATTTAATATTTTAATAGCTTTTAAAAGAGCGGTTTCTTCATCTTTAAGTAATATTATGGTGTCAATAAAATTGAAAGAAGCTAAACCTTCAGCCCTTTCTTGTTGGTTAAATTGATAGTTTCTTGATTTACCTTTATGCGTATCTGAAATAATAGCTACAACTGTCTTCACACCAATCATAGATGCATGTTTTAGATATCTTATATGACCGGGATGCACCAAATTAAAATGACCATAAGTTAATGTGCATCCTTCTAAGTTCGTTGCTTTTTCAATATTTAAAATTGGTTTGGTCATAATTTTACAATAATTCTTCCTGCAGACTTACCCTCTTTCATTGCATAAATTGCATCATTAATATCAGATAGACTATATCTCTCTGAAACAAGACCTTCTATATTAAACAAACCATTATTATATAGATTTAGATACCTTGGTATATCAGCTTCAGGATTTGATTCACCGCCATGGGAACCTGTTATAGTTTTTCCAAAATGTAAAGGTAAGGATTTTATATTGATTTTTTTGTTAGACCTGGGAACTCCAACCAATATTAGTCTTCCATCAGAATTAATTACTTCATAACCAGTCTCTATTATTGATGGGATACCAGTATTATCAATAAAAACATCTAATTTTTTTTCGCCCATGATAGTTTTTAATTCATCAAAAAAAATAGATTTAGATCCATTTATTGTATGAGTGGCCCCAAATTCTTTAGCTAAAGCTAGTCTAGAGTCTATCAAATCCACTGCAATTATTGGCCATGCCGAAGATAAAGAAGCTGCTTGAACCATATTCAGGCCAATCCCGCCTGATCCATAAATTACTACAGATTCACCCATTAATAGTTTGGCATTATTTTCAATAACTCCAAAACCTGTAGTTATCGCACAACCAAAAAGGGATGCTAACTCTATATCAGTATCTTGTGGAATTGTAGTGCATCTATTTTCGCTTACAATTGCATGCTTATTAAAGGTTGTAACCCAACCAGCATTAATTTTTTTATTTTGCCAATAATACATAGGAGTTTCCGATTGAATTCCAACTCCTTTCCTCCAATGTAAAACAACTAAATCTCCAACTGAAACTGTTTTAACTCCTGGACCTACTTCTAAAACAATGCCACAACCTTCATGTCCCAATAAATGCGGTAAGTATGGATCAGGTCCCTTTACTCCAGTTATCTCTCCAATTTGTGAGCCACAAATTCCACTTACAATTACTTCTACAAAAACTTGACCAATAGCTAATTCGTTTGGCAGCTTAATATTGTCAATAATTAATTTTTTATTTTGTTCAATAAGTATTGCTGCCTCTGTAAATTCACCTAATTTTTTCATATTAGTTTTATTCGAAAAATATAAAAGAATAATCTCCAGTATAACCTGTATTTGAAAACCACCATTTCCATGAGTCTACATTATTAAAAGCTTCACAAGTAACCTGCCAGTAAAGTAAATTAGCTTTCTCATATTCATTTTTATAACTTTCTACGCACAAATATTTATTTAACTTTCCAACTCTTTCCATTTCTCTTAATGCTAAGTCTAATTCATAAGAATGCAAGCAGTGTAAAGTGTTTATTGAAATTACTAAATCAAAATAATTTGAAGGCCATGGTAAGTTCGTTGCACTCCCATTAGTGATGTTTTTAGTAATTTCACTTTTTGAGTTTTTTATAGCGTAACTTGAAGAATCAATACCATATACCGATATACCTGGAATTATTTTTGTAAAGTCATAAAGAAGGTAACCTTTTCCGCAACCAATATCCAGAATTTTCGAATTAGAATCTAAATTATAAAATTCAGCCATTTTTTTTGCTATTTTTTCCCATCTTCCTTCTATATATTTATATCCTCCGTAACAAATTCTTCTATCTCCATCCCAGTAATCAAAATCAAATTTCTTGGCTAATTCTGCAGCTTTGTGTTTTGGGTATTCATCATCATTTACTCTTGCCAGATAATCTCTTTTAGATGATTTATGTAGGGTACTCATAAAATCAATTTCTCTCATAAAACTCTTGTTTTAACTCTTATTTTTAAATGTCATTATACTCTCTAAAATATATAACCATAAAGTGAAAATTTATATAGTTTAAAAAATAAATAGAATTTTTTTTTATCAGTATAATTCTATTTATTATTAAAATATAAATGCGATTTAATTTTTCAATAAAAAAATTGATTACATTTTTTATAACCCCAAAACAACATACTTCTAATTATTATTATTTTTTCTAGATTATTAACGAAACAGAGTTATATCCTTAAAAGTTTGTTTAAAAGTTGGATTGTAAAAACAATTCGAAATGTTATTTAGGTCCGATAGGTTATGAGAATTACAATTCATGGTTTTTTTTTAATCATCACAACTTCGAGTCATAAAAAAAATAGGATTAATTTTTATAAATATAAATTTTATTATGAGTAATTTTATTTATTAATCGCTTTTGGTTGATTTTTTTTTGGTAAAATATTTACAATTAATTTCAAACATTAATCAAATTTTAATAAATAAAAAAGATTTCAATTATCATTA
>MDTG01111879.1_pt1 | contig 11318 bp, 27 predicted proteins | sample 811421 | NCBI WGS metagenome assembly MDTG01 (sample SAMN05326645, study PRJNA326480) | marine metagenome | isolation source: seawater | place: Pacific Ocean: South East | collected 2011
AAGACATACTTCATCAAAACCCATTATAGAAGCCTGAGCCATAGCTTGACTTCCTGCAAAGAAGTTAACACTAAATCTAGGGTCTTCTTCTGTACCTCTCATGTTCTGTATTTTCCATTGTGAGTCAACACCCACAACATGAACTTCCATGATATCTGATATATCATCTTGAAGTCCAAAGATCCAACATTCAGGCCATCTATCTAAATCAGATTCTTTGACAGCAAATGAAGGATCGAAAGATGATAGAATGACATCTTTCATATCTTTAGGTATAGGATCAAAGTCAGGAAATATACATTTATTGTGTTTAGGATATTCTGACTTACATATCTCTTTTATAATTCTTGAATCACCTGACACCAAATAATCAGGAGTAAAATCTCTATAGAAACCGTTACAGCCAAATATAGTTCCATCAAGTGTATCTAAGTCTAATCCTTTTCTAGAAGGACCATTACCAATTATATAAGCTATATCCATACTTCTCTAACTTGTTTTCTTAATTTTAATTTATCTAATTCTACAAATGGTTTTAACTTAACTAACTTATCTCTTTCTTTCGGCCATATAAATGTTTCTTGTATTAGTTCATCATAATCACCAAACACACCAAACATAAAATCAAAATAGATAACTGTTTCAGCAATTATCTTTTTACCTAGATATTCTTTTAGTAGAGGTGGGTGTTGTCCTTTTACACATTCTAAAACTACATCTATATCGTCATACGATTCTTTAAGATATCTCATGTCTTGTATGACACAATATGACAATTTCTGTTTCTTCTTTTTAAACTCTTTGTAGTTATCAACACATTCTTGATCTAGTAAATTTTTTACATAGTATTTTTGTTGTGAAAGATTAGCAACTAGAAAATCTCTAAGTTCATCACCATGTTCTCTAACTAATTTAGCAAAGTGATACTTATCATTTCTTTTTAGAAATGCAGGTAACTTTACAGGTACTTTACCATTGTACTTAAAAAAATCATACGAATCTGTATGAAAATGATTATTGATAGCTAAGTACAAACAGTAAGCATCAAATCCTTCACGACTTGTCATTAATATAATCTAGGTCTGGCTAATGTGTTATTGTTTAATTGATTGAGTTGTTCTCTACGAATAGCTTCTTTCTTTTTTCTCTGTCTTTTCTGAGCAGGCTTTTCGTAATATTCTCTCTTACGAACTTCTGCTACAATACCAGCTCTTTCACACTTCTTCTTGAACTGTCTAAGCATGACATCAAAAGGAATAGGTCCTTCGTGTTTTCTCTTTTTCTTGAAATGTTTTCTTTGATGATAAGATTTTTGTCTTTGTGGTCTCATATTATTTTATTGTATTTTATTGTATATTATTATATTGGTAATTTTGCGTTTGATTCTTCTTTTAAAAATCTAAGTCCTACAGCTTCTGCTTTGATTTTCTCTTTCAACGGAGGTGTTATTAGTCCCTTTACTGAGTCAGGTTCTAAATGATTCTGTTGACAGAAGTGAATAATAGCATCTATGTATGTAAGATGTTTATCTATTACTAATTGTTCTACAGCAGTTGTAAACTTCTTTTTAGTTAAGATCATATATCTATTATACTACCGAATCCTGTGAGGTCAAGTTTTTGGTGTCATTGATTCTTCTGTTTGTTTCAATGCTATTAATATCCCGTATTGTCTTTCGTCAATACCATAGTTATTGTGAGATATAAAAAACAAACAATACAATACTAATGCTCTAGTCATTCGGTCCTCTGTTGTGACCAATCATAGGTTTCCAATTTTGTATTGCTTTGTGTATAGCTTCTTCTGCTAAGACTGAACAATGTAGTTTTATGGGAGGTAATTGAAGAGCGTCAGCTATGTCTTTATCTTTGATTGCTTTTGCTTCTTCTATTGTTTTACCTTTTAACATTTCTACAAACATAGTGCTTGAGGCAATTGCTGAACCACAACCATATGTTTTAAACTTTACATCTTCAATAACATCACCGTTCATTTTTAAATCTAACTTCATAACATCACCACAAGCCGGAGCTCCTACCATACCGGATATAACAGTAGGATCAGAAGGGTCAAATCTTCCGACTGAATGTTGTTCTGGATTTTTGAGTACTGATTCAAATCTTTCTACTACTTCTTTACTATATGCCATTGTTACTTTTTTGTGAATTTTTTAATTTTAATCATCATTGTCCTGAATGTAAGGTTATAAATGTTATAAATATTTACCGTAAAGTTAATGATGATTTTACATAACTATTTATAAAGGATACTCCAATGAATATTAAACAATCATGGAGTAGACACGGCGAAGAAGTAAAAGCTGCAACCACCGGCGTAATCGAATTGGTCTTTGTAACATTTGGAGTATTTTCTCCTGTTCTGATCATAATGTTTACTATGTAAATTGAAGTGTAATATAGCTTAGGCACTACTCCTACTATAAACCATATTCAGTCTTGTACTGAGAACGAAGTCCTAACAGCTGGTCAACCCAGCTGTCGGGATTTTCAACAAACAACTGAGCTTGTCCAGTTTCTTCTACTGACACTATCGTTACTATTCTTTCAACAGGTACTTGATACCTTTCTTCAAACATCTTAGCATACGCTGTTTCTTGCATGAAGTAATTCTTAATCTTACTTGGTGACTTTGCTTTAGTTGATGTTTTAAAATCTATAACAGATACTTTACCACCCCATTCAGCAATACAGTCTACTCTACCCGCCATACAAAGATCGTCACTATACAAAGCACCTTCTAACATATAGATATCACCTATCTGTTCTGTTAGTGATTTAGTTTGATTGAACATCATTAAATCTAATGGTGTTGCTTTAGATAACTGTTCTGAGATATCTTTGTTGTTCAGAAAATCTTCTTGAAGATAATGATATCTTGAACCACGACCTGCAGCTTGTCTAGAAATCTTATTAGCTTTTTCTTCACCAACATTCTTTCTCCACTGTTTGATCCACTTAGCATTTAACATACCCGTTACACTTGTAACTGAAGGATACTTATTACCATGTGGTGTGACATAATATCTTTTTCCGTCTATATTTTCTGTAGGTAATTGTACGGACTCATAACCTTTTAAATGATTAAACATAATTACTTCTTTTTCCTTGATTGAATCTTTGCGTGTTTCTCAACAACTTGTCGTGTCTTAATATCTTTTGCTGATCGTCTAGTGTGTTCACTAGCAACAGCACTACCTGGGTGACCTTCACCAACCTTCTGTAGTACTTCTTTGAATCCATGATTATCAACATTACCTGCTGATATTGTTCCTGAAACTATACCAGGGACTTTAGTGTAGTGTTGTTTCATGTGAGGATTATCTTCTAGAAACTTTTCTTTAGCAGAGATAGTCATGAAGTGTTCTTCTACTTCATTCGTTTCTGTATTTAAGAAATCATAAGTTGGCATTCTTAGTCCTTTCTTTTAAGACTTCAATTTCTTGAAGTTGTCTTTCATTAGGTTCTTTAACAGACTCTAATCTTTGAAGAGCATTAAATCTTCTTCTACCTATTCCTTTTTTTCTCATACTATTCCTTTAAAAATGTTTTTGAATCTACAACATCAGGTATATCATTCATATACTCACTCATCTTTGTTTCAAGTTTACCATTGACTGATTTAATCTCACCACTGATCTCTTGAATAAACTGTCTTTCTTTTTGAAGTTCTTCTTGAGTATTACCTTTCTCTTTTGTGAGTTCATTTATTCTTTGATGAGCATTACTAAGTTGTCGTTGCATTTCTCGAATATTATCTTTAAGTATATCTATCTCTGTTTTCAGATCCATTTCTTTTTCATTCCTACAAATTTTTTGACTATCTCTAGTTCTTCTGGTTTAAAATCATTAACACTTTTCGGTCCATACAATGTACCAAACCTAACACACTTGTTAGCAGCATCACAATGAGTAATCCAGTCTTCATCTGACATCATAGTTTTATGTTGATTATCATCTGTAAACTTAAATATTTCTTGTCCTACTTTCGTAAAGAACATTTCCATTGGTGACGGATCATAGTATCCTCTTGGTTTACCTCTATGTAACTTGTCTGTATAGACTTCACTTGTCTTCATTATCTTTTTCCTTATTTTTAAATTGAATAACATTATCTGTATATTTAGGTTTGTCTGTTAAGTCTTCAATCATTTGTTCAACATCTTTTTCTTCTTCTTGTTGAAATTCTTCAAGTCCAGCTCCAGCTAACATGATAGGTAATAAATCTCTACCAATAAGTTCAGCAGGTATACTACCTGTAGCAGAAGTTGTAATTAAATCATCTAATGCTTTTGAATTTCTCAAATATGAATCTAACATCAAAGCGAAGTTAGTAGCGGCTTTGTAGACTTCATGTCCTTCCCAATCAACTTCACGATATATTGAATCTTCATCTTCACCAAAGATAAGTTGTACTTCTCGATCTTTTGTGATTCTAATGAACACATCACCAACATCACCTTTAATCTCAAACTTACTCATCTTTCTTTTTTTTCTCCTGTCTCATGTGAGTCATGAAACTATTGAAACCTGTATCATTTAAGAACGGCACTTTATTACCTAATGAATCTTTATAATGATTCGTTCTTAAATATTCTAACATATACATAGAACCAGATTTCTCACCACTTCTAAACGAGAAGTAAACAGCAACTGCTATTAGTACTAAGTAAGAAATCATTTGTATAGCTATGTATGATGTCATAATATAATTATTGTATCAAAAGTGTACCAGTGGTTACAAGTACTATCTAGTGATTTTTTGTAATCTGTCAATCTGTTGTTGTATGATAGCCTTTCTGTTTGGCCAATAGATGTATTCTTTATCTTCATTCTTCATTAAGTTTTGTAATAATGGTAGAATAAGTTTTTCACATTCAAGTAATCTGTCTTTAAAGTCTAATGTTTTTTTATCGTCAATAGATGATAAGTTATCTTTATGATCATCTAATTCAGATAATGTTTTAGAGACAAGTTTAGATAGTAAGTCCACTTTAGAATCTAGTTCTTCTATCTGTGCTGAGTTAGCTTGTCCTGCAGAAGACTTAGCTACGGCTTTGAGTTGTTCTGCAACCTCTTCACCAATACCAGCATCTTCACCTGTCTTGGTTTTTAGTTCGTCTTGATCTACAGCGGTAAATCCAAAATCGTTAATCTCACTCATCTTCTAAGTACTCTCTAAATTGTTTGAATTCTTCTTTCTTTGCTAGTCTTTGTTTTTGACTATGACTATGTGTCCCAGGTTTATTATCCTGTTTCCAAAAAGATTTTCTTTTTGATCTTTCTTTATTTGCATCCGGATCCACTTTTTTTGATTTATTGATCTTTGCTAGTTCTGCCGGACTATGAAATCCTCCTACTACTTCCCATGGTTCATGTTTAGGATCAGATTTCTTTTTCATGATATCATGATTCATTACTTTCTTAGTAGAACCATCACTAGCTCTCAAAGTAATCTCATATCTATTGATACCTTTTCTACTGTTACTAACTACAGTATAAGTTTTGTTATCAGGACTTTTAAGTTTTATGTCTTTGACTACTTGTCCTGAACCGTTTTTGAGAGGAACCCAAACCATTAGACTTCTTTTGGTACCATTATGATTTTGATACCTCTCCTATTTAATTCGTTTCTAATTTTTTGTTTGACTTTAGGTTTAGTATTGTCTTTGTTCAATTCGTCAAACAGTTCTTGTTTTGAAATGTTTTTGATATAGTAATGTTCAGTCTTTACTTTACCAGTTTGTCTGTCTCTTACTTCTGCTGATGGTTTTAGTTTTGTTGGCATATTCGTGTCTGTTAATTAAAAGAAAGAGGGATATGAATCCCTCTCACTTATATCGATATTAGCTAGAGGATTCTTCTTCTGCTGCTTCTTCAACTACGGGTGCGTCAACTCCTTCTGGAGCAGGTGCATCACCTTGTTGTTCCTTCACCTCAGCAAGAAAAGTTTCTCTAAGTCTTCCGACGCCAGCTAGTTCTTCACCTTTGAATGCACCTCGAGCTGAGCATACATCAATGATTGAAACAACACCTGCTAGGTCTTGAACTGTTACTACTTTAGTTTCCATTTTTTTTCTCCTGTCATAATAAATGGTTGCTTAAAAAATGAATCGGAATCGAATTCACAATTCCGATTCATATATTCATTTTACTATCGAACTTGATTTCTGTCAAGCTCTGTTTTTCGTGTCCTCCTATAAGTGATTAATGTTTTCGTTACTTTCATAATAACAGTAATGATCACCTCCTTATTTGAAGTTATTGATTTCTCATAATGTAAACCTTGTCGGGTAAATTCTCACCCACATTCATGATCTAACTTGGAAATCGTGACACGCTGGTTGCTTTAGCAGGGACATTACTATCTACTTTTTTAGTGATAGGTGTCTCTATTGTTACTTCTGCTGTGTAACCAGATTGAACTCCAATACCTTTCCATGTACTAGTATTTGAGTCCCATAAAAATTCTATCTGAGTATTCTTCATAGGATCGTGTAATGATAGTAGTCCCGAGATAGGGTCAAACTGTCTTAACTCTCCAACCTTCTTTCCATCAGGTGTGTTGTAGAAAACAGTTCGTTCTTCTAATGTTAATCCTAATTTATTACTCATATTATTATTTATGATGATTCGGTCCATACTTTAGGAAAAGCTTCTGCAACTAATTTTTTAGTTATCCCTTTGTATGGTAATTTTTTATTTACGATTGAATGTAAAAGTTCAGCTTCTGAGTTATGAAGTGACCTGTATATGTTCAAGTATATTTCTTCTCTCTTAGCTTGTTTAACATCTGGTCCACCTTTGACTAGATATTGAAACTGTCTGAATGCTCTGATCAATCTGTCTTCTGCTGTGTCTATTGATACAGCTGCACTAGGAACAACACCTTCTGGCATTGGTCCGTCAGGTACTAACCATTCTATGTTATCTGCATATGCTCCTCTGAGGATATGTAAGAACCCTGGATGATTTTCGTACTGTCTTAAAAGATCAATCTTCTCTTTTTTTGTTTTAAGTTTAGATGCTGCAGTCAAGATTTCAACTGGTGATGCATCACTTGGTAATCTACTATAATCTATAGCCATAATTTAATCCACCTTTAGTAATATCATATTATTATTTATTCGTCCTGTAACCTTACTAGACTTTGAACTTATTTCGCTCATAATCTTATTTAGTACGATTGGACCACCCATTAAAACACGATCTATAAAATGATCTGTTTTCACACCAAGTTTTTTACTCATTGATGTTTTGGTATCGAAATTCTGTATGGTTGTACCTTTAACTGATAGACCAGCTCGATCTAATTCACAATATTGTACTATTTCATTAGTCTTACTGTTGAATACCCATAACTGTTTACAACCTATGATTTTACTAGGGTCGATTGATTTAACTCTATTCTCAGGATCATGATCTAAGTAGTTTAACTTAGACACTGCTCTTGTTGCGTTGATTGCTTTTGCCTTTCTAGGTTTTCTCACAGGTTTGTTATTCTCCACATATCGTTCTGTATCAGATTTAAGTTTAAGTACAAAGTTATAGAAGTTATCTAGTTCACTTTTTGTTAAATGACTATAACCTTCTTTAAGTTGTTTACATTCACCTGTCTTAGCTTCTTTCAGTTCATCAATCATGGGATCCCACTCATTGACTATTGAACTAGCTACTGCTGATGATGCTTTTTGTTCTGTTAGATATTTGTACATATCGAATGATTGAACATCCCAAGTATCAATAGCATAGTCTACTTCACCTAATAGTGTTTGACCTTTGTTATTAATATTCTCTTGTACAGATAGTCTTTTCTTTTTGACTACCATATCAGTATTTAAATGTTCTTGTTTGAGTTGTTGAGCTGATTTATTCCAACTTCTTAATTCTTGATGTATGTATTTCTGATAACCAGAAGACCCTTCTTCACTTGGGTAATCTCTATGTTCTGGAAACTTAACACCGTTTTCTAGTCCTGTGATAATGGCAGCTAAAGTAGAAGGTAGAAACATTCTTGAAAACTTGGGTGCATTCTTATAACCAAATTTCTTGGCGTAAGATATTATGACTTGGTTAGCCTTCTTTCTATCGTACATATAATTATACCAGTTGAAATAAGCTGACAAGTTACCACCATCCTCGAAGAAGTCTACACCAGGTTCAGTACCTATGTATTGTTCATCAAGTGTTTTAACTTGAGCTCTAGTCTTTCGAACTGATTTCTTTTTTGTTGCCTTTTTAACTGCCATTTAATTATATATAACTTTTTTTATTTTCCGATGCACTTTATTTCATCATTTGGTATCACTTGATAAGAACCTTTGTTATATCCTATTGCTACTGTATAGTTTTTTGATACTTCTTTTTTGTATGAATCATCATATTTAGTAGGTGAATATCCTGTTGTAATCATTGAAGGATACTTCTCTCTAAACTCTTGTGCTTCTTTAATTCTATCAAGTGTTCTTTGATCAGGTTTCAATGTTGTTCTTACTGGTGGAGTTTTCTTTTTTGTAGTCCACGCTGTTGTCTTTCTTTTTTTACCACTTGGTCCGTATCTCATTGACGAACCCAAATTCATATATGCCATTCTATCTCCTATAAAAAATATGATCATCAATCCTAGTAACTCTGGTGAGAGAATTTGACCAGTAAGGATTCACTTTAGTACTATGATAATGTGTAGCACCCTCTGTAAAGTCCACAGGTCGATTCTCCACGAGTTTTACAGCTAGTTCGAATGATTGTTCATAAACCCTTATTTCGTTCTCTAAAGGGATATCTGACTTACCATCACAATACCAACTAAATTGACAATCGTGTAAATCTATATTACCACTCGGATAATATTTTGCTTGTTTAACCACATTACATATTGTATCAGGAAATCTGTCGCTGTCAACTCTGTTAAGAACAACTTGTCCTACAGCTAACTTACCACTTAGTGATTGATTGCGTGACTCCCAATATATGTTTGATGCTAAACAATGATAATCATTCGTTAAAGTGTAAGGTGTATTATCTAATGTCACTCTTATTTGTTTAACGATTGTATTTGTTTCTTCCACTGTTTCTTGAATCTCGTCTACTGTCGTGTGGAAGGAATGTTCGTAGTAGACAACTGTTGCTAACACAACACCTATAAATATTGCTTGATATCTTTTCATAATTTTTATTTATCTTTTGGTGGTTCTGGAAAGTTCGATATATACCAAACTACCCAACATACTAGTGCTGTCCAAACAACACCTCCAAATATTATAAGAATGTAATTTAAATCTTCCATATTCTATCTTACTATATAATTAAAAGGGCGAGAGAGGGAGTCAGGACACTTAGGGAAATTTCACTTGCTACAGTATATATCATAACGAAACCCAATTTACGAAATCCCACTCGGGAATCCCTCTCTCTAAACTTCATGCCAATGTGCATGACACATAACTGATTTATCTTCACCATAGCGAATATCAGTAGTGTTAAAAATTCTAATTGCATGATCAGCTGCGATGCTATCAAGTAATTGCTTTCCACCAACATTCCAGTTGATAGTTTCATAATCGTTTTTGAAGTCACGAGCGTAACCCCAATCATATAAACAGAATGTTCCGTATTCTGTTTCTTCCAAATCTTCATTATAGTATTCATAATCTATCACAAATTCTGTTGTTACAAAATCTCCGTAACCTTCAAATGCTGGTTCACCAAACATTGTTTTTAGATCAGCTACGGAAGCTTGAATCTTCCCTTTGAGAGAAGAACCTGCAGGTGCCGTAGAACCTTCGATGCAGGGTTTAAATAATATTGAATTCTTCATAAAACCTCTATTTCTTTATTATGTACATAGTATAACAAAAGGGTACCAGCGGTTTCAAGTCTGTAGTCTTTTCGGACATTTGTTATAGTACTTGTTTGGATTCTTTCTCAAAGCTTTTTCTATAAGTATTCGTTCAAAAGCTTTGGCATCTGAATCATTATCAAATTCTTTTATAATTCGTCTACTCATATAAGGTGGTACATTCAAAGGATCCACCCGTTCTAGTTTTGATGATGAATGAGTATAAGAAGCTTGTTTACCATTATGACAACCAATGTAATACTTCTTCTCAATACCATGATACCAAATATACACGAAAGGTCTATTTGGATTTTCATAAGTGATCATATCACTTGTAGACATCGGTACAATTTCACCAGTATTACGATCAACTATATCATAGTGATTTATCTTACCTGTAAATTTGTATAATGTCATAAACTCATTGGAAGATATCCGATCTTCACTTTCTTGAACTTTCTTCTTGTCTTACTGAAGGATCCGGGTCTACCAAACTCAACCCAATGATCTCTATCAATGTTATTACGAATGAAGTAACCACATAAGTGACCACCACCATTGAGAACATAAGTATGAGAAGGTACAGTAAATTCTACTTTGTCCCATACTGTTATTTCTTCAATACATTCGAATCCATCGAAGTCTGTTATTGGTGGATACTTTCTTGCTTTTGAATACCAACCCTTCTCCCACTTAGGATGAGGATTGGTATCACTATAAACTATAAAGTCTTGCATCAACTTTCTAAACAATCCACTGTACTTTGAATAGAGTCCACCGTACTGTCGATGGTCGATATTTGACTCTCTACAGAATTTAGTTGACTTTCTAAATTAGATGTCTGACTATCGATATCAGATATTTTGCATTCTAGATTCTCGACCAAATCTTTGATCTCATCTAGTTTTTCTACTATGCCTAGTAATTCACTTGTTCCCATAATTTTTCCTATATTAAATAATTTGGTCCTGTCCATTGAACATTGTAACTCTCGTCAAAGATGTTACCTCTTGGAGCATTGAGAGCTGGAGTATTCCAACCTGCTGATTTAAGAAGATCACCTTCTTTGAAAACTGTTTTAGATGGACCTGTTTTTCTTTTACTGTCTACTTCAAAATCTGACTTAGCAATGAAACCCCAAACCGAAGTCTGACCTTCACCGAAGGCACCGGTTACCAATCTAAGATATTTACGACCACCTGTGTCATAACCAAAGTTGTTTTTGAATTCAGTAAACATATTGTGTTCAACTTGACCGTCTCTTGGTGGCATGAACTTCGCATACGATTCGAAGATTCTTTGTTCTAGTTCACCCAAAGCGTTAACGAACTCATCATCAAATCCTTTTAAATCTTTTAATCTGACATACTTACTCATTACGCTGCCTCCCTAATTTCTAATCTAAGATCAGCCGCGAATGCCCAACCATTGTAGTCACCACCACATTCAATTCCAAACTCTCT
>MDTG01227267.1_pt1 | contig 11318 bp, 8 predicted proteins | sample 811421 | NCBI WGS metagenome assembly MDTG01 (sample SAMN05326645, study PRJNA326480) | marine metagenome | isolation source: seawater | place: Pacific Ocean: South East | collected 2011
AAAAACATTATTGCTCGACAACAACTAAATCAACTTTATCATCGAAATGGAGTAGTATATGCTATTACAAGAGATTGTCTTTTAAACCAGCAATCTACTAAGGGAACCAACACAGGAGCCCTACTTATAGAAGGCAATCATGTAAGTATTGATACGGAATGGGATTTTGACTTAATTGAATTTATTCAATCTAAGACACATGAAAACAAAAATTAAAATCATTCAAATTATAGATCAGCCGAGTGGTGGTGGTGCTGAAAAAATATGTCGTAATATCAGTCGATTACTTATTAAAAAAAAAATTGATACAAATATAATATATTTTAAAAATCCAAAGAATATTAATTTAGAAGGATTTGAAAAAGTTTACAGAGGTAAATTAGGATACCTTGGTTTCATTCTTTTAGTTAGAAAAATTATAAAAAAAGAAATAAATAAAAAATATAAAAAAGTAATAGTTCAGTCACATTTAGGAAGATCTCTATATTTGACACCTCTAATTACTTTAAATTTGAAATGTAAAAAAATCTTTGTTGAACATAATACTAATTACCGACGAAGACGTTTTGTTTTTTTGAAATATGTAGAAAGATACATTTACAAAGAATACGATAAAATTATATGCGTTAGTAAAGCTTGCTTAAACTCACTTAATAATTGGTTGAATAAAGATAGTATCATAGAGCTAGCGTCAGTTATTTATAATGGTTTAAATATCAAATATATAAATAAAAAGAAATCTAGACTATCTAATAAGCATAGATTTATTTCAATTGGATCACTTACTCATCAAAAGGGTTTTGATATTTCAATTAAAGCTCTGTCAGAACTAAAATCTAAAAATTGGCATTATGTAATTTTAGGCGAAGGTCCTGAAAGATCAAATCTTATGAAGTTAGCAAATAAGTTAAATTTATCTAATAAAATTACTTTTGAGGGTTATCAGAAAAGAATTGATAATTATTTATTACAATCAGATATAATGATAATTCCATCAAGATGGGAGAGTTTTGGATTAGTCGCTATAGAGGCTTTATCTTATGGTATTCCTTTAGTTGTAAGCGATGTTCCAGGAATAAATGAAGTAGTACATAATTCTCCAGTTTGTATTTTATCAAAACCTGAAAATATCTATGATATGGCCTTGTCATTAGAAAATTCTATTAAACTTCTTGATAAACATTTAAATATTAAAGAGGAAGCTCTTAAACAGGCATCAAAGTTTGATGAAAAAACTATGATTAATAAGTATATTAAAATCTATTATGAAATTTAGTTTTAAAAATAAAATATTTTTTAATTTAAAATACTTTTTTATAAAAAAAACTTACTATCTAAAAAGTCCTCAGTTGACAGCTTATTTTTGGATCAAATTTTCTGACATATTATTCCCAGAGGATATAAAATTAAATAGATCTGTATTAGTTTTTAATAATGGTGGTGGCGATTTAGATTTATTGAGCAGACCTAAAAATAAAACAAATAAAGAAAAATATTTACTTATTAGTAAGTCCTCTACTGATGACATGCTAATATCATTTTTTGGCAATAAACGTTTTGACTACACATATGATAATTTAATAAGAGATCAAAAACATAATTATAAGAAATATATTAAATTTATTAACTCTCTTGTATTTTATCTAAATAAAAAACATAATGTAATTGGCTTTATTAATTTTAATCATGTTTATAGTAGTCATAGAGAGATAATATCTGTTGCTTCAAATAAAAAAATTCCTTTTGTTGTTGTATTTAAAGAATGTTTTAAAAATGAGCATCTATGGAAGAAGATGACTTCTGTATATAAAAAAACAATAAAAAAATCAAATGTTTCAAGAATTATTGTACACAATCATGATACAAAAAATGCTATTTTAGAATCAGGAATTATTAATCAAAAAAAAATTTCCATAGTAGGCCAAGCACGTTCTGATAAGTTATTTTTAAAAAATAAAATAAAAATCTCATCTAGAAAAAAAATAATTTTTTTTGCAGTTTCTCCTCATGCTGGATTACCAAACTTTAATTTAAATTTACTTGGCAATAGATCTAAAGATGAGAGTGAAAGGAAGCTTTTAATTAAATTGAGAGAGGAACACAATCAAAAGATATTAAAATCACTAATTAACTATGTTGAATATCATGATGAATTTGATCTAATAGTTAAAGGGAAGCAAAAATTTTGGTTTAATTTTAGTGACATTAATAAAAACAATATTTTTTTTGAAGCTGGGCAACCTAATTTTGATCTATTATTATCTTCAAGTGTAGTAGTTGGATACAATACAACTGGTTTAATTGAGGCTGTAGTAGCAGATGTACCTGCTATATCTGTGGAGTTAAAAGAAGAGAGAAAATACAGACATGATTATTTAAATGTCATACATCAAGTAGATGATACTAAATTTTTATGGAAAAAATTAGATCAAATACTTTATGATAAAATTGCACAAGATAATAAAAATAAAAATTATATAATAGATAAATATTTAGGAAATTCAGATGGAAAAGCTGGCATAAGATTGTGGAATGAACTTGATAGAGCCTGGGATTAGAATTTTAATTAAATGAATATTGTTTATGCCTCACATGTTCCAATTCCATCTCACCGAGCATATGCCGTTCATGTTATGCATATGTGTAATGCTTTTACGGAACTTGGTCACAACGTAACACTTTACTCTATGCCAGGAAGTGATTTAAATTCTAATGTTCATTCTTATTATGGAATAAAGAATAAATTCAATATTAAATATGTTCGACAGATTGGTTTTCGTGGAATAGCTGGGCTTATTTATGGTTGGAAAATTGTTTCTACCTGTAGAAAAAATAAGTCACCAAATATTTTTTATAGTCGGCATATCTATTCTGCTTTATTTGCCAGTGTATTTGGCTGGTTTGTAATTTATGAAGTGCATATGCCGATAAAAAATTTTTTCCATAAATTACTGCTTATATATATGAGTAAAAAAGGTGATCAATTTAAATTAATATCTATTACAAAATCTTTGAAAAAAAAATATTTAGATGATCTTCCAATTTTAAATTCAACTAAGTTTCAAGTATATCCAGATTGTTCTATATTGCCTTTAAAAAACACTGAAGTTCAAAAAAAAAATCAATCAGATGTTGGATATGTTGGCAATTTGTACCCTGGGAAAGGAATGGAACTGATAATAGAACTTGCTTCTTCTCTTCCTTCAATAAATTTTCATATTATTGGAGGAAGAAAAAATGAAGTTCTTGCGTGGAAGAAGAAATATAATGGCAAAAATTTGATTTTTCATGGCTTCGTTAACCATGGGGATTTACCAAATTTTTATAATTTGTTTAACATATGTTTACTTCCTCTTCAAAAATATGTTTCTCCTGACGGAGGAAAGGCTGATATTTCTAAATGGACATCTCCAATGAAAATGTTTGAATATATGTCTTATAAAAAAGCTATCATAGCTTCTGATTTGCCAGTTTTACAAGAAATTTTAAAGGATAATTATAACGCATTAATTGTTGACTCAAAAAATATTGAATTGTGGAAGGACGCCATAACTAATTTAACCACAAATAATTCTCTTTTAAATAAAATATCAAACAATGCTTTTAATGATATCAAAAATAAATATAATTGGCGCTTAAGATGCTCTAATATTTTATCATCTATTGATATTAAAACATGAATTCATCACCTATTATATTTTTTCTTTTGCCAAGGTTGCCAAGTGTTGAAATGAAAGATGTTGGTGGAGGTGAGTTATCAAATATTTTGCTAATTAATAAAATTGCAAAAAAAAATAAAGTTATCTTATTCCCCATGATTTCTAGTTTCAATGAATACAAATTTTCTAAAAATGTTAAAATTTATAAACCTAATTATAATTTCAAAGGAAGAGTCGGATATTTTATGCAAAAATATCTATTTTATTATAAATTTATCTACAAACTGGCTATTAAGTATAAACCCAAAAAAATAATCGCAACTAGATCAACTATTAATTCAGGTTATAAAATTAAAAAAAATTTTAAATGTGAATTTGAAATAATTGTTAGAGCATATGAAGATTTTATAGATGTAAAAAAGTTTGACCCATATTCTAAGAGTTCTTACTTTAGAAAAATTGAAAGATTACTCTTTGGAAGAAAGATTTTTGAGATCTACAAAAGTGTTGATAGAATTATAACAAATAGTAAATTCATGTCTCAAGCAATTCAGAGAGATCTTGGTTTCAAAATAAATAGTCTAGTAATATATCCTGAGATTAATTTACCAAAATTAAACCCTAGATTTGAAACAGTTAGAAAAATTGGTTTCATACATAGAGGTGAAAAAAAAGGATATAAAATAATTATTAAACTATCAGAGCAAAATCCCTCTTTTCAATTTCTAATTTTTGGAGATAAACTTAACGTTTATCAAAAAAATATCATTAACATGGGATATTTCACAAACAGAAGCTTAATCTTTGATCAAATAGATGTTGTTCTTGTCCCCTCTATATGGAATGAGCCTTATGGGCGTATAGCTTCTGAAGCAATTTGGTCAGGAATAATGGTTTTGGCTTCAAATAAAGGTGGACTTAAAGAAGCAGTATCTGATAATTTTTTTATAGTAGAAAGTACATATGTAAAAGAATGGAATATTAAGTTAAATAAACTTGTAAATAAAAAAAAATTGATTAATTCTAAAATATTAGAGGCTCAAAGTAAATTAGCTAACTATAATTATGACTATAGTTGATTGAATATGAATTATTTATTTTTAGGTAGTGATAAATTATTTGAAAAATTATCAGATGAAATTGGCCTTCCTAAAATTGCAGTAACAAATGAAATTGGCCTTCCTAAAATTGCTGTAACAAAGAAAAGTACACTGAGTCAAAAATCAAATATCGAAATATTTGATCACAAAGAGTGTAAAAATCTTAATTATAATATTGAAAACTGGTCATCTGTTCCACCACTTTCTAAGGAGCTGTTATTAGAATATGCAGAATTCGAGCATATTTATTTAAAGATGGCTGATCGATTAGGATTTATTCAATCATATCAACAAAGGAAAGATGAGTATAATAAGCACCTTAGATTTTGGATCTGGAAATTATCTCAATTTAATTTTGAATTAGCAATTTTTGAAAATGTACCTCATGAAGGTTATAATTATGTGCTTTATAGTATTTTAATTGCAAAAAAAATTAAGGTTATTACATTTTTTCAGCTACCTATTAGACCTGGTAAAACATACCTATTACAAGCTGTATTTGATATATTTAATCATGGAGCCCAAATAAAAGAATTATCACTTAATAATAATTCTAGTGTAGAAAATCTTTCATCAGAGATTTTGAAAAAATTTGCAGGATATTTAGAAGTATCAAAACTTAATGCTGACAAAATTAAAAGTTTCACCAGAAATAAAAAAAAACTACACAAACTGCATCCTAATAATCTTTTACAAATATTGTTTAAGTTTGTGAAGTTAAGAAAACATACATTACAAGATCTTAAAAAAATTTTCGCAATGAAAATGGGTTATGATAATTATTTAGCTTCGAATAGTAAATTACTTAAATATTATAAAAAAAATGAAGAAAGGCCATCCTTGAAAAAACGTTACATTTATTTTACTATGCATTACCAACCTGAATTAAGTACTTCCCCACTTGGTGGGGTATTTGTTGATCAAATTTTAGCTTGTGAAATTTTAGCCTTCGCAGCAAAAAAAATGAATATCTACTTATATGTTAAGGAGCACCCCAGAGGATCAAAAGCAGCATATACAAAAGCATACGATTCATATGAAAGACTGTTAAATTACGATAATGTTAAATTTTTATCCAATGACATGAACACATATGAATTAGTTGATAATAGTATATGTGTTTCAACTATAACCGGATCATCTGGATGGGAAGCTTTGTTGAGAAAAAAACCAGTACTAATGTTTGGTAGCAGATTCTATGAAGCATGTTATGGTGCGTTTTCAGTTTCCTCTGTTGAAGATGTGGAAGAAGCACTTTCAAAAATTTTGAGCGGAAAAATTCAAATTACAAACGAAAAAATTAATTCATTTTTATGCGCCTTAGATCATTATACATTTGAAGGGTTTACTTCTAAATTAGATGAAAGAATAGCAACAGTCTCTATGAGGCAAAGCATAATAAATAAAGTAAATATGATTAAAAATTTAATTAATTAAAAGTTAAATAATTTTTTATGAATTCTAAATTTTATGAGTTAACTAAATCAGAGTCTAAAGTTAATAAGTATAAAGAGCTGACGTCTATAGTTAATGAAAATACATTTGAATTTCAAAAAACGTACCCTTTTTTATTTAACTTATTTGAGAAAACTATTCGTGGAAATTTAGATGATGAAAGGTTTTTAAAAGATATAATTTTCAAAACTCCTAAAAACTATGAATTATTTTTTGCTTTTTTGTATCAGTTATATTTTTTTTATACTAGCAAATACTTTTTTTCTAGCAAAGCAAAAACAATTATCTTATCATTACCTGGTTTTAATTCTCTTACGATAAATTTGAAAAAATATTTACTGAATAAATCTTTCAAAGTCTTAGATAAAAAAAAAACATATTCTTTTTTAGATTTTTTTAGTTCTAAATTTATTCTATTTAGAGCTCTTGGCTTGCCTATTTGTAGATATAAAAAAATTAAAAAAATATTTATATCTAAAAATTTTTTACTTACTAACTTTGATGAAAAAGAAGTTGCAATATTAGATAATTCAGAAAACAAAATTAAAAAACATATTTTCAGATTATCAAAAATTTATAGGTATAGAAATATTCAAGCAATTTTTACTACTGGCTCAACTAGTTATTCAACATCAAGCTTATGTCTTGCTGCAAAAAAATCTCAAATCACTTATACTGTATTAGCTCATGGATATATTTCCAACCCTGAATTGATAACAATTGCCCCAATTCGATCTAATTACTTAATACTATGGACTAAATATCAAGCTAATTTCTTAAAAGAAAAGGTTGAAGATTTAGAAAAACATAAACTTTTATATTTCGGTTATCCAGGAGATAAAATTATGAAAAATAAAAGTAAGGTTTCAAGAAAAATTCTTTTTGCTCTTGAGCCTATTGATAAGTTAGTAAAAACGCATCCATTTTCTTTGAAAGCGACTTTGTACTTATATAATAAATTAAAAGATGAGTTTGAATGTTTTTTCCGCCCTCATCCAAAAGACTCTTTAAATTACATGCGAATTTCAAAAATATTAGATGTTAATTTAGAATCTTTAAGTAATTGTTCGCTAAATCAAGATCTTTCAGTTGCTAAAGTTGTAATCGCAACAAATTCATCAGTTTTAATTCAAGCAAACTTAAATAATATACATGCATTTCAAATCAAAGAGGGTGTGAGGCCAGTATTCGATGGCGTTCCATGTTACGATATCAAAACACTTTTATCTGTTATACCAAAAGTTATAAATGAAGAAAAAACTCCTATCAATGTTGATTTTCTTAATGAAAATTTAGATAAATTAGAAAAAATATTATTTAATACTTAATCTATAGTTTATAAGAATAAACATTATTGAACTAATAAATAATTGTAATTTTTTAAATTAAATTGGTAATTATTATAAAGTATGAAGGTAATTGATTTGCGTATAGCAATTGTAGGATTAGGTTACATAGGTTTACCATTGGCCGTTGAATTTGGTCGTAAACACAAAGTCATTGGTTTTGATATAAATAAAAAAAGAATTGAGGAGCTTAATAAAGGTGTAGATATTACATCGGAGTTAAATTCTAAGGAAATCAGACAAGCTAAAAATTTAAGTTTCACTTTTAACATAAATGACGTCAAAAAATGTAATATTTTCATCATTACTGTCCCAACACCAATTGATTCACAAAAAAGACCTGATTTAACGTATTTAAAAAAGGCCAGTGAAGATGTTGGTTCTGTTTTGAAAAAAAATGATCTTGTTATTTATGAGTCAACGGTTTTTCCTGGGGTGACTGAAGAGTTTTGTGCCCCAATACTTGAGAAAAAATCTAATCTTAAATTCAATAAAGATTTCTACCTGGGGTATTCACCAGAAAGAATCAACCCAGGTGACAAAAAACATAGATTAAAAAACATTAAAAAACTAACATCAGGCTCAACACCTAAAACTACTAAGTTAGTTGATGATCTTTATAAAGATATAATTGTTGCCGGCACTTTTAAAGTTGAAAATATTAAAATTGCCGAAGCAGCAAAAGTTATTGAAAATATTCAAAGAGATGTCAATATAGCACTAGTAAACGAATTTTCAGTTATTTTTAATAAACTTGATATAGATACAGAATCTGTTTTAGAGGCAGCTTCTACTAAATGGAATTTTTTACCTTTTAAACCTGGTCTGGTTGGAGGGCACTGTATTGGTGTTGATCCTTACTACCTTACTCACAAAGCTCGAGAAATTGGTTATGATCCCAAGATGATACTTGCTGGGCGGAGATTAAACGACAGTATGGCGAAATATATTGTAAAACAGGTCTTATCACTTATGAACAAGAAGCTAATTAATATACCAAATGCAAATATTCTTATAATGGGTCTAACATTTAAAGAGAATTGCCAAGATCTTCGTAATACTAAGATAGTTGATTTAGTTGATGAATTTAAAAAATTAAATTGCAATGTAGATGTGTATGATCCATGGGTAAATCATGAAGATGCAAAAAAGCAATATAACATTATACCAATTGATAAACCATTAACTGGTAAATATGATGCAATATTATTGGCGGTTGCGCACAATGTTTTTAAAGGAATATCATTAAACCAAATAAAAAATTTTGCTAAAGAGAAACATGTTCTTTATGATATTAAGTATTTACTAAATGTAAATGATGTGGATGGAAGATTATAAACTTTTTATAAATATTACCACTGTATCATCGCCAATTAAAAGCTGGAAAATTCTATATGAAAATATTTTTAAAAAAATTAATTTATAAAAAATAATAATGGTATTTTTAATCTTGAAATAAATATTTGTTAAATATGTTAATATTATCTGATCTTGTTAATGCACTAATCAGTTTAATTATTATTATAATTGCATTGCGAATAAAAATAATTCCTAATTGGATTGGATTAGTTCTTGGTATTTATTCCTTTATTCCATTTTTTTTAAATGGGGTTTTATTTCCCACAAGCTATTTTTCCGATCAATTTATATATACAAAAAATTTAGAAGAAGTAAGATCATTAAATTTTTTTTCTGAATTAAATCCCAAGTCTTATATTACCATTTGGTTTCTTTCATTATTACCTCTTCCTTTTGCAGAAACTGTAAAAAGTATGGGATTTTATAATAGATTATTATTTTTGATATTATTTTTGTGGCTGTATAGAAAAAACTTTCTTAGTGGAATGTCTCTTAAATTCTTAATTTTTTATCCAAGTTTAATTTTATATACTTCTTTAAGTTTGAGAGACACTGTCATTATGTTTTTAATGATTATTGGTATTATTTTTTTTATCGATAAAAAATATATAAGATGTTTTTTCTCAACAACAATATTGTACTTAATTAAGTTTCAAAATGCTTATTTAATGATAATATTTTATATAATTCTTTTATTTTTTAATAAAAAAACATTATTTTTCAAATATCGGTATTTTTTTTTAATTCTAACAATTTTTATTTTTAGCTTTATATTAAATGATCTTTTATATTTACTAGAAGTATTCAGAAGTGCTTTTTATGCGGATAATGAGGGTGATTTACTGACATACAGGCCAATAGATAATCTTAAAAACTTTATAATTTTAAGTCTGTCTTCATCTATAAATATTTTAATTAAACCAATGTTTTGGGAAGCTAACAATTTATTTCAGATTATACAATCCATAGAGAATTTTTTTGTATTAATTTTTTTAATAATATTTACTAAAAAAGCATATTCACAAAATCGAAATATAACAATTAAATATCTTCTAATTTTATTTGTAGGATTAACTGTTTACGGATTAATTGTTTTCAATTATGGGGCTTTAGCTCGTTATAAATTTCCATTTATTGTCTTATATGTTTTGGGACTTTCTTATGAACTATTCAAATATAGTGGATATCAATTTGGTAATATTTTTACACTTAAGATTAAAAAAATTAAAAAAAATAATACCTAAAAAAAAGAAATCTTATAAGTTTAAAAAATAAAAATTTATGATAATGAAAACTAAATCAAAGGATAATAATATAAAACTTCTAATATATATAAATTCTTTAAAAACTTTTTTAAGTCATCGTTTACCAATTGCTGAAGCTGCTTATTCAAATAATTATGAAATCACTATAGTATATGGTGAAACAGGTGGTATTGATCTTACTAAATTAAATTATTATCCTTTTAAATTCATACACATCCCAACTCAACGTGGAGGAACCAATCCGTTTAGAGATTTGAAAACTTTTTTTGATCTATTCATTATTTTTAAAAAGGAAAGACCGCATATTGCACATTTTGTTACAATAAAGCCTTATTTATATGGAGGTATTATATCACGTCTAACTAAAGTACCATGTGTAGTTACTGCAGTATCAGGTCTTGGAACAATATTTATTACTAAAAGCTTCAAACATATTTTTTTACGATTTTTATTATATTTTTTCTATAAATATGCTTTCAATCATAACAATCAAAAAATCATTTTGCAAAACAATGATGATCTAGATCTTTTGGTCAATTGGGGTGTTCTAAACTCGTCTAAATCAAAGCTAATTAGAGGTTCAGGAGTTAATCTTGATATATTTAAAAACTTTGATGAACCTATAGGTTTGCCAATTGTTTGTTTTGCAGGTCGAATATTAAGAGATAAGGGTATTTATGAATTTGTTTCAGCAGCTCTTCTCCTTCAAAAACGAGGACTTAAGGCCCATTTTATTATAGCAGGTGATATGGACACTGAAAATCCTACTGGTTTGAAACATCATGAAATTAAGAACATTACAAAAAATAATGTAATTGACTTTATAGGTTTTCAAAAAGATATTCCAAAGTTATATGAAAATTCTCATATTATTTGTTTGCCATCTTATCGTGAAGGTTTGCCAAAATCATTAATTGAAGCCTCCGCTGCAAGTAGGGCGGTTGTAACAACAGATGTTGCAGGCTGTCGTGATGCTATTATTCCAAATAAAACTGGTTTATTAGTGCCACTAAGAAATGCTGATAAATTAGCTGATGCAATTCAGTGGTTAATCGAAAATCCAGATCATAGGATCAAAATGGGTAAAGAAGGAAGGAAATTTGCCGAAAAAGAATTTTCAATTGAAAAAATTGT
>MDTG01234459.1_pt1 | contig 11318 bp, 13 predicted proteins | sample 811421 | NCBI WGS metagenome assembly MDTG01 (sample SAMN05326645, study PRJNA326480) | marine metagenome | isolation source: seawater | place: Pacific Ocean: South East | collected 2011
AGGCAAAAATAGAAAAAAATTAAATGAAGCTGTTAATTTAACTATTACTTTTTTTAAAGATAATCTGAATTAGTTTTTTTTCTTTTAAAACTTCCTTTGCCTTTTTTAGGTTTTACAATACGTTTTCTGTATTTTTTTGAAAATAAATCAAATGCAATTTTATTTCTTTTTTTCATAAGAAATATCCATTTTTATTGTTAAGAATAAAATTATTATCAGAAAATTTTTCATTTATTTTTTTTCTTAACCTATAAATATGTGTCTCTACAGTGTGTGTATCTGCTTCGGAAGAATAGTGCCAAACTTGAGATAATATTTCATTTTTTGAGAGTGACTTTGAATTTTTTAAAAAAAGCTCCAATAATTGAATCTCTTTTTCTGTCAAAATAATAAATATTTTATTTCTTGATAACGTTTTAGCGTTTTTATCTAAAATATAACTTTTAATTTTAATTGATGAATTTTTGCTAAATATCTTTTTCGCTATTGAGTTTTCGATAACAGAGTTTATCTCATTAAGAGTGGTTGGAAGTTTAAGGTATCCTGTGAATTTATCGCCGTTTTCAATTTTATTTGTTGCTAAAACTTTTAATGTATCAGTAGTTCTTATTATATTTTTATATTTTTTGTCAGTTAATATCTCGTCATGAATAAATAGAATATCAAATTTTTTTAATGAATTTTGCTCGTAGTTTATATCTCCTTTCTCTAGATTAAACTTTAAATAGGATTTAAGTTCTATTAATGTATTAAAAAAGGAATTTGGACCAAAAAATAAAACATTTAATTGATGCATATTTTAATTAAAAATAAAAAGTTATACTTTAATGACTATAGAATAAAATGCGCCTTAGGTAAAAGAGGAATTGGAACTAAAAAGAAAGAAGGTGACTTAATTACACCTAAAGGTCTATATAAAATTAGGTTTATTTTATATCGAAAAGATAGAGTTAAAAATCTGAAGACTAAAAAGAAGAAACTCATAATAAAAAAAAATATGGGTTGGTGTAATGACTCAAATTCAAAAAGCTATAACAAATTGATCAAATTGCCTTTTAAATTTAATTATGAAAAGCTTTTTAGAAGTGACAGAATTTACGATATCGTACTTGTTCTCAACTATAATATGAGTCCAATTAAGAAAAATAAGGGCAGTGCAATATTTGTTCACATAGCTAAAAAGAACTTCAAATCGACGGAAGGTTGTGTTGCAATAAAAAAAAGGGATTTACAAAAAATAGCCAGTGAAATTAAAAATAATACAAAAGTAAAAATATTTTAACTTCTATTACCGAAAATTAGACTCCCGATTCTTAGATAGGTAGCTCCACAAGTTACCGCATCATTATAATCCGCAGACATCCCCATACTTAAATCTATCAATGCTAATGAGGAATTAAGTTCATTAAGAGATTTAAAATACTTTATTGAGTTTTTATCATTAGGTGGCAGAACCATTAATCCTATTATATTTAAATTTTTCTCTTTTGTGCAGTAACTATAAAATCCATCTAATTCATTAACAGGAATACCAGATTTTTGTATTTCATTTCCTAAATTAACTTGAATAAAATAATTCAAGTTTTTATTAAGATTCTTTTCGTTTTTAGCTAAAACATCGGCAAGTTTTTGATTATCTAAAGAGTGAATATAGTCAAAAGTTTCAATTGCATTTTTTGCTTTATTACTTTGAAGTTTACCAATCATATGTAATTTCAAATTAGGTAATCTTTTTTTAGTATTAAGCCACTTAGATGAAGCCTCTTGAACTTTATTTTCTCCAAAATGTAAATGACCATAATCTATTAATGGCTGGATGTGGGCTAATGAAAAGGTCTTGCTAACTGCAATGATATTAACCGATTTAGATGGATTTAACGATTTAATATTAGATTTTATTTTTTCAAATCTTTCTATTATTGTATTCATATGTTTGCTCTTAAAAAAAAGTATTTTTTAATTATAGAAAATACCAAAGATATCGACTTAAGTAATATAAAAAAGAAAAATAAATTTGTTATCATTTATAGAAACCTTGAAAGTAAAGAAAGTATTAGTAATCTCATCAATTTTAGAAGGCTTTGTAAATTAAAACTAATAGAATTTTATATTGCTAACAATGCAAAATTAGCGATTATGACAAAGTCGGATGGATTGTATCTATCGTCATATAATAAGGACCTCAAGTACTTAAATTTTAGACATCCTAATTTTAAAATAATAGGCTCTGCACACAATCACTTTGAAATAATTTCTAAGATTAAACAGAAATGTAGCTATGTATTACTTTCAAAATTATTTTTTGTAAGTTACTCTTTAAAATCTCCATATTTAGATGTTGTAAAATTTAATAGGTATACACTTAAGTTCAAGATGAATTTGATACCACTAGGCGGAATACAAATGAAGAATTTAAATAAACTTCAGATGGTTAGTTGTAGTGGTTTCGCTCTTTTATCAGAAATAAAAAAAAAGCCGGTTGAAATTATCAACCGGCTTTTTTAAATTTAACTAAACGTTAATTAAAACGCCATAGCTACTGAAAATACAGTTTCTTCAACGTCGTTGTTCTCTGTATATTCTACATTTTCGTGTGAGTTAATTGCTACTGCAAGTGTCATTCCACCCATTGTGTAAGCAGCTTGTACACCAGAAGATTCTACTGCGAATGTTTCTGTTGAACTAGTTTGCAATGATGGGTCTGACTCCTCATCTTCGAAAGAAATTGAGAAGTTGTCATTCACGTTAACCGCAATTGACATTTTAGTTGCTTCAATTGACTCAAGTACGTCTGTACCATTACCTAATGCTGTTGCAAGGTAACCTTTTGAGTAACCAATAGTCGCTGGACCAAATGCGTATGTTAAGTAATATGCACCTGACTCTGGACCTTGATCTGTAGCACCTTCTACACCGCTATATTCTAAATAGTCAGCACCGACTTTTAAACCATCAATTGGTGAAGCGTCGATTCTGTAGTGTGTTGCAGATGTACCCATAGCAGCTGTTTGCGCAAACGGATTAGCAGATGAACCGCTGTTCGTTGCTGCTGTAAACGTTCCTACGTTTGTAGCACCACCAGCTTTGTAGCTGTTGTTAGCTGCTGCAGCTGAACCTGATGAAGGAGCGTAAGCTATCTTCACTGTTGCACCGAAAGGTAGCAAGTCAGCTGGAGAGTGGTATTGAAGTGTATTCATTCCACTTGTATTAAAGTTATCTAACATATTTTCATCTAAAGATGTGTCAGAAGGTCTTGATATTACTGATTGTGATGCAGCGTTAACTGACTCTAAACCACCTTCAGAAATAAATACACCTAGTGTACCTATGTCAGTTGTAAGTGTTAATTTACCATCATCTTGTACAGTTGCACCGTCGATGTCTGTGGCATAGTTCCAAGACATACCGTTATCCAACTCACCAGAAGCTGATAAAGTAAATTCGTTAGCAACACCTAAACCTTTTCCTTTTTCTTGAGAAGCTGCGCTACCATCACTTGATGTGATTACGTAAGAAGCTTTAGCAGCACCAGTTACTGATAATTCACCAGCGTTTGCTACAGAAAAAGACAAAGCAGTTAATGCAACTAACATATATTTCATTACATTTTTCATATTTATCCTTTGTTATTATTAAATGATTAATTTAATTTAAATTAACTTGAGCAAAATATAATAAATTCACCTTGTTTTTCCCTTTTTTCACTTAAATTTGCTTTATTTTTCTGTTTTGTGATATAAATACAACACTAAAAAAGGCCTAAATTTATTGGAATATTTGAATATTAACTAGAAATATATCCATCATAGATTATAAAATATGTCTTTATGCACATTTCCAAACTAATTACTCTCTTTACTATCATATTGTTTGCATTGAACTCTTGTGGAGGCTTTAAATATGCTCCTGCTCGTGATGTTCCTGTCAAAGGAGAAGACAGAGCAAGAAAGAACATAGAAGAAGGCAGAGGGGTTTCTATTGGCGACTTAAGAAGAGGTGGAACTACTTATGAATTTAGTTCTTCAAACCCAATGTGGCGTGCATCTTTAGAAACTTTAGATTTCTTGCCTCTTTCAGTAGTAGATTACTCTGGTGGAATTATTGTGACTGATTGGTATTCTGATGCTTCAAGTGCCAACAGCTCAATTAAGATCTCATTGAGATTTTTATCAAACGAAATTAGATCAGATAGTTTAAAAGTAATAATACATAAAAAAAACTGTTCCGCCTCACTTGATTGTAAAATTTCAATCTTGGAGAAAAACAAAATTAACGAAGAGCTTCATTCAACTATTTTAAGGAAAGCTGCAATTCTTAAAAAAGAAGACAAAAAAAAGAAATAATTTATTAATGGAAAGGTTTAACTTTCAAGTAATTGAAAAAAAGTGGCAGCAAAAATTTTCCAAAAATAATCTAGGCAGAGAAAAAGGAAAAAAATTTTATTGCTTAGAAATGTTTCCTTATCCTTCTGGGCGAATTCATATGGGACACGTCAGAAATTATACTATTGGTGATGTAATTGCTCGATACAAATACCTTAATGGACATAATGTTTTACACCCAATGGGGTGGGACGCATTTGGTTTACCGGCAGAAAATGCATCAAAATTAAATAATTTGCATCCTAAAAAATGGACAGAAAATAATATTGAAACAATGAAATCTCAACTGAAATTGTTGGGTTTATCAATTGATTGGGACCTTGAAATATCTACTTGTGACAAAGAATATTATAAACATCAACAATCTATCTTTATAGATTTTTATAAAAAAGGATTTGTATCACGTAAAGAAACCTACGTAAACTGGGACCCAGTTGAAAAAACTGTGCTAGCTAACGAACAAGTTATAAACGGTAAAGGCTGGAGATCCAATGCCGTCGTTGAAAGAAAGAAGTTATCTCAGTGGTTTTTTAATATTACAAAATTTTCAAATGAGCTTCTTAAAGATTTAAATCAATTGGATGGCTGGCCTGAGAAAGTTAAGTTAATGCAAGAAAACTGGATAGGAAAATCTTATGGATGTGAAATAAAATTTGAAACTTTAAACCAACAAAATACTATAAATATATTTACAACAAGACCAGACACGATTTTTGGAGCTAGTTTTATTGCGCTTTCTGTTGACCATCCTTTAAATAAAGATTTTCTTAAGGACCCTAATTTTAAAAAATTTAAGCTAAGCTGTGATAAAACCGGCACGACCGAAGAGGCATTAGCTAATGCTGAAAAAATTGGCTACGAAACAGGTATTTTTGTAAAACATCCTTTCTTAAATAAAAAACTACCTGTTTATTTTGCAAACTTTGTTCTTATGGACTATGGAAATGGAGCTATATTCGGGTGTCCCGCTCATGATCAAAGAGACTTTGATTTTGCGACTAAATATAATTTAGATATTATCAGGGTAGTATCAAATGAAAAAAACCAAGATAAAAATGAATTAAAAGAAGCTTACACCGGTAATGGAAAATTAATTAATTCTGAATTTTTAAATAACTTAGAGGTTAGTACTGCTAAAGAAAAAATAATTAGCGAAATTGAAACTAGAAATATAGGAAAAAGAAAAACTCTATATAGACTTAAAGACTGGGGTGTATCAAGACAACGTTATTGGGGTTGTCCTATTCCAATGATCTACCTTGAGAATGGTGAAATTGTTCCTGTAGAAAAAGATGAATTACCAGTTGAGTTGCCTGATGATATTGACCTTAATTCAAAAGGGAATCCCTTAGAGTCTCATCCAACCTGGAAATTAACAAAGCAAAAATCTACAGGAAAAAAAGCAATACGAGAAACTGATACACTTGATACTTTTGTTGACTCCTCTTGGTATTTTTTAAGATTTTGCTCACCACAACACAAAGCCTCACCATTTGATCCAGACAAAATAAATTATTGGATGCCTGTAGACCAATATATAGGAGGAGTTGAACACGCTATTCTTCATCTTTTATATTCTCGTTTTTTCTCTAAAGCGTTAAATAAATGTGACTCAAGTATAGATATATCAGAACCATTTAAAAACCTTTTCACACAGGGAATGGTTTGTCATGAAACTTATAAAGATCAAAAAGGTAATTGGTTATATCCAGAAGAAATCGAAAAAATTAATGTTACAACAGCTGTTAAAATATCTGATAAAAGCCCGGTTAAAATTGGACCAGTTGAGTCTATGTCAAAATCTAAAAAGAATACCATAGATCCCGAAACAATGATTAAACAATACGGGGCTGATGCGGTAAGATTATTTATATTATCTGATAGTCCACCTGAAAAAGATATTCAGTGGTCTAACACAGGTGTGGCCTCTGCAAATAAATTTTTACAAAAAATTTGGAATTTAAACTATTTAATTTCTATCAGAAAAGAAAAAAAAGGTAATTCTAGCTTTGAAAAAAAATTTCTTTCAGTAGTGAATAATTTTGGAAGTAAAATTGATAACTCAATTAATAATTTTAGATTTAATGTTACAATTGCTCATTTTTATGAAGTTTACAAGTATATGAGAGACAGTTTAGATAATGAAATCGGTAACGATTTATTTAGACAAAATATTCAAAAAATTATGAAATTAATGATCCCATTCACACCCCATCTCGCATATGAGTGTTTGGAACTATTAGATTGTAAAGATACAAACAGTTGGCCAAAAATAGAAAAAAATAACCTTGAAGAAATAAAGTTAGCAGTGCAAATTAACGGTAAAACTAGGGATATTATATCAATTAAAAAAGATCTACCTGAGGAAGATGTAGATAAGATTATTTTAAAGGACTCAAAAGCAAAGAAATATTTTGAGAATAGAGAAGTTAAAAAGAAAATATTCGTGAGAAATAAAATTATTAATTACATAATTGCTAAATAATGAAAATAAAATTCTTATTTGTTTTACTTCTTGGGCTATTAATTACTAACTGCGGTTATAAGGTAATTAACCAATCAGAGCTCATTAATTTTTTTATCACTGACTTAGATTCAAGTGGTGATAATAGAGTAAACTATAAGATTAAGAACAAGCTTTTGATATACGGAAAAGATAAAGCTGGACTAAAACCGATTAAAATTAATTTAAATTCAAATAAAACAAAAACTATAAAAGAAAAAAATATTAAAAATGAAGTAACAAAATATTGGATAACGATAAACGTTAATGTTGAAGTTAAAGACAGAAATAATGCAACAATCGCAAATTTCTCTGTTAACCATCGAGGCGACTACGATGTAGCATCACAATATTTTAAAACGTTAAACTCTGAAAAAAGGTTAATAGAACTTCTCTCTGAAAAATTAAAAGATAAAATTATAACAAGCTTAATAAACGAGTTAAATGATTTATAAAAGTTACTTAGTCGAGGAGAATATTAATCTCATCAATCAAAGCTTTGTTCTTTTATACGGGGAAAACTTTGGTTTAAAAAACGATTTAAAAAAAAAAATCAAAGAAGCAAATCAAAAATCGGAAATATTTAAATTATCACAAGATGATGTTATTAAAAATGAAGAAAAATTTTATAATGATATTTTCAATATTTCTCTATTTGAAAATCGAAAAGTGTTTCTTATAGACCAATGTAACGATAAGATAGTAGATATAATTAAAAAGATTGAAGGAAAAATAGATACACAAAAGATTTATTTAATTTCAGATATACTTGATAAAAAGTCAAAGCTCAGAAATTTTTTTGAGAAATCAAAAAAGTATGGATCGGTAGCTTGTTACGCTGACAATGAAATTAGTATAAAATCACTTATAACAAAAAGATTAAAAGGATATGAAGGTTTAACAACTGAAAATATTAATTTAATTATTAGTAGTAGCAGTCTTGATAGAGATAAGCTGAATAATGAATTACAAAAGATTGAAACCTATTTCTCTAACAAAATTCTAGATAAGATTAAGTTAGAAAGCCTTTTAAATGATAGTACAAACGAAGATTTTAACTTGCTTAAAGACGAAGCTCTAAGTGGAAATAAAAGTAAAACTAACAAGCTTTTAAGCGAGTCAACAATATATCCAGAAAAAAATATTCTATACTTGAGCTTGATTAATCAGAGATTATTTAGACTGGCTGAAATATTAAAATTAATAAAAAATACAAGTCTAGAAAATGCTATTGGAAGTTTAAAACCTCCAATTTTCTGGAAAGACAAGCCAACATTTATTCTGCAAACTAAAAAGTGGAATTTAGAGAAAATTAAGGATATTTTAAACAAAACTTACGACCTTGAGTTCAAAATGAAAACCAATCCATCACTTGATAAAAATATACTTTTAAAGAAATTAATAGTTGATATTTGTGAAAAGGCTAGCGCTTAGTAAGTAAATCAGAAATTAATTCAAATTGATCCAAGTCTTTATAGGAAATTATAACTCTTCCGGAATTATTTTTTTTATTTGTAATATTCACTTTTAAACCAAGAATCTTTTCAATTCGTTCTTGCGTCTTTAATATATTGGTATCAATGTATCTTTCTTTAGTGCTAGGTTTTTTGTTTCGCGTTAAATATTCTACTTTTCTTGCACTATAATTCTTAGAGACTATTTCTTCTGCTATTGAAGAAGCATTTGAGATGCCAATTAAGGGCCTCGCCTGACCTGATGTTAAAGTACCTTCTTCTAGCATTGCAACTACATCAGATGGCAAAGTTAACAATCTTAGGGTGTTGCTTATGTGGCTTCTACTTTTAGACATTAATTTAGATATACTTTCATGATCATAATTAAACTCATCGTATAATCTTTTGTATCCTTTAGCCTCTTCTATCGGATTAAGATCATCCCTTTGAATATTTTCAACTATCGCTACTTCTAAAGACTCGACATCACTAAGGTCTAAAATTGTTACTGGTATTTCATGAAGCCCAGCTCTCTGAGCAGCTAACCATCTTCTTTCACCAGCTACGATTTCATATTTGTTAGAATCTGATTTGCTTGCCCGAACAGCTATGGGCTGAATTATTCCATTTTTTTTAATAGAATTAGCTAATTCCTCAAGTTTTTCCTCTTTAAAATTTTGTCTTGGCTGATAGGGATTTCTGCTTAAATCACTAATAGAAACCTTGCTAATTTGATTGTTCTCACTGGATCTTTCTTTTGGTTTTGAGTCACCAAATAAGGCTGACAAGCCACGTCCTAAACCTTTCTTCTTTCCTGTGGTCATGCTGCACTCTCAATTTTACTATTTTTAATAAACTCTTCTGCTAACTTAAAATATGATTTACTACCAACACAATTCTTATCATAAATTACACAGGGCAAACCGTGGGAGGGAGCTTCTGATAATCGAACGTTCCTTTGAATTACGGTTTGGTAAACTTTTTCTTTAAAATAATTTCTTGCTTCCCTGTCTACTTCAGATGAAAGTTTATTTCTTTTATCAAACATAGTTAGTAAAATACCTCTTATTTTTAAACGTGGGTTTAAATTTTCCTTAATTCTGTCAATTGTTTTTACAAGTTGAGTTATTCCCTCAAGTGCAAAAAATTCTGTTTGAAGCGGAACTAGCAATTCGTCTGAAGCAACTAGCGCCATAATGGTAAGCAAACTTAATGAAGGAGGACAGTCTATAAAAATATTATCATACTTTTCTAACAATCCGTCCTTTTCCGTTTTCAGAATTTCTTTTAAAACAAAAGCCCTATTAGAATCGTTTGCTGTCTCTACCTCTAATCCTGATAAATTTACGTGTGATCCAATTAAATCTAAATTTTGAATTTCGGTTTTTTGAATTATCTCTTTAATACTTATCTTTTGTATGAGTAAGTTGTAAATGTTTTTATTTTCGTCGCTGTTACTTTTTCCTAAACCAGTTGTAGCATTTCCTTGTGGATCTAAATCTATAACTAAATTTCTTTGACCCATAATGGACAGTGAAGCTGCTAAGTTTATTACAGTAGTTGTCTTACCTACTCCACCTTTTTGATTTATAACTGCTAAAGTTGTTGTTCCAGCCATTTAGTTTTTAATTCGCATCAAAATTATTTTTGATTTCTTATTTGTAATACTATTCTCTAATTTATAAGAGAATTTTCGTATTTTTAAAGATTTATTTATCTCTTCCTGTGCATTTTGACCCTTTAAAATGATCAAATTATGTGGTTTTTTGGCAATTTCACGTGAAACTTGTATTACTTGATCTAATTTTTTAAAAGCTCTACAAATTATAATGTCAGAATCTAACACTTCATCTCTCACGTCCCCTAGAACTTGTGCATTTAAACTTAATTTTTTAATTACATCCGTTAAAAATCTCCTTTTTACAGGTGATTTTTCATATAATTTCACGTGAAAAGCCTTATTTTCATTAAATACTTCTACTACTAGACCAGGAAATCCTGCTCCAGTTCCAAGATCGGCTAATGAACTGAGATTAAAATTAATAAACTTAACCAATTGAGCTGAATCAAGTATGTGTCTAGACCAAATTTGATTTTCAGTACTTCTAGAAATTAAATTATAATTTTTATTTTCTTTTAGAACAAGATTTGTAAACTCTTTAAGCTTTTCAATAGAATGATCGTTAAAATTAAGATTTTTTTTGAGAATATTTATGACTTCTAGCTGCTGCATCAAGCAGTGGCTTTATATCTGAGTTTTTTAATGTGCGAAAGAAGAATAATTATAGCTGCTGGCGTAACTCCATCAATACGTATAGCTTGACCTAGAGTTTTCGGCTTTACTTGAAGCAATTTACTCTTAATCTCGTTGGACAAGCCGCTTAGTTTTTCGTAATTTATGCCCTCTGGTATTAATACAGACTCGTCTTTCCTAAATGACTCTATATCTCTGTCCTGTCTCTCTAAGTAACCCATATAATGGGCATCTATTACAACTTGATTTTCTATATAACGTGGAAATGGTGGAATATCATTGAATACTTGCCTTATTTTTGCCATATTTACTTTTCGTTGTCCCATTATCTCAAGACAAGATCTTTTTACCCCATCCATAGCAATTTTAATATCATATTTTTTAGCTTGATTAGGAGATAAAAAATTATTTTTTAAAATTCTATTAAGAGCTATAATATTTTTTTTCTTTTCATTAAATATTTTTTTTCTCTCAGACTTCACTAAATTTAAATTAATTCCAAAATCAGTTAGTCTTTGATCTGCATTGTCGGCTCTTAGAGTTAGTCTATATTCGGCTCTAGATGTAAACATTCTATAAGGTTCAGTAACTCCTTTAGTAATAAGATCATCAATCATCACGCCAATATAAGAGGTTGATCGATCTAAAATAAACTCTTCTTGATTTTGAATTTTTAAAGCAGCATTGATCCCGGCTATCAATCCTTGAGCTGCAGCTTCTTCATA
>MDTG01033664.1_pt1 | contig 11317 bp, 13 predicted proteins | sample 811421 | NCBI WGS metagenome assembly MDTG01 (sample SAMN05326645, study PRJNA326480) | marine metagenome | isolation source: seawater | place: Pacific Ocean: South East | collected 2011
AATTAATATTTTTCAAAACAGTATCTGTTTGAAATATTTTACTGATGCCATCTAATCTAATCACGATATAAAAATAGAGAAATTACAGACTGATTTTTTTATTTCCAAAAGAAAAAAAGTTGAATAAGATTAAGTTATGAAAAGATTAGAACAAATTGTAGCAATATTTATTGCAGCTGGTTTGGCAATACCTAGTTATTGGTTTTTTTGGACTCTCGCTGGGGGGGGAGGTTATGACAGAAGAGTTAAGCCTAATAATCTGCCTACTAATTTATCTTTACAAACCCCCCCTCACTTTAATAAGCCATAATTTTGTTGGAAGATCATCTAATGTACTTAAATAATCTATAACTTCTTCCTTCGTAACCTTGAGATTCATATCATTTCCTATTTCGCAAATCTTATCTAAAGCAGCTTTAGGATTAGTTAATGCAATCCTAAATAAATTTTGTTTTTTTTCTGCATCTTCTGATATGAAGTTATAAAGTTTTTCAGCATTAGTTGTCATTTAATTCATTTAATTCACTTAATTAGGATATTCCTTTAAGCGACATTTTGGTTACTATTATCATTTATATATAAATCTTTATCAGAATCTATTATTTCTTTCGCAGAAGCATCCTCCATACTTCTTGCATCTAGGCATAACACTTTTCTTAACTTTGCAAAATTTGCAGCATGAGAAACCCTGCCATCTCTCTTGGCTGCGAACTCTGACTTCTGCAAGATTTGATGAAGATGAGTTAGTAAATATGGACTAACAACCGCAGAAATCAAAACATCACTACTATTTTGAAGTTGACTACCTGCATGAAGTATCCTTTTTTTTGGTTGATTGATAATTGATCTTTTCTCGGAATTAAGCTTCATTGGGTTTTTCATAGTCTTCGTACACAAAGGAAAAAGTAAAAGCTATTTACGCTTGATAATATTATACACAAAGATAGTATCCTTGACTAACTGTGTATACTAAGAAGTAACAGTTATGATCTCTTATTCATGGCAACACGCCAAAACTCGACTAATGGCAAGCCTAAATCTCCAAGGATTCAAGTTATTCTTCCTGAGCACCTTTGTGAACAACTAGCATTATTAGCCGAAGAAGAGTCAAGAACAGTAAGTAATATGGCAAAGGTTTTAATACAAAAAGGATTAAAAATTTACTTTGAGAAAGAAGAAAAAGCTTCGATTCAAGGGGCCCATAAAGACACAGATTCCTTTAGGGACTCATTAGAAAAACAAAGTATTAAAAGATTAAAAGGAATGCCTAAAAGAATTCGTTATATTCAAGATTCGGAAAATTAAAACTTAATTTTGAGGTAATTTGGATAAATCCTCCATTAATCCCATAACCACTAGAATGTGTCCTCTCTCTAAAATATATTTAGCTGGAGGATTAACAGTTAATTGCTCTGCAGGTCCTGCTGCAAGAATATTTACGAAATAATTTTTTCTCAAATTTAAATCTCTCAAAGATCTACCTATAAAATCCTCAGGTACTGTAATTTCATCAATTCCAGTTTTATTATCCAATTCTAGTCTCTCAATCAAATTTGGTCTTACAAGTTCCAATCCTAATCTTTCTCCTTGCATTCTTGATGGGAATACCACCTTGTCAGCTCCTACCCGCTTCAGCATTTTTTCATGTAAATCGCTGGTAGCTCTAGCTATTACTCTTTTAACTTTAGTACCTTCACTATCTTTAGCAATCAAAGTAGTTGTAATGCTGGCCTCTATAGGCTCACTTATTCCGACTACCAAAGTATTCATTTCGAGAATTCCAGATTCCTTCATAGATTCTTCATCAGTACAATCAACCACTCTCGCTTCAATAGTAGGCTCCAGCTGCCTTAAATCATCTATAGCCCTTTCAGAATAATCTGCAGCTAATACGTCTGCACCATTACTTATAAGTTCCCTACAAACAGCTGTCCCAAATCTACCAACTCCTACAACTGCAAAAGTAAGAGCTTCATTCTCCTTTTTAGGAGACCATTGCCACCAATCAGTCATAATCAAACAATTTAAACGTAAAGATCAGCTTTTGGGTAACCAATTCTTTTTTGCTTATCTATTCTACTCTTGTAAAGAGCCTCCCATACAGCACTTAAGAATAATAAAATACCCAACCTCCCAACGAACATACCAATAATTAAGATGAATTGTCCAAAATGATTTAATTTACTAGTTAAGCCTATATCAAAACCTACTGTTGCAAAAGCCGAAATGCAAGTAAAAAGCATTTCTAAAAAAGTGAATTTCTCTTTATTAACAAAAGTATTTGTCGTACTCAAAAGCATCGCCATTAATAGAACAAATAATAATGAACCCACCGTAATACCAACTGCTTTCAAAATAACTTTATCTGATATCACTCTATTACTAATAATTACGTCCCTCTGCCCACGCAATGTAGATCTTGTAGCCGCCATTAATGCCATGAAAGTTGTAGTCTTAATACCCCCGCCTGTGCCTCCTGTACTGGCTCCAATAAACATCAAAGTCATTAAAAGTAACAAACCAGTATCAGATATTGTATCTATAGAGATTGGGTAATTAGTAAATCCAGCCGTTCTAGCGCTGACAGTTTCAAATAAAGCAGATAATATTCTTTCAAAAAAATTTAAATCATCCAAAAATAATCCATTCAATAAAGACTCAGTCATGAAAAAACCTAACGAACCAAATAATATTAAATAAAAAGTAGTTCTTATAACTAAACGACTATGAAGACTTAATTTCCTATATTGGAGATTATTTCTATGATTCCAAATATCATCAATCACCCTCCAACCAAGGCCACCTAAAATAATCAAAAAGATAAATACAAAATTAACCACAATATTAGATCTATATTCCAATAGGCTTGAATCCCAAAGAGAAAATCCTGCATTGTTATAAGCAGAAATACTATGAAAAATAGATATCCATAATCTTTCTCCATGATTTTTTATATCTACAAATCCAAAAGAATAAAGGATCAATGAGCCTAAAGTGATTATGCTAGCTGCCGTAATAGAAATACTTCTAAATGTTCTACCAATACCACCTACACCAAATTCATCTAACGTTTTCCCCTTATCCAATCTAGTTCTTAATTTTGTACCCTTAACAACAAAGCCTTGTAAAAAAGTAGTTATTGCCATTAACCCTAAGCCTCCAATCAATAACATGAAAGCTAAAAAAATCTGTCCAATGATAGTTAGGTCTTTACCAATATCGATAATTGTCAGTCCCGTAACAGTAATAGCAGAAGTAGCTGTAAAAAAAGCCTCCCATAAGCCAACTTTCTGTGAGGAACAGAATGGCGAACTTATAATTAATGTTCCAAAAAATATAATTACAAAACCTGTCACAATTGTAAACTGTGGTACAGTCAATTTCCTGTAAGAATCTTTTAATTTATAAACTGTTTGATTTAATAACACTTTTCGATATGTACTTTAAGAAAAATTTAAAATAATTAGAGCAGGAACAGACAGACACATAATAATGGTTAGACCTACTCCATATCTAGCAATATCAAAGAATCTATACCTCCCTGGACCATAAACCATTAGATTAGTCTGATATCCCATGGGTGTTAAGAAAGATTGACTAGCTCCAAACAAAACAATCAATATTAAGGCATTTGGTGAAATAGCTAAAGTAGAAGAAAATTCAATAGCAACTGGTAAAATCAACGCTACTGATGCCGCATTACTTATAAACTGCGTGAGAATAACAGTTGAAGTAAAAATTACTACCAAAGCAAAATAAATAGGCAGACCATCAAGTAAAAAATTTAGATTTAAGGCTATTAAATCGGCTAAACCAGTTACTTGCATCGCCACGCTAAAACTTGATAATGAGCCTAATAGTAAGATTACATCTAATCTTATTGATCTTTGAATTTCTGCAGGACGTAAACAGCCAGATCCAACCATTGCAATAACTGCCAATAAAACAGATCCTACTAATGGCACTTTAGAAATTGATGGTAAAACTATCATTGCTATTGCTATTGCTATTGCTATAGGTTTTTTTCTTAAAGAAGGTAAATCATCTTCTACTTGATCTAAGATCAGAAGATCATTAGACGCTTGAAGTCCTCTAATAGAATCCAATGGAGCTTGCAACAAAAGAACATCACCAGCTCTTAGAACGGCCTGTCCCAATCTTTCTTGAACAGTTTGCTGACCTCTTCTCAAGGCTAAAACAGTAGCATTATGCCTCTGTCGAAATCTAAGTTCTCTTAAACTTGCACCTGCCAAAGTAGAGCCAGCCGGAAGAAGAGCTTCAAACGTTTTAGTCCCCTCATCGGAGGATATTTGCTTACTATCTTGAAGTTTTCTTACCTTTTCTGCTAACAAGATAGTGTGTTCCTGCTCTAACCTCAATAAATCTGCACGTGTGACACGTATTAATAGTCTGTCTTCAGGTTCTATTTTTCTATCTGCCAAAGGAGGTAATATGGCTTTTCCGTTCCTTTGTAATTCAAGAACATCAACATCAAACCTTCTCTGCAACCTACTATTCCTCAATGACTGTCCTACAAGCTCGGAATAATTAGGAATCGTAACTTCAGTAAAATAAATATTCATATTACCATTATTTGAAAACTCATTTCCACTACCTCTATCAGGCAATAAAGAATCTGACACTAAAATCATATAGGTAATTCCTATAAGCCAAACAGGAATGCCAATTGCTGTAAAACTAAATAATTCAAGAGGGCCATACCCGAGCTGTTGACTTATATCACTGACGAGAAGATTAACCGAGCTACCCAGAAGAGTAAGTGTGCCGCCTAATAATGTCGCAAAAGATAATGGCAAAAGAACTTTAGAAGGTGAAATATTTCTCCTGGTACACCAACTTTCAACGAGAGGCAATAATGATGCAACTACTGGCGTATTTGGTACGATTCCAGAGATAGGTGCTATCAGAAAAGCTAAAAAAGCTATTAATCTTCTAGAAGTTCTTATACTATCAGAAGCTATTAGTTCTCTTACCCTATCAAGAGCTCCGCTCTTAAATAAAGCTGCTGAAACCGCAAACAATCCCATTAAAGTAATTAATGAAGGGCTTCCAAATCCAGCTAATGCTTTCTGAGGAGTGAGTACGCCAGTAGCAATAAATATAGCCACACATAACAAACCAGTTAGCTCGGGAGCAATTGTATTTTTTATGAATAATATGATCGATAAAATTAATACTATTACTGTTATCAAAGCATCATAATTTTCATTTAAAAAGAAAACTAAATTCATATTGAGGGGACTTTACCTAAATATAACTATAAATTTTATTGATAAAATTTTATCAATCTCAAACTTTACTCATTAATTTAGAAAAAACTGATTTCTTCTCTATAAGCCATGATGCAGCTGACTTTATACTTTTCTCAAGAATGGGCATTTTTGAGGCATAGATTAATCTTCTAATCTCAAATGCAAATTTACCAGATAAAGTTATACCTAGTGCTGAAATAGATGCCTCACCTAAACCAAGACTAATCATTTCACCATTATCTTTAAATTCGAAAGGGAGTAATTCCTTTTTATGAATTAACAAATTTAAATTATGTGCAGCATGTTGACCTTGTTGCATAGCAACTTGCGCAGTACTTGCGAGATCTTCTTTACCTTCTATAACAGCTATATCACCTAAGGCAAAAACGTTTCTAAATTCTTTCATTTGTAGAAAATCATTAATAACTAATTTGCCAAATGATTTTTCAATATAATTCTTTACATATGATAAATTTGGTTTTACTCCAGCAGTCCATATAACTGCACGATGTGTTAATTTATTTGACTTACTAAACTTATTATTTATATAAATCTCAGTCTTCGTAATTTCTTCTACAGTAGTATCAAAATGAATTTTGATATTTCTTTTTAACAAAGCTTTCTCAGCTTCTTCTCTATTAAAGATTTTATTTTTATTAAGAATCTCATTAGATTTTTCAATTATTTGAATATTGAAATCATGGCTATATAAATCACTTAATTTACATGCCAATTCAACTCCTGAGGGGCCTGCACCAACTATGAATAAATTTTCCTTATCAGACTTATTTGAACTTGTTTCAATAAGCCTTTTTAATTTTCTTATATCTTTAATATCATTAAAAAAATAGCCAAATTCATTAACACCTTTAATAGAAAAGCTATTAGGTAATGATCCTGTACTAAGAACAAGATATTGATACTCAATATTTAAACCATCTTGGAACTTTAAACTATTATCTTCGAAATTGACATCACGTAATTCGTTTTGAATAAAAGTAATACCTGAATTTAAAAATATTATGTCTAAATTTTGAGCCACTTCCCAAGATTTCATTTCTTCACTTAAAATTTCATACATTAGAGGTTTGAAAACAAATGAAGATTGAGAATCTACAACAATAATAGGGATATTTAAATCAATTTTTTTTAGATTTAATGCAGTGTTTATTCCTGCAAAACCAGCACCAACTATTACTATTGGTTTTTTTATCGAATTCATAATTAATATATAAATATATCTAGAGTTATAATTAAATTAGACGAATATTTTCAAATTCGGGCGTAATAATTCTTTCAGTCCTTAAATTCAAACTAAAATGTCAGATGAAATTCAGTCAAAATTAGATATTTATAATACTAAAATTGCGCATATGAAGCCATTAGAAATAATTGAATGGGCTTATCAAAATTTCAATAGTAAATTTGCTTTTACAACTAGTTTCGGGATTCAATCTTCGGTATTGTTACATATTATTCAACAATCTTCATTTAGAAATAAAGTTAAAATTTTTTGGATTGATACTGGCTATTTACCTAAAGAAACATATATGTATGCTGAAGAAATTATCAGTAAGCTTTCCTTAAATATAGAAATAGTACAAAGCGAGCTTTCACCTGCGAGAATGGAAGCAATTCATGGAAAGCTTTGGGAGAGTGATCAAGCCAAAGATCTTGATAAATATCATAAGATAAGAAAAATAGATCCTCTAGAAAAAGCTTTTAGAAAATATTCAATAAGTTGTTGGGCTAGTGGTGTCAGAGCTCATCAAACTAATAATAGAAGACAAATGAAATTAATTGATACGATAAGAGAGAGATTGTCTTTAAGACCTCTTCTGAAATGGTCTAACAAAGATATGTTTTATTATATGGAAGAAAACAAATTACCTCAACATCCATTATTTTTAAAAGGATATTCAACTATTGGGGATTGGCATTCAAGTCAAGCTGAGACTCAGCAGAACAAAGGGAGAGAAACTAGATTTGGCGGAATAAAAGAAGAGTGTGGTTTACATACTAATGATTAGAATTACATAGCGGGATGAATTCAAAGCCTGAGTACTTACTGATAGGTAATACGAGATTACACTGGGCAAAAAAAATTGGTAGCAATTATCGTTTTAATCATTCGCCCTTGAATCATCCATTCCCAAAAGAAATTGATAAAGACAACTTATTTTGGGCGTCAGTTGGTAATTATGAAACAAGCTTTTTAAAACGAGAAAATGAATTAACAATTAAGGATATAAAGCTTAGGAATATGCCTAAATACTTTGGGATAGATCGGGCATTAGGTTGTAATGCTGCCTTGCAAATCATTAACAATCCCCATCAAAAAAATATAATTGTTGCAGATTTTGGCACCACATTATCAATTACAAAGATAAATTCAGAAGGTTATTTAATAGGAGGCCAGTTAATACCAGGTTTTTATACGCAATTAGAATCCATGTGTGCAAGTACTAAGAATCTTAAAATGCCTAAAAGATTTGAAGTTCCACAAGATGATTTCTCAATTCAGACTCAAGAATCCATGCTTAAAGGGGTACAACATTCTTTGATTGGAGCCGTTAACTTAGCATTTGATCCACATAAAGATATCTTAATTATTTGTGGTGGTGACTCTGAAATGATGGAACCATATTTCTTTAGGAAAAAAGAGGTTTATATAAGACCAGATTTGGTAATGAAAGGAATGATTATGTTTTATGAAAAATATTAATCCTACTTCTAAAATTAAAATACTCAGTGTAAATTTAAATCTGAAATTATATGATCTGCCATTATTGGAGCTTTTACTTTATGAAAAATTTTCTCAATATGTCCAGAGGAATCAATTACAAATGTATTCCTCATCATACCCATATACTCTTTCCCCATGAATTTCTTTAATCCATAACTTTCATAAGAAGTTGCTACTTCACATGGGATCGGGTCTACAAGCAAAATAAAAGGCAACTTAAATTTATCAATAAATTTCTTATGTGATATTGCAGTATCTTTGCTTATCCCAATAATAGTAATTTTATTTCTAGTAAAGAGATCCCAATTATCCCTAAAATTACACGCTTCCTTCGTACACCCTGGAGTATTATCTTTAGGATAAAAATATATTATTACTCTATTGCCTTTAAAATCAGATAAAGAAATATTTTGATCAGAGGAGTCTTTTAGAGTAAATTCAGGAGCTCTATCACCAATTTGTATAGCCATTGGAATCAACAAAATACTACTCAAATAGAATACCAAAGATTTGGCTTCATAATATGGGAGGTTTAAAACATATATCAACTTATGAAGAGAAAAAGATCTCAAAACTTCTTACAGCAAAAAGAGCAAAAGTTTTTTTGGAAAGTAGAGCTTTTATGAGGCAATGTTTATCACATTTATTCAACATCAATCCTTTAGAGATACCCCTAAAAGCATATCCAGGAGAAATTCCAAAGATTCCAGAAGGAATGGGTAATATTAGTATTAGTCATACTAAAAACATACTAATACTTATTTGGCATGAAGAAAAAATAGGAATAGACATAGAAGAATCAAAAAGAAAATTTAACTATCAAGGAATTGCTAAAAAATACTTTCAAAATACTAAGGGAATGAAAAGCACAAAAAAAATAAATCAAAAAGATATTTTAAATTATTGGAGCGCAATTGAAGCAGCTATCAAATGTGATGGAGGTAAATTATCACAAGATCTAAAACACTGGAAATTGATTAAAGGAAAAAATAAAGATAAGATATATCATGCCAATAAAGAACTAAAACTACAATTAAACCAATTTGAATACAAACAATGGATTATTTCTATTACAAATAAAAAAAGATTTTTTAGTAATGATGATTTAATTATCTGCGAAAACTTTAATGATTTCGGATCTTTTAAGTGTTGTTAGAATTATCAAATTTTATTTTTTCCCAACCATTCTGATTAAACTTCCACATATTATCTTTTTTCAGATTCTGAGGCATATATTTTTGATTTAACGCTTCTTTATAAAATTCATGGGGATTTATATAATTTTTAGAATTATTACGTAAATGATCAGGGATGCAAAAGGACTCACAATCATTAAGATTATTGATGAATTTAGAAATAGCTTTCAAACTATTACTTTTTTTAGAAAGTGCTAAATATAAAGACGCTTGTGCAAGAAAAAAATTACCTTCAGGAAAGCCTACTCTATCGAACGCGTCACAACAAGCATTAACAACTACTATTGCGTTAGGATCGGCTAGACCTATATCTTCACTAGCTAATATTAGTAATCTTCTAAAAATAAATTTGGGATCCTCACCTGCAGAAATCATATTAGCTAGCCAAAACAACGTGGCATCAGCGTCTGATCCTCTTATGGATTTGATAAAAGCACTAATGGTATCATAATGATTTTGCCCTTTCTTATCATATTGAATCTTTTTATTTTGAATCGAATCTTCCGCAACAGCAAGATTAATAACTACATTATTAGCTTTTTCATGGGGTTGTATATTAATAGCAAATTCTAGAGAATTAATTAGCGTTCTAGCATCTCCACCTGAAACTCTTAGTAAATGATCTTGACCTTCTTTTGTGAGGGTTATTACTTTTGGTTCCTTTAGTTGAGAATAATATTTAATAACTTTTTGAATTATTTTCAACAGTTCTTTCTCAGTTAGTGGAAGCAATTTAAAAATTCTTGATCTACTCAAAAGAGCTTGATTTATAGAAAAATAAGGATTTTCTGTTGTAGCTCCAATAAAAGTGATAGTTCCATTTTCAACAGAAGAAAGTAATGCGTCCTGTTGAGCAGATGTAAATCTATGAACCTCGTCAACAAACAAAATTGTTTTCCTTTTAGATCTAATAAATATGTCTTCCGCTTCTTTGATGGAATTTCTTAATTCTTTTATTCCTGAAAAAACTGCATTTAAATTAATTAAATTAGACCTTGAATAATTAGAAATTATTCCTACCAAAGTAGTTTTTCCAACCCCAGGCGGGCCAGATAAAATCATATTGCTAACTTTATCATTTAAAATTGCATTACGAAGGAGCGAATCTTTATCTAAAATTTTTAATTGACCATAAAAATCTTTCAGATCTTTAGGCCGTAATATATCTGCTAAAGGTGCATTAGACTTTTCATCTAAATTAGTTTTTAAAAAATCATCATATTCCATTTATTTAACTCAAAATTAATATTTTTTGTTAAGTGATAACAGTAGGTTTTTCCATTTTTGTGAGGCCTTTAATATTTAATAGGATATCTAAATCAAGTATTAAATCTCTAAGAGCTAGTTGAGGATCCAAAAGTAAATTCTCATTTGTATGCGCATATTTTTCAAAATATAATCTAAGAGTTGATCCTTGTGTTCCAGTCCCTGATAATCTAACAATAATCCTTGAATTATCTTCTAAAGTTATTTTAAGACCTTGATTTGAACTTATAGATTTATCTATCGGATCCTCATAAGAATAATTAGAGGCATCTTTTACAATACTATTAGCAAAAACATTTCCTTTCATCTTTGGCAATAATTTTTCTAACTTACCGTATATTTGATTAGCTATTGAAGAGGGAATTGCTTCATAGTCATGCCTAGAGTAATAATTTCTGCCATACTGTTGCCAATGTTTAGTTATTAATTCATTCACTGAGCATTTATATTCTGATAAAATTTGAAGCCAAAATAAGACAGCCCACAAACCATCTTTCTCTCTCACATGATTACTTCCTGTTCCAAAACTTTCTTCTCCACATATAGTTATTTTTCCAGAGTCCAATAGATTTCCGAAGAATTTCCATCCAGTAGGTGTTTCGTAACATGGGAGATTAAGCTGATTTGCTACATTATCAACAGCTGCACTTGTAGGCATTGAACGAGCTACTCCTGCAATACCAGCTTTATAACCTGGAACACAATTAGTATTAGCAGTAATCACAGCCAAACTATCACTAGGATTAATAAAACAGCTGTTACCTAAAATCATATTTCTATCTCCATCTCCATCGCATGCAGCGCCAAAAGAATATAAATTCTGCTTTAATAACATA